>OHBP01000241.1_pt1 | contig 31687 bp, 27 predicted proteins | sample 1577471 | NCBI WGS metagenome assembly OHBP01 (sample SAMEA3879503, study PRJEB24766) | human gut metagenome | biome: human-associated habitat; feature: feces | place: USA | collected 1985/1987
ATCGTGGTTCTGTCGATATTCTTCAGTTCCTTAAATTCCGAAAATGTATCTATCAGGCTGATAGTTTCTACTTTCTTGGCCATAGTCTTATTTAAAACTGATTAAGTATTTAGTATATTTTATTTCATCATACGCAAGCATTTCGTCTTCCTGCACCAGCTGGGGACGCTTGGCTCCTTCGGGTTTCACTTTCTTCTCTACAGTTACAGTGAAATGCTGTTCATCGGCTGCCTTCAGCACGCCGCACAACTTGCGTCCATCTTTTCTCAGCACTTCCACTTCTTTTCCGATGTGGTTGGTGTACTGTTGCAACACTTTAAATGGCTGTCCGATACCGGCAGAACCTACCTCCAACTCATAATCCTCATCCTCACGGTTCAACTTGGATTCGATGTATCGGCTCAACTCCACACAATCTTCAATCCAAACCCCTTCTTTGTGGTCAATTTCCACCACAATCTTGTCGTCCGGGCTGATAGCTACTTCCACCAGAAAGTACTCTTTTCCGTCCAGCCACTCTTCAACAATCTGACAAACAGTTTTCTTTTCTATCATTTATTAGCTATATAAGAACAAAAAAAGGAGCTTAATTGCCCCTCCACCTTTCATCCATTGCGGTTGCAAAGATATAAATAATCTATTCGACTACAAAATATTAGAGAAAAAAAGAATGATTTAACGCTCCTGAAAGAAGAAAGTAATGCAAATGACTTCTGTAAAACCGCTTCGATATGGCAAGGTCGATTCTGACATTTTGTATTTTATGCATAAGGAGAATGCCGTATATCCGTCCTTCCGCCGGTCTGAATGGAAATACGCAAGTAAAAAAGTGCATCCGACAGACTGACAGAGGGATACATAAATACGGACAATGCTGAAAAATAAAACAGACGCGGTTTGGCAACCATAAACTGTTGGTTTGCATTGGATATATGGATCGTAGGCGTTCCATATATAGATGGCAAGTATTAGATATATAGATCGTAAGTGTTAGATATATAGATAGCAGACATTAGATATATAGTTTTGAGGCGTAAGATGCATAGTTATCTTGCATAAAGTCTGTATAACGACAGTATATTATTCAATATTCCGTATTTATATTCCTTTAGGAGACAGAACAAGATGCTATTTCCACTCTTTTATAAAAACGGAGCGTAAGTAATACAGGCTTTTTACTATCTTTCTGCATACAAGAAAGCCAATAGTTCGAAATAAGGGAACTATTGGCTCTATCCATAGGAGGTAAAATGTACCTGAACTTTTATATATTTTTATTTATTCGGCGTATCCCATTTCCTGGTATCCGTACAAGTAATATTCAAAGTTTGATTACCCGTCTGTATGCGGAAGTCGCCTTTTTCCAGAATCCATTTGCCATCATAACCCACGAAAGCAAGGTCGGAGCCTTTCACTTTCAGCGTAACGGTTTTCGTTTCTCCCGGTTGCAGTTCTACTTTCTCGAAAGCACGCAGGCGGCGGATATCAGGAGTCAGGGAAGCGATCAGATCGCTACTGAACAGCAGAACGCTTTCCTTGCCGATACGGTTACCGGTGTTCTTCACATCAACGGTGAAAGTAAGTACATCGTCAGCCGTAAAGTTGGTTTTATCCGCTTTGAGATTGCTGTAAGCATAGGTAGTGTAGCTCAATCCGTAACCAAATGCCCATTGCACGGACATCACGGCATCGTAATCATAAGCACCCGACATCTTTTCAAGGTCTTCGCACGGCTTGTAGTCGTAAGTGAACAATGAATTGATTTCCTTCGGATAAGTATAAGGCATCTTACCGCTGAAGTTGGCGTCTCCTGCCACGAGGTTTGCCAAAGCATCACCTCCATAGTTACCCGGAAGCATGGTGTTGATAACAGCCTTTGCCAACGGTTCTATTTCGTTGACGATGCGCGGACGGCCTTCGTTCAGAACCAAAACAACCGGCTTTCCGGTGGCAGCCAATGCTTTCACCAGATTGAGTTGGCTTTCGGAGAGGAAGAGGTTGTTCAGGTTACCCGGAGTTTCGCAATAGGAGTTCTCACCCACACAAGCGATGATATAATCCGCATTGGCGGCAGCAGCTACGGCCTTATCTATTTCCGGAGCATTTTCTTCCCACCATGCGCCACCTTCCTTATAAGTGACACCCGGCTCATAGATGATATTGGAAGCACCGAACTTCTGAGTGAACGATTCAAGAATGGTGTTATAATCCGCCGCTAATTCATCCGCCCTGTGTCCTTGCCAAGTGTAAGACCAGCCACCGTTGAGCGTACGCATGGAGTTGGCATTAGGACCTGTAATCAGCAGTTTTTTATCTTTGGGCAACGGCAAGATGTGATCGATATTCTTCAATAAGACCAGAGACTCTTCGGCAGCCTGTAAAGCAGCCGCGGCATGCTCTTTACCTCCGAACAGGGGGAAATCCTTGTGATTATAAGCAGGTGTTTCGAACAAGCCCAAGCGATACTTCATGCGCAGCACGCGGCGTACAGCATCGTCAATGCGACTCATCGGCACTTCGCCTTCTTCCACCAATTCTTTCAGGTATGTACAGAAACTCCATTCATAAGGCACCATCGACATATCGATACCGGCATTGATAGCTATCTTGATAGCCTCTTTCTTGCTGCCTGCAATCTTATCGCGGGTGTAGAGGTTATTGATATCCGCCCAGTCGGTCACAATCATGCCGTCCCAGTTCAAGTCCTCTTTCAGCCACTCGGTCAGCAATTCGTAGTTGGCATGGAAAGGAAGCCCGTTGTTCATGGCGGAGTTCACCATAACAGACAAAGCACCTGCCTTGATACCTTCGAGGAACGGAGCGAAATGTTTCTCGCGCATATCCTGCACGGTGATGGACGAAGGGGTACGGTCTTTACCGGAAACAGGCACACCGTAACCCATATAATGCTTGATGCAGGCGGCCACTTGTTGCTTTCCTATATGGTTAGGATCACTGCCCTGAAAACCGAATACGGCTTCGCGCCCCATTTCGGCATTCACATAGCAATCTTCGCCGTAATTCTCCCAATGACGGGGCCAGCGGGCGTCACGTGCCAGGTCGAGCACCGGAGCATAGGTCCAGGGGATACTTCCGGCCTTGGTTTCATAAGCGGAGATGCGGGCACCTTCACGCACCAGTTCGCGGTTGAAGGTAGCTGCCATATTGATGCCCTGAGGGAAGAAAGTTCCGCCCAATGTATAAGTTGTTCCATGTATCTGGTCTACACCATAAATACAAGGAATACCCATGACTTTCATCGATTTGTCCTGTATCTTCCGGATGATTTCTTCCCACTTCTCTTTGGATTGGGCAACACCCTGGGGTACATTCAGGATAGAGCCGACTTTGTATTTGCCGATAACGGTATCCAGCAAAGCATCGTCTATCTGAAATTCTTGGGTCGAATTATCACGTTTGGTAATGACGTCAATGGTAAGCTCGGTCATCTGCCCAATCTTCTCTTCAAGGGTCATCTTCTTGAGCAAGGCTTCTACCTTCTTTTCTATTTTCCCGTCTCTTGGGATGGCAGGAGCCACTGTAGTTTGCGCCGTAGCGGTCAACATCAGCCCGGAGAGGGCTGCGGATAAGATTAATTTTCTATTCATGGTATTGTTTTTGGGTTTTCGGAGGCAAAGATATGTCAAAAGTTACCACAGACCACACAGATTCACACAGATTATTTATATATATTGTATTCGATCCGTGTCAATCTGCGTAATCTGTGGTGATAAGCTTCTTACCTGAACAACATCGGAACAAACTCCGTCAGATAAATACGCCAGTTCTTCCAGATATGTCCTTCGTCCGATTCATAATAGGTATATTTATATCCCTTTTCATCCAGCAGTTTACGGTATTCCTCATTGGCTTTGTAGAGGAAATCCGTCTTACCGATGGCAATCCAGTAAAGGGCGGGATTTTTATCAAACTGCACTTTCAGCTTTCCTTCCATGTTCTCGTATATCGGTGAAGACACCTCTTTATTAGGCATAATGGCAGCAGAAAACAGTCCGATATAATTAAACATATCAGGATATTGCTTGGAAATATGCAAAGAATGGAAACCACCCATAGACAAACCGGCAATGGCACGACCGGATTTACTCTTTATCGTACGGTAGTTTTTATCGATGAACTTCACGATCTCGGGAAACGCCTGTTCATAAGATCCCTCCATTGTCTTGGGCAACTGCATTGTCGGGGGAACCATTCCACGGGATGACTCTCCGGGAGCAGCCTCCTGTGAAGCATTGCCATTCGGCATTACTACAATCATAGGCTTTGCTTTCCCTTGTGCAATCAGGTTGTCCAGTATCTGTGCAGTACGGCCCAGGGAAATCCATGCCTCTTCATCACCACCCATTCCATGAAGGAGGTAAAGCACGGGATAGCGCTTGCCGCTGGTTTCATAACCGGCAGGGGTATAGACCGTCATACGACGTTCCAGACCAAGCGCCGGACTATCATACCATATCCGGAAGACGGTTCCGTGAGGCACCGGATTGGCTTTATAAAAATCGGCACGATCACCGCCTATGATAAATACGTTGGTTAAGGTGGACACATCACGGATCAGGTAGACATTGGCGGGATCGTTCATCCGCAAGCCATCTACTATGAAAGAGTAGCTGTAAAGCTCCGGTTTCAGAGGTTCGGGAGTAGTATATTCCCATACACCCTCCTGCCCTTCCTTCAGATCCACAATTCCGGGAGCCTCAAACTTAGCATTCTTCTGTACAGGCAGGAAATCTCCTGTAAGCTGTACTCTCACCGCTTTTGGTGCTTTGAAGCGGAAGGTTACGGTATTGTTGTCATGAATCTCGGGAGATACCACGGGAGCAGTCCCCCAAAGGGCTTGTTGTGCAAACATCGTCACACCAATCAGCAAGGCGACGGTTAAAGCTGTTAATCTTTTCATAAGTATGTATATATCAATGTTCACGAATATAGTTTATAATCAGGAAACAGGCAGGTTCGAGTACTGTGCCGTGATTGAAGCCTTGCAACTCATACAGAGTCACCTTCTTATTGCCGATATTCTTCGCTACGGAAGCGAATAAAGCGTTCTCTTCCCATCGATCCGCCATTTCCAGATTGCGGTCTCCGGTAATCAGTATGACAGGAGGGGTATCTTTACGCACACGGTTCACCGGGGCATATTCATCTATAATAGGAATACCGTTCGGCAACCCGCGTTCTTTACGAATCGTGAAATGAGTCACTGTTTGTCCGCTGACGGGAAGATAAGCCGCTACTTTATCGGCATCCGCACCATAAGCTTCCATGTACTTCTTATCCATAGCCAATATCAGTGCAAGGTAGCCGCCTGCGGAATGTCCGGAAACAAATATCTTGTCTTTACTGCCGCCGTATTCTTCTATATGGTTGAATGTCCATGCCACGGCAGCCGCAGCATCTTCAATATAAGCGGGATTCTTGGCCTTAGGACTTAGACGGTAGTTCACCGCCACCACTGCAAAACCTCTGTTCATCAGTTCCTGGGGGATGTGTTTTCCACCGCCTTCCAGACCACCGCCATGAAACCATACGATAGTGGGAAAATCTTTTTTGTCCACCGGATAGTAGACATCCAGTTTGCAACGTTCCTTCCGGTAAGCGTCAGTCTCGGACTTGGCAATATACGGCAGGTCTTTTACGGTTTTATATACTTCCTGCGCATGCAGGGTTAACATACAGAATAATAGCAACAGAAGTGTCACTTTCCTTTTCATGGCATATTTGTTTAAAGGTTTGTAGCTGCAATATTAGGCAAATAATTTTAAAGAGCGGCTTCTTAATTGTTGAAAAGATTGTCTGTACGTTCAAAATCAATCATTTTTCTCATTCTTCATATCCGACCATCTTTCTTAATGGCGCCAACAACCTTTCCAACAAATTCCTATCAGCGAGAATAATATCTACCGTACCTTTAAGCTCCTGCGAAACGGGAAGTTGCCTGCCATAATTAGTCTTTAATCCATCCGGCAAACAGATTTCTACTACATACACATCTTCTTCAGTCGGAACAGGCGAAATTCTTTTCACCAGGCCTTTGACATAACCGAACTCTTGATCGGGATAATTATTCAAACGTATATGCGCTCGTTGTCCAATATGCACTTTTCCCGAGCCTTGCAAAGGAAGTAACGCCTTCCCTAATACATTCGAACTATCTGATGGTTGAATCACGAAAACTGTTTCACCCAACTTTATATTCTGATTACGGCTCCACACTTTCATAAAACAGACCTTACCACTAACAGGACTTTTCAGTAAATAGGAATACTCCCAAACACTCAATTGAGATGCTAATTGTTCCACTGAATTTTTCAGTTTAGTACGATGAGTTTGTTCCTCATCATAGGCCTGTTTACGTATATCAATCAAATTCTCTTCATGCTGTACTAACTGCATTTCGGCTTGTAACAAATTCATTCGTGCACTTTCTTCTAAACGAAGACTTTGCAGATATTTACTACCCGACTCTTCGAACTCGGTAACAATCATTGCATTACGGGCATACAAAATAGAATCACGGTTGTACATATTCTGTACTAAATTTACATTTTTCTTAATCAGCGCATACTCTTGCTCTGCCAGATGGAGATATGCACGTTGTCCTTTTAGTTGTTTTTCTTGCACACATAGTTTCTTTGTATAATAATCTTGTTTCATGAAACGCGCATATTCAAAAAGTGCAGTGATAAACACTGCAAAAGCAGATTGTAACTCTCCCAATTGCAATCGCTTACTTGCAAAGATTTCCATCCCATTCTTCCAAGCATAATTAATCCTCTTCCATTCTTGCATTTGTTCGGATAACCAATGCACATCTTCCCAAATAGCTGCATTATTAATAACTCCCAGATTCGCACCCTCATTGACCAAACTTCCATTCTTGACATAAAGTTTATCCAACTTTCCGGTAGCATGAGCCAAAACAGAAGCAGGGGGATCTTCTGTGACAAGAGTAATCTCAGCTACCAAAGTATCCGGATACTTAAATATCCGGCATCCTACTAGTATAGCTAACAGAATCATAAACAAGGCAGTAAGCCCCCACCTCACCACCCAAGGTGAAATGTGGTTCATTACTTCTTGTACTTCTTCGCTGCGCAACTCTATATTTCTATACTTCTTCTCCCCCATCAGTTACCCAACTCCAATTGATTCTTTACCAACTGATAATACAATCCCCTTCGTTCAGTTAGCTCCTTATGCGTACCTTCTTCCGCTATACGCCCTTTATCAAGTACCACAATCTTATCCGCGTTCCTCACCGTACTCAAACGATGTGCCACGATCACAACTGTCTTCCCTTTGTAAAAAGCTTGTAAATGTTCCATAATTCCTTTCTCATTATTAGCATCTAACGCATTGGTAGCCTCATCAAAGAAAAGATATTCCGGATTCTTATACACGGCACGTGCTATCAAAATACGCTGCCGTTGTCCTTGGCTGATGCCATTCCCCTCCATGCCTATCTTTGTATTGTAGCCTAACGGAAGGGAATCTATAAAATCTCGAATATTAGCCACCATTACAGCGTGACGAAGCCGTTCTAAATCAACTTGTTCTTCACCTACAGCAATATTCTGTGCTATAGTTTCCGAGAAGATAAAGCCGTCTTGCATCACAGCCCCCGTCTTGGCGCGCCAAAGATGCGGATTAATACTTTCCAACGATGTGTCATTCACCTTTACAGTTCCTTTATTCGGTAAATAGAAACCAAGCATCAATTTTATCAATGTCGTTTTTCCACTGCCGCTTGCTCCTACAATAGCAGTCACCTTCCGTTCAGGGATAAATAAAGAAATGCCATCTAACACATAATCCCGGTTTGCACCATCGTAACTAAAAGAAACATTCTCTACCTTTAAATCACGTTTTTCCGGAAGAATGGAAAGTTTAGAAACAATATCCCGCTCTTCATCCAGCTTTCCATGCACCTCATTCAATCGTTCCAAACTTATCTTGGCATCCTGAAATTGCTGTGTAAAGCCGATAAAAGAAGAAACAGGAGCACTCAATTGCCCAATAATATAAGTAAGCGACATCATCATACCCAAAGTCATCTGCCCCTCCACAACAGCTTTTGCAGCAATAAATGAAATTATGATATTTGTAGTTTGATTAAAAAATACTGCCCCTACCTGTTGCACCTGCCCTAAAGCCAAACCTTTCACACTAATCTTAAATAATTTCACCTGAATACGTTCCCACTGCCAGCGCTTCTGTGTTTCACAATTATTCAACTTTATTTCCTGCATAGCAGACACCATCTGTATCAAATTGCTTTCTTCATTTGCAGATTGTTCAAAGCGCTTAACATCCAGTTCACGGCGATATTTCATAAATAAAAGGATCCATCCTACATACAAGATATTTCCTATAAAAAACATCATTAGTATATACCAATTATAATAAGCCAGCACAATAGAAAAAACAAAGAAAGAAATGAACGAAAATATCGTAGAAATAGATGAGCCCATAAGGAATGCTCTGATACGTCCATGGTCTCTGATACGTTGCATTATATCGCCCAAGAGCTTCGTATCAAAAAAGTGTAGTGGCAATCTCATTAATTTTATCAGAAAATCAGAGATCAGAGTTATAGAGATACGCGCATTGACATGGAGCAATATCCAACTACGAATAAACTCTACAGAGAGTTGAGAGATAAAAAGAACCATTTGTGCTATTAAAATTAAGGTTATAAAGCCTAAATTTCCATCACGAATCCCCACATCTACTAAGGACTGAGTCAGAAAGGGAAAAATAAGTTGCAATAATGAACCTGTCAGCATTCCTAATACTAACTGCAATAACTGTTTCTTATAGGGAGTAAGATATTTTATAAAGAAAATCAATTTGTGCCCTTCTTCAACTTCAGATTCATCCTCAAACTCATAAAACCGTGTTCCCGGCTCTAAAGCTAATACAATTCCAAGTTCTCTTGATTCTGATTTTACAGACAGCCAACATTGTTTAATTTCCTTTTCTGAATAAACAAGCAAGCTATTAGCAGGATCTGCTATTTGAAAATAAGATCTACCTCTTCGCTTCTTTACGTCATAACAAACTACAAAATGGTTTTGATTCCAATATAAAATACAAGGAAAGGGAACATCTTTTTCCAATTGTTCCAATGTAATACGCAGACCGGTTGTTCGGAATCCAATGGATTCAGCTGCATCACTAAGTCCCATTAATGAAACACCTTCTCTTGAAATATAAGAATGTTCACGAAGAGTCTGTAATGAATAGTTTTTCCCATAAAACTTTGCAATCATGCGTAAGCACGCAGGACCACAATCCATTTTGTCTAACTGTTTATAATGAGGAAAAGAACTCATTCTATTCATTCTGAACTTATACGACTTACATCAATAGAAAAGACATTCTCAGGTTCAATTCTATGCTCTAGGAAGCCAGAAAATGAAAGCTGTTGACGCCCTCCTACGACATAAAGCTTTCCGTCAACATAAAACAATCCAGAACTCTCCAAACCGTCCGTAAAATAATAAGCACTTACAGTATTCATTCTGATATTATAAATCTGCAAAGTTGTGTTTTCATATATATAAATCAGATTTCCGTTGGATGCAATTCCCGGACAACAGACCCCTTCCTTCAAATTACATAAGTCATTCCAGCCACCTGTCTCCAAATCATAACTTCTAACCTTCCACATTGAAGCCGTGTATTGACCACCAAAAAAATAAGCAACATGTCCCACCAAAACACATTTCATAAAATCCCTTCTTTCTTTTGGAATAGCGATTCCGGCATCATACCAAACGCCGGTTTGAAGATCGAGCATATGCACTTTATCAGAGTACACGTTCTTTTTTATAGTACCACCCATCATATACAGACAATTATTATAAATGAATGTAGCCGGATCTACCGTCTGATGAGGATTCGTCCAATCTACATACAGGGTATCTCTATCCAAATCATAAATTTCAATCTGAGGTGCTGTATATTCCAATCTACGATTAGTGGATAAATACTTTCCTCCCACTATGAATACCCTTCCTTTATAATAATGTGCTCTATGCCCATTACGTCGGGCAAACTTTTGCAGACTTTCTGTCCAAATATCTGTAGCAATGTCATAAACATACATTTTATCAGAAAGAGTACCACCGGTTGCCAAAGTCTTTTCATCTCCTGATATGATATATATCTTACCATTTTGAAAGAAGGAGCCGGAAGAAACAACAGCTACCGGCAAATCTTTCAAAGGTTCATAACTAAGGAAGATACGTCCTCGTTCTCCCTTCACACTCACTTCCGGCAATTGCTGAGAATAAGTAAACATTATTACGCGATAGCTCGAATATCTCAAATCCTTAAGGGTTAGTTTAAGAGAAAGATACCCCACATACGAGAAAATAATCGTATCATTTCCTGCTATATTCTCTATATCTGCAATATTGAAATGTCCGTTTTCATCAGTCACACCTATTCCTACAGAATCTTTTTGCAGATATATATTTACTCCGGATAATGGACTATTGTCTTTTCCGTCTATAACATACCCCTGCGATTGAGATTTCATAGATAGGGAACAAGTTATTATAAGGAACAAAAATATGATTATTTTCACAGTATGAATATTAAATATTTAACATTAAAAGGGAGAAAGCTTAGGCCTCTTTCTCCCAAGAATCAAGCAATTAAGTAGGATCCATTCTGCGACAATCATCATCATCCAGATGGCGGCAATCTATTATTTCAAAGTCGCATTCAGGATAATCCGCATCACAACGAGTCACACACTCATTTGGGCAACCCATACTCAAACAAGTATATCTCGGACAACCTTTACTTGGACAAGATGCACCAGCTCTAATAGACTTTAGTTCATCAGACTGCAATCGTTGCAGCCTTTCATCCAAATTCATTTCTTCACTAAACTCTGTCTGAGTAGAATTTAGTGAAATCATTTCTACACTCTTCTTCATAAAATCTTTTTTAGTAAAACCTCAGATATTTCTTAAAAATCTCATTTACTCGTTCATATGTTTCTAAATTATATGGCATGCATTCTTTTAAGCTTTTGTACAAAGTATCATCATCCCTTTCTATTATCCAATATGGATTACGTCCTTCCTGCTTTTGCACTATTCTATCAGCATGGAACTTTAAATAGAATATACAAATCATTTTATCTATTACAGCGTACGTTTCCCTCTTTATATCTATAAGCGAAGACGGCTTTACTTGCAACAGATTCGCGATACTTGTCTTCAACTCGTCAATAAGAATATACTTTAATATTCTTCGCCTCTCAACTATATCTTTAACAAAATATTTCAAATCTGTAATAAGGTCCTTTTCATCATGTATGCTACATACATCTGAGATAAATGAAATTGGCATATTATTATAGTTCAGCAAATATTTTCGTTCTTTCCGAAGCAGCATATCTTTACTAAAACTAAATATACTGACTTTAATCCCTTTATAAAAAAAAGATACTAAAAAACTTTTCCGACAATCTTCTCGTTGGAATAAAACATCAACATCGCTATCAGCCCTATATGTTCCAGCCGCAACAGAACCACCGACTCCAATAGAAGCATCCGGGTATGCTTTATGCAAATAATCCACGACCTCACTCAATACTACTTTCTGCATTATCCTACCTCCATTAACATTATAGGTCTTGCATATTTTTCCATATATATATTCCGCATATCATTAAACAGGATTTTGCATCGCTGTAATTTCTCGATAGAGAAATCCGTCGATAACGTTTCTCTTAACTCTAAAACATAAGACTTCAATAATACATTGTCAGCACTCAATGCACACAATGAAATTATCTCTGCTTCTATTGTTCCTAAATAAAAATTCATTTCTGCATTTTCCAAGCTTTCAAGCAGATTAAAAATGCCTGAAACTATTGAGAAATATTCTATTGGAACAAAGTGTTCAAATCGGTATTCCTCACTTTCCAACAGATGTTTTATCATTATTGCATCATCAGCTTTCATCAATCCCTTTTTTTATTTTTTTATTATATAATTGTCGTATGCCATATCCAAATAAACGAGGATAATCATTACATTCACCAGACTTTACTTTACCAGTTACCCGATATGCGTTGGCTAAGCAACCACCACCGCAGAAAAACACATATTTGCAATTAACTCTTGAATTAAACCACTTATCAGCTGCCCCGTTCTCTAAAACAAAATCAGGCATGTAACGACCCACTCTTTGTTCTTTTTGCCCCACAACATCCCAACACGAATAAATATCACCAAGTGGATCAAATATGATATTACTAGTCTGAGCTCCGCAAAAACAGCTTCTATGACGGACATGCTTTCCTAAAAGTAATCTACTTAGCACAGATTGCACTTCAAAATCTTGGCACATAAAATGACCTTCACATTTTTCACTTAAATCTTTTTCACAGAATGTGCGATAAAACTCACTTTGAGTAAACATCTCTTTAGATATATTTTCTTTTGTACTATTTATTGGAACATCTTTACGCAAAAGAGCACAATAAGGTTTAAAGTTCTTATACTGGAACCAATCTTTCTCTTTAAAATATGACAACAATTCATCAATACGCTCCATAGAGTAAGGATCCGTATTAATACGAATTGATATGGGAATCCCAATTTTTAGTAAACTATCTACATTCGATGCTATTTTAGCAAATGAATCCTTATTCTTATAATGAGGTTTCCTCTTATTGTGTATATCTTCTACTCCATCTATTGTTATTTGAAAAGAGAATATTTTAGAGTTCTCTTTTAAAAAATCCAAGTAATTATCTAAATCATATCCGTTTGATGTTACAGAAAACATATATCCCAAATCTTTGCCCTTTTGTACAATATACTCAAGAACTTCATAGTTTTCTGCCAGAAAGGGTTCACCACCATACAAATGGATACTCCTTTTTCCTGTCCTATCTTTGTCTTTGTCTTTAATAATTTCATAGGCCTTATCCACTTGTTCCTTGGTTATTCTACACTTGGGCAGGCAAGCACATCCATTTAAAACAGGATCCTCATAACAATAAATGCATCTCAGATTACAGTCATACGAAATTATAAAATGAAAACCGAAATTCTTCAGACGAACTTCATCATATATCTTATTCAAAAGTCGTTTTACCAATTCAGTTTCATCTTCTTTCGATAAAGATGTCATATATCCCCGCTTAACAAGCTTTTCTTTTGTTTCGTTAGAAATGTCCCAATATTCACCTTGATTCTTAAGATACTGATATACATTCTGATTCACAATATCAAAAGCATGAGTATAACTATTTAATAAGGCGTAGCGTCCTGCCTCATTATCCACTTTTACTATTATGTTATATGATGAAGTTCTCATAATCTTTATTATAATTTAAAGTAAGCAAAGGCATAAGCCCCATTTTCTCCTTTTATCTCAAGTAAATAACATCCTGGCAATCCTTGTGGAAGTTGAATACTTTTAAAAGTCTGAGACTCAATATTCTCAGATGAAGAGTAAACCGTTACTCCATCTTGAGAGATAATGATCTCTACTTTCCCAATAGATTCATAGAACTCTAATCCTATTATTTGTACATCATTCAAAAACGCAGAAATAGGAATTGGCATGGAAATTGAGCGGTTCCCCTTTTTAGGACCATTCGGTTTAAAAGGTACGTCATTAACAGACAACTTTATTTCCACTCTGTCTAAAAGAGCATTTGGATTAGCTCTTATTTCACCTATTGATAATAGATAAAATGAAACAATAAAATAAAAAATAAATCTTGTTTTCATGTATTAGTGTTTTTATTGCATCAAAGGTAGTGCGATGAGTTCAAAATACAAAAAAAACGATGGGACACAATTACCCCAACATAATCAACTAATTAAAAGTGAGTTACGTAATATCTCAAGTATTCATCAGGACATTTTGCGAGGATAGATTGCTAAGAAAACATCTAAATTGATCTTACTATCTAAACCTATTTTGCTTTTTAATCGTTGTTTTCTCTTTCTGACAGCTTCCGGTTCGCTATCAAAGACAATCACCAGTTCCTCTAAAGAAAAGCCCAATTTTATAAAAATAGCTAATAATAGATTGGCTTCTTTCAAACTATATTCTTCACATAGTCTAGTAACAAAGCTTCCAAATAATGCATCAATATAACCAAAGAGTTGCATTTTCTCTGCTGAAGTCATATTCTCCACAATCAATAGTCCCTCTCTCAATTGCCTCAAAACACTTATTCCATCTGCATAAGAATTTTCTCGAATTTCCCGATTCTTATCAATCAAAAAATTTATTTCTTGCTCAAGTTTCTCAATCTGCTCTTTAAAAGAATCCGCTGCCTCATTTTTTTTTTGCTTCAATTCTTCTATTTGACAAATGTATTGTCCGATTAATAGTTCGTTGGCATTAATAATTTCCTTATTTTTTCTAGAATAATCCCGCATGTACTTTTCATAAACATTCCTATAACGTGTTTTCATTTTCCGATAGAAAGATATGCCACTCCAAACTAAAATAATGAATAGAGTCACTCCTCCCCACAACTGCATTAGCATTTCTTGTCGAAGCAGTTTCTTCTCCAATTGTAATTTCTTCGTCTCATACTTTTGTTGTAATCTCAAAATCTTATCTCGCAAATCCTCTTTTTGAGCTATTTGTAGCAATGAGTCCGAAACCTCTTTATAATAGAGAGCTTTTTCATATCGAGCATTTAGCTTCTCCAACCGATATAAGCAATTATAAGCAGTAGATAATGCAAATGTATCCTTTGACAGCAGTATACTAGTAAAACATTCTTCTGCTTTGTCCAACTGTTTAAGCGCCATATAAGTATCTCCCAACGACAAATTATAATAAGCCGATAAATCTCCAATTCGTTCATGCTTGATAGCTATTAGGTAATAACTTACAGCTTCTAAATATTTTTTTTTATTACTTTCTATTACTCCACATAACTGCATCAATGAAGGGAAAACAGGAGAAGTGCTATCGCCTCTCAACAAAGAAATAGCCTCAGTCACATACCAAGTAACACTATCATTATTATTTTTACGTTCATAAATCCAAGCTAAATTCCGATAAATATAGGCTATGCCCAATGAATCACTGGCTCCCCGATAATAGTCTACAGACCTTCTATAATTCTCGAGTGCCATATCATACATTTTCCGATCTTCATTCAAATAGCCAATATATTCCTGTATTAATGCTTTCAATCTATGCTCATTCGTGTTTTCTAGTTTTTCTTGTGCATCTAAAAAAGATTGCATAGCCACTTTTTCATCTTTTTGTAAAGCCGCTACTTTTCCATAATAAAACAGTGCCTTCCCCGCTCTTATTCTATCATTACTATCTCGATAAAAATCAACTGCAAACTCTATTAATGAATCCGACTGCAAACTATCCAAATAATTCTTATCACGTGCTTGAGTTAATAACAATGCATAATCTGCCCGTTGTTTTCCACGTAAGTTCTCAGGATGCGATATTTGATTTAATAGCAATAACGCACTATCAGGATATATTTCCATATACACTACCACCCTATCAAAAACATCAGATGCCACCTTTCGAGTACAAGAAATAGGCAGGCCACAGATAAACAAAATCCAAATTAATAGCAGTTTTCTCATATTTTCTACTTATTGATATTTGTTCTTCATATCTTATCAGCAAAAAGACTATTTATTCATAGCATTCAGAACAGAGTTCTCATTCCTGACAACCAAAGATACGAATATTGTAGTTTAATAACATACAAACATAAGGGAAAAAGCGCTCAATCATATAAAATAATTACCATCATTTCAAAAACGAAATATTATCCATTCCAAGGCTACACCCTTTCCAGAAAAGGGCTATACCTTTTATCGAAAAGGGTGTAGCCATTCCGACCAAAGGGTGTAGCCCTAAGAAAAAGGCTTTGTAGCTATCTGTACATAGGATAGTAATTACACATTTGTCCAACGATGAGTGCATTCATCAGATACAAAACTCCTAAAATATTACCTAATATAGGGTTTATTCATTACATTTGTACCATTCTTAAAACTTTATCCTTATGGCACACCACTTGAATACCAACAAACAGTTTATGGTAGGCAACGGCATCCTGGCCTTTGCTGTTATTTTCGTTGTCGTCATCTTCATTTACATGAGCCTGCGCCTGCAGAAGCAGAAAGATGAAGACCGGAACTTTATCGAAACATACACCATCACCCTGGAAAAAGGATTTATAGGAGATTCCCTGTCACTAATGATTAATGACAGCGTACTGGTGAATAAGAAAATAACCGAAGAACCATTCAGTATGGATGTGAAACGTTTTGCCGAACAGAGCGCATTGTTGATTGTGGATAAAGCAACGGATCAGCTATCCCTGTTTGAACTGAGTGAAAAAGGTGGTAACTACCGGTTTGAAAAAGAGAATGGGGAAGTAAAACAGTTGGCGCAAAAATAATTCACCACAGAGTAGCACAGAGTCTCACAGAGTTTAATCTATTGAAATAAAACTCTGTGAGACTCTGTGCTACTCTGTGGTGAGAACTTATTTCACCTGAAAATAGAACTTATGCTTCAGTGATTTTCCCGGCATCTTAAATGTCAGTTCCACAAAGTTCTCTTCATCTTCCAGACAGTCTTCGCTATTATAAGTTATCAGAATGTCTTCGCCACATGGCACAGCTTTCAGTTGGGAAGCGCAGTTAGAAGTAAGTTTCGGCATAGCAGCCGTAGTTATCTTCTTTCCTTTTATAAATAAGGAGACTATATAAGCATCCTTGCCGTCCGACTTTCCTTCGGCAGTGATAAAGGTTGGCAACTTCCGATAGTTCTGAACGACACCTTCCGCCCATTCACGGCGTGTCTTATCGAAGAAATATTCTACGGCGGGACGCATTTTTGTGATGCACTGGTCTATTTCTTCCACCGAAGAGATATCAGAAATACACTCTTCCATCTTCTTTATCAAGTCTTCCATCGCACGATCCTGCTCTTCAAACTGACGGACCAACGCTTTATGTTCGCTTTCAGGGAAGGGGTAGCGTATCGCATAAGCGTACGTTATTTTACCGGACTTCTTATCACGGCGTTTCTCCCAATACGACCCATCGACTTTAGAAAGTGAAATCCCCTTGATAAAAGGCAAAGAAGCCGCACGGGTAGAGCCTTCGGCCATATACTGATCGACAAACTCCGTGATACGGTCACCGTTACCGGAAGTCTGTTTCACAACATGCGAATCCGAGAACTCGACATTCTGTGCCACAGCCTGAATAATCTGGCGCTTCACACTTTCCAGGCATTGCTGACGCGCCTCTTCCATCGAACCAGTCTCAGCAGAAGCCACGATATAGCCGGACTCCGCAGACTCATACCAGACGGGGGCTTTCTTATCACTCTTCTCAACGACTTTATATGCCTGGGCAAACAATGAACCTGTTCCCATGCAGAAAAGCAAGGCAACCGTAATTCCTATTCTTTTCATCTTCATAAGCGGTTTTCCTTTCTTTATTTCCAATCAACGGGCAGATTATGGATAATCACTTTACAGTTATCTACCGTCATTTCTACATACGAAAGTGTAGCACAAGGAGTACTGACACCTTTGATTTCGAACACCTTACCTATTCTGACACCTTTCGGCATCTTGTTTCCATAAGTCCAGGAAGTACAGCCATTCGTCTCTATCTGAGAGAAATTAGTAAAGGTCGCACCATCCGGATCAATCGCTGAAGTCATACGAATAGTCGCACTGTTATTCGTCACACCTGTATTGGTGAAGCGGGCATAGACACGAATACTTTCAGCCGTTTCATTGCCTTCACAAGACACCAGTTCGAAAGAAAGGTCATTGCAGGAAACCGAAATCTTACATTCGGGCAAAGGAGACTTCTCAGGCTGCACGACAACCGGTTCAGGAGACATCACAGGCTCTGCGACAGGAGTAGGTTGCACTTCCGGAGCAGGTTCCGGGGAAGCCGGTTCTTCGGGAGCCGGTTCAGGAGTAACAGGTGATTCTTGCGGCTCCCGCTTCCCTATCTTTTGCAATATACCCAACACTTCATCGTAGCAAGGTACCGTTTCGGGAACTATAGACAAATAATCCGCAGCTTCATTCAAGAGCCCGGCATCTATCAGCACCTCCGCTTTTTTAATGATGACAGGACAATTCTGCTGGTAGAAATCAGCAATACGCTTACGTGTAGTGCGGATGAAACGTACAAAAGCCGGATCGGTAACCTTGATGCCGGAGATAAGCGAAGCAATCGCATCGTCCTTACTCCCGGTAGCGTCTCCCTGTACCTCGATAACGGCCGTTCCATATACACTGTCGTCATACTTATTGCGGGCAGTCAATGAAAACTCACCTGTAACCAGCGTCACGTCCCGCAGTAATCCTTCCGTCTTCTTCGTCTCTCCGAGAACAAGTTCAGGCTGAATGACGAACGCATTGTAAAGTGAAGCAGTTCCGGCATTATTGCGGGCAATAATTTGCTCCACTTTCAGTTTCAGTGCATCCATGTTCTTCTGGCTTAATCCCTTCTGCGTGGGCGTACCCGCCACAAAATGAATGTTATCCTGCGCCGCCGCACCCAGCGAAACGAGCAGCAGTAAAGCCCATAGAAATCTATTCTTCTTCATAAAATGCAGATTTATTTAATGGTTACAGTCAACCCTTGCCCCATTGTAACTACAGAGGCAACATATTCTCCCCCTAATTTCTCATCGAGGAAGTTCTTCAGTTCGGTACTGAAGCGGGAAATGGTATAAGCGCGTCCCTGCGCTTCATCCCAAATTGGCACTTGTACGGACATATCGATCACCTTGTCGTTGCTGCGGCTCATATCGTAAACACCATTCAAGGCGTGAACCTGCAACCAGTCTTCCAATACGGTCTTGAAACTTGCGCTTCCATCGGGCAACGGCTGGTCAAAATCCCAGTCGGTGATGGATTTCGCCAGTACCATTTGGATAGCCATCTCACGACCATTCTTCACAATGTCATTGAAAGAGGCCTGCAACTTGGTAAAGAACTCATCTTTTACCTTTTTGAGAGCATAGTCCGTCAGCTTAATGGTATCTGTAGTGACGTACTTACCACTTTGGAAAGTGGCGCTTGCCAGATTGCCTGCCGTCTGAAATTCAGTTGCTGTCAGCTCCAGCGACACTTCGCTTTGACGTCTTGTATCAGTGGTTGTCATCACTTTGGCAGTCACAATGATATCCGCGCCCATATTCTGAATCATCTTAGTTACGGCATCAGACTGAGTACCGGCTGTCAGCACGTCATTCCGTTTCGCCCGTTTCAGTTGGGCTAGGAAATCTTTCGTCTTATATCCGCGTGAACTGAACTCACTGGTCATTTTGCTCACGGCATAACTCAACATCTGATTGTGATCCAGGATAGCACGTATATCTTCATCTTCCCTGGTATAAGGAACCACCGTCACCGTAGGCAAACTTACCTGGCTGTTGGGAGTGCCCACTGCCATACCAAGATTAGTCTGCACCTTATTCCGGTTCAGATCTTTCTGCAAAGCATCGAACAGAATAGTCATTTCCACCGTGCAGTGGTATTGCTTACCTTGTTTTTCCGGTCCCTCCGTAACTGTATAGTCCTTAACAAACACGGAATAACGGTTTTCATCGAAAAAGCGGCGGTCATAGTCAGGTTTTGCAGTAGAAACCATCGGATTTCCCTTATTGACTCCATCCACCCCCGTATAGAATAAGGTATAGAAGGCAGACTTCAATGCCATATTTGCCGCCTCTTTTTTCTTCTCACTGATACCCAGGGCACGGACAGTCAATGTGTTTCCCTGCTGTTGCAGAAAGACCACTTCACTGGAATAATTCTGTCCGCAAAGAGTGGCGGACAGAAATATTCCCAAAAGAAACATAAAACAATGCTTCATAATAACTGTATGGTTTTATTAGTTGAAAATCCCGCCCATCAATGTCTGTTCGCGGGAAACGATTTTTATCGGTTGCTCATCACGGATGGCTTTCATGATTTCTTCACCACCCTTCTGCACCTTACACAAAGAGATATCATCTCCTTCAACCGCCTTCACGGTCAAACGGCCGATTTCCTTCTTGGCTTCGCGTCCGGCAACTTCACGTATGGCATAAACAGTAAATTTCTGGGCTTCTTTCACACCATTCATGGAGCCGAGGTTAATGTACACTTCCTCTGCCTTGCCTTTCTTCTCGCTATTTACTTCAAGGATAGTTCCTTCCATTTTGAAGTATTCATCCACAAAGTCGCGCATGCTGTATACCGCACTTTTGATAGTGTTGGCAATGGCTTCTTCCTTATTGCCACCGGTTCCTCCGGTCAGTCCGCTGTGCTGGAACGTCTTTGTACCGATCAATGTACCGTTCTTCGGATTGATAACTTTCAGTGTATAAGATACTGAGCCATCATAATATCCTTTTCCATCTCTTGTCTTATAAGCAGCAGTCATAGAAGATACCTGACCTGTAATGATGAACTGTGCCCCCAATTCTTCCATCACTGAGAGGCGGTCCATTTCATTATCGTCACCCGAAGAGATATTAGCAGATGAGCGACGTTGCGATTCAATACGCAAGGCATCCTGTGCATCCACATCAATCAGAATCACACGTTCCATCTTCTGTATACCCTCAATCACCGTATTACGCAAGCCCTCTACCCACGAGAACGGTGCATCGCTGGATCGTTTGAAATAGTCAATGAATACCGTAGGTTTTCCCTTCGGCTCATCAAAGTTCTGGCAATAACCGGCAAGTGAATATACCACACAAAACACTAAGAGTACAATCTTTCTCATAAACTTCTTGAATTATATAATTTAAACTTCTGAACTTGCATCTTACTTTAATTTTTCAAAAATAAACATTTGTTATCAAACCGCAAGAGCGTTTACGTTTATTAACTCAAAAAAGAAATACAATCACGGAAAACAGTGACAACCCCTATACCGTGTACCGATTGTATCAGAATCATGTCCGCATCGTACCCGAACCGTATCTGCACCGTACTTGCTCCGTACATTCTCCACTCAGAGGTACCTCTGACCGAAGGAAGTACGGAGTTGGTACGGAGCAAGTACAGCTCAGGTACAGTTTAAGGGTAATCCAAGTCGTGATAAGTGAGTCGGTAAGTTATGGTAAGTCGTGGTAAGTGAGTTGGTAAGTCGTGGTAAGTGTACAGTAGCAATATGTGGCACGACTTCAAGTGGTTAAAACTCCGTGCGATATTGCCTCAATTCTTTCCGCAAAGCTTGGGCTTTTCCTTCCGTCAATTCATCGAGAAGTGCCCAGAAACGCTCTCCGTGATTCATCTCACGAGTATGAGACAATTCGTGCAGCAGCACATAGTCTATCAGATGTTTCGGCAACAAAACCAGATAGTAAGACAGGTTGATTGTACGCTGTGCCGAACAACTCCCCCAGCGTCCACTGCTGGAATTGATTTTTACACTTTGGTAAGGCAGATTGTATTTCTGTGAAAGCATATACAGACGGGGTGGAAGAATGATCTTTGCATTACGACGCAGAGCCTCCTCGATAACTTTACGTAACCATGCTTGTAATTCCGCATCAGCAAAATCAGCTCCCGGCGGACAGATAATCTGCATCTCTCCCAACTCGGAGCGTGAAAGGAAACGTTCGCGCTGTCCGCTTACAAGACTTAATTTGAAGAACTCCGTATCAATCCGAAAATTTAAGTCTATCATAGGATGAGTATGTTTTTTCCGGGCCACCCGCAAACGGGAACGCAGTTCTTCTATCGCATTCTTTATCTCTTTAAGTGTAGTTCCCGGCGGAATGGTTACATAGATAGCGTCTTCCCGCGTACGAAAAGTCAAACGCCGCGCACGGGTATTCACTTTAATAAGAAAGCGTCCAAGTTCATTATCTTCCAATACATTTTCCAAAACGACAAAACCTCCCAATGAATAAACAGACAAATAAACGAAATATCGTTCGAATATACAAATGACTAGATACCCAAAAACGGACAAGTGTCCGAAAATGAACACCTGTCCTAAAAGAATGCACACTAATTATCAGCACTTTATTAAATTGGCATGAATATTGAGTTATAAGATGCAACCGGACGTTGCCAAAAAAGTTTCTGAAAAAAGAGAAAAAAGTATGCAACCTTTTTTAAGCAACTTACGTCTAATAGATAAACAGGAATAATATAAATGAATAATTATAAAACTAAAAAAGTTATGAAAAAGTTAGCAAGCCTCCTTACATGCATCTGTTTAATCCTTAGTACAACAGCGTGCTCACAAAGCAAGAACTACAGTTCAGGTAACTGGGGTAGTAAAAAAGTGATAGCCAGCAACAAATACGTAACAAAGGACATCAAGGTAGATAACTTCAAGAAAATCAGTGTAGCCGGTAGCCCCGATGTTACGTTTACTCAAAAGTCGGGACGCCCCGAAGTAGAAGTCTACACCTCGGACAATATTGTTGACTTGCTGGATATTAAAGTAAAGGACAACACCTTATATATAGGTTTCAAGAAGGATGTCAATGTGTCTTACAAGAAACTGGAAGTACGTGTATCTGCCGAAACTCTGAATGGGATTTCTGTTGCCGGTTCAGGGGATGTCTTCCTGAAAAACGGTCTCCAGACTAATGACAATTTATCAATCAATGTTGCCGGTTCAGGAGATATCAAAGGCAGTGGCATCAAATGCAATGATATGAAAGTATCTGTAGCGGGATCGGGCGATATCAATGCTGATAATATTACTTGTAATAACCTGAAAGTATCCGTTGCAGGATCGGGTGACATGGTATTGAGAAATGTAACAGCTACGGGCACGGAAGCAAGTGTGGCCGGATCAGGCTCGGCAACTATTACCGGTACAACCCAAACAGCTACTTACAGCGTAGCCGGATCAGGCGATTTACTTACAGAAGGTTACGAGGCTCAACGCGTTACCGCCAGTGTAGCAGGCTCGGGCAGCATCAAATGTTTTGCAACCGAGTTCCTGAAAGCACGCACCAGCGGCAGCGGAAAGATAGGCTACAAAGGAAATCCGGAACTGGATTACCCGAAGAAGAGCTTGTACAAACTTTAAGATTCTCTCTTACGATTATTATAAAAAGGATAGTTTAACACATTACATTAGCGAAAAGGCTTCCGTGAGGAAGCCTTTCGTTGTTTTTATCCAATGGTTATTTCAAAGGAAGTTAGGCGAATTTCAATAACTTCAGCGTTACTTTAAAATAAAAACATAACGCGGAAAAATACAGCCTTCTTATTTGCATTGTTAACCTTCAAATAATATTAAATATAGAATAGATAAGTAACATATACTAAAGATTACCCGTACTTTTGCAGCAAATTGTTGAAAAGACCAATTAGCTTCTCAATGTAGAGTGCATCCAGCAAGCCAATGGAATCGTATTTTTAGAGCATGACAATAACTAATTATATTTATTATAACCAAACCAAATAAACAGATGAAAAATATAGTGTATGCAATCATTATTTTACTTGCATTTGCAGAATGCAGTAAACAACAGTCCGCTTCGGAAAAATTATTGGATGAGGTAGAAAAAATAATCGAAATCAATCCTGACAGCGCCTCAACTCTATTGGGAAACGTATCTTCCCCTGAAACTCTGGATGACAGATCATTTGCCCGCTGGTGCATGCTTTCAGATAAAATAACAGACAAAATTCATACACCTATTCTACCCACTTATCACCTCGAACGTGCCTACAAATATTTTTTATCAGAAGGCTATGAAGAAGAGCAAGCGCAAATACTACTTTACCTTGGACGCTCATATGCTGAAGATGGAGACTATGATCAAGCGATGACAATCTACACCAAAGCTTTGGAGGTTGCAGAAAAAAATACATTTGAAAATTTAACCGGCTATATAAATTGCTACATAGGTGATTTATATGAAGAAAAAGGCATGTTCGAACAAGCTAACACCAAATATAAACTAGGGGCGAAACATTTCAGATTAGCTCAAAATTTTGATAGCTATGCATGCGCATTAAGGGATATAGGGCGTGAATATGCTGGAATGGATTCATTATCTCAAGCTTTAAAGGTAATGTTTATGGCTGACTCCATAGCCAATATGTCTAAAAACATAGCAATAAAAGCATCTATTTTAAATGGTATCGGAAATATTTATCTCATACAACAAAAATATGATAAAGCTAAACCTTATTACCATAAGGCATTATTGCATGGTACTAATATAATGCCCAACTATATAGCTTTAGTTCAAATGTATATTGAAACTGATTCTTTAGCCAAAGCAAGAGACATATTACAAACATTGCCACAAGAAAATCCGGAATATGCATATAGCATCAATAATCTGTATCACCTAATACACAAAAAAGAGAAAAAATATGATCTGGCACTTAACAATATGGAAGAATGTCTAATTCTATTGGATTCAATCGTAAGAGCAGAAAATCAAATGAACATCCTAAATATAGAAAAGAAGTACAATAACCTTAAGCACAGAGAAAAAATCAATGACCTGACCATCAGCAGACAAAAATATATTATCATTTCCATACTATGTATCCTATCTATATTAGCAGTGTTAGCCGTATATTTATGGTACAGAAAAAAGATTGCAGCAGATATTCATAAACAACAGATTGAACTTAGCAATGTAAAATTACAGTTAGTACATTTATCAATAGAGCTGGAAAAGAAGCAGCAGAAGTTATCTACCCTTGAAGAAAAAAATGAGGAATATAACAAGATGAAGGAAGAAATAGCCAGCGTAATATCTAATTATAAAAAGTTACAGAACAAGCTAATTTCAGATTCACCTATATATAAGAATTTAGCACATTTAGCCAATCAAAACATACCTGGAACAAATAAATCTCTGATTACAGAAAAACAGTGGCTCCTCATTGAGAAAGAAATAACAAGCATATATCCTAATCTATACTCTTATATATTAGATATATGTCCCGAGTTATCAGACCAAGAATGGAAGTATTGTTGTTTCTGTATGTTTGGCTTCGACATAACTTCAGAAGCCAAACTGCTTAACATCAATCCAACCTCTGTCAGCACAAAGCGTTTAAGACTCAAACAAAAGCTAAATATAATGGTTCCGGCTAAAATGCCTTTTTATGAATATATCGCTTTAAAACTCATGTAAATGTGAGAAGAATTACCCGATAAAAGACACATGAGTATAAACTTTAGCCTATACTACTGATTATCAACACTGTCATGTATATGTGTTGAATGTGAATTCAGCACTATAGTTCATTATCTATTCATAATTTTGCAACAAACAAATTACAATAGATACATGAAAAAATTAGTCTTTGCATTATTGCTAATAGTTGTTTCATTCAAAGTCATGGATGCAGCTATTTTATCAAGCTCAAGAATCCATTTTAGAAATTCAAAAATTTGGGATACTACACCTAGATCAGTTTCCTTTATACCTATTGATGCTTCTGTCGAAGATAATAAGTATATAACAGTGAAATTTTTAGATGACGAAAGTCAATCAAGTACTTTACAAATAAAAGACAATCATGGGAATATAGTCTACCATGAAACTGTAACACCTAAGATTAATACATTTTATACGATTGATCTAAGTGAGTTTAAAGGAGGTCAATATGAACTCATCTATTCGGATAAATACGTGGAAATGATTGGAGAATTCACAGTGAACGACATTTATTAATCAAAAAAAATAATAATCATGAAAAAGAGTCTTTTTACCCTATTCGTTGCAATAACACTTATAGGAATGTATTCTTGCTCAGAAAATGAGCTTGAACTTACCAACTCAAGTAACCAAGTAGTAACCACGAGAGCTTTACTTGATACCGTACCAAGCTATATACCCTATATAGTTAATCCTGATTCTGTAAAAAAGCATAATGCACGTGCTAATTACGACTCTAATTTATCAGATAATTTATACGCAATTCGAGAGATGCCAGTTACCATACGTCCTAAAGCGTACAGTAATAAATATCTGACAACAAACGGAGTTAGTCAACCTATAACTGTATACTCAAATATTTCGGGGAACAACCGTCAAAAATTCTACATAAAAGTTCTGCCTGCTGTAAGTGGAATACCTTATCTTATTTATGGTACATCAGCAATGAATCAGCCTTTGGCCGTAGGACAACGCTCTGACAACCCAGATAATAAAGTTCTATTCACTTCACCAACTAATACAGGCTCTTTATATGGTGCCTCATGGGATATATACCATGCTACTAAAAATGCTGGTTATTTAGTAATAGAGAGTCAGTCACTGTTAGGACAAGGTGACAGTGGTAATTGGATGGATGTTTTCAATTATGTATGGGAAACAAAAGGATATGGCACAACCCCTGTAGGATATGGGAGATATCAACAAAAAGAAACCCAAGAGTTTATTATAACTCCATGTGATACTTTTACGCTCAGAGAAATTAGGTATGTGAATCAATATACTGCCAAAGCAACTTTTAAAGGTAATTATGATATTACCAGTTCATATACCAATGAAACATATTCAGATAATTTTACAATTATAACATTCGAATCAACAGTAAGAGAACGTTCGCAATACACTGAAGAAAAAGGTGTAAATTTTCTACTGCATGGATTAAATCGAAAATTCAAAAGGCCAAGCGTAATAAATGGGGAAGTAAATCTTCTTCCAAGTCAAAACGCCGATGCAACTGTCACATATAGCCCTTCCTATACAGTTGTCAATCCGCTATCTATCAGTTTGCCTATAACTGCACCAGCTAGAACCAAATATGAGGTAACCTATCATCTCAAAATCTACGATGTAGAAGTAGAATATGAAGCAAAAATTGATTATACTAATCCAAAAAATGAGGAAGATTACCGAGAAACCAATTTAAGAGGTATATGGAAGGGCACTCTCTATGTAGATGAAAAGATTGAACCATCAATACATGAGATAAAATTAGACACCAAAGAAGTAAGAATATTCCATCCAAACATCAAGAATGTAAGCAAAGCAAACCCTCTTAAACTTTAAAGATATGAAAATTAAAAGGACAGTTTTATATTTGTCTTTGGCTGCATTCTTGGCTGCATGTAGCAATGATGAAGACTTCTCTTCTAATGGAGTGAGACCTTTCAAAAGCAATGGCGATTCTATTATTATCCTGCAAGATAGAAATCCAGATCTAACAACTGTATGGACAAAAGATGTGCCTAAACGTAAAATACAAACCCGAAGTTATTTTCCTTTAGAAGATTACATAGGTGTAGGTTATAATGTAGGCAACTCTCTAATAGGTGAATATTCAAACGCTACAGATGTTGTTATTGACTTGGAAAAATTAAGAAGTCGCTTTAGTAAAGCAATCACAGCATTCAATATCAGTGAAACTAAAATCGAAAAAACGGCTTATACTGATTATGACAGATATGAAAAGAATACAAGTGTAACTAAAACGGTTAAATCAGGATTTAGCCTTAACTTAGGACTTTTCAAATTCGGCAGAAGAAAAGAAACCACTGAAATTTTTAAAACAACAAATATAGCCGAGAGTAATAGAGTATATGGAGAAGTCAGTATACAACTTCAACAGGCGCAATATAAACTTAATACAACAAATGTTATACTGAAAACTATAGCATCAGAATGTTTAGACGAAGTATTTCAAATGTCACTTTACTTGACTCCGATATCTGAAATATTGAACGATTACGGTCCATTGGTTATAAGCGGATATTATACCGGTGGCAGAGCTTCTGCATTATTCGTAGCTTCAAGTGACTACAAGTATGACTATGAAAGCACCGAAAAAGACGTACAAGAACATATTGATGCTTCGTTCAGTTGGGGTAAAAAAGGTCTGCCTAAAGATAGTTTAAATTCAGCTTCCGGTAACTTAGATTTTGGAAAAAAGACAGGTAACAATGTATCCAATACGAATAAAGTAAAAGATGTACATTGCTATATTCACACTATCGGAGGATTAGGTACAATAGAAACAAGTGCCGAAAGCATAGAAAATATGAATATTGATTTAACACCTTGGCTGAGAACCTTGTCTGATCAGAGTAACCATGTTATGATTGGTTTAAAAGAAAATGGCGAAGGCTTGATTGGATTATCAGAACTTGTCTTAGAGACGAATTTCAAGCAAAGGATACAAGATACACACATGGGCTTTACAAGTAACATAGAACTGACAGAACCTTTTATTGAAATTGTGAAAGTATTTGTCCGTAACTCTAGTTCTGGAGAAAAATTATATGAAATTGCACCTGTATTAAATACCAGACAAGGAGATCAAATTATACTCAGTGATGGTAAAAGTAGCCAGACATCGGATGCAGAGTTAAAGGCCAATAGTAATTATGATACTTTTATGGCAAAAAGCATAATTATTACTGATGAAAAGAGTAAATATTATCAGTGTGAAATTAAAGCTAATTCCAATAAAACTCTTAATCCAATTATCCGAATACCTTTCAATATAAACCTACCCGGTTTATCTGAAAGTAAGATGTACAAATTCAAGAATCTCAATACTAATATTTGGTACATTTACGATCCGGTTAAGCGATATGCTTATTCTTTCTACGATATAGACGGTTTTATACCTGAAACCTATGGTATGAATAGCTGGATAAACACTGTACCGGAAAAATCAATATCAATGACGACATTATCTCAATTTTACAAAATAATTGGATTGTAAAACAATGAAGAAGTTAAAGATTATTTCAATACTTATCATTATACTCAGTTTTATAAATTGTACTAATAATGACGATATTGAGGAAGCCCCATCCAAACTGCCCGACTTAAAACAAACAGCTTGGAAAGGTACATTAATAACAAAAACGTCAGGACAGATAACTGATAATGGTGAAGTTAGTATCTTATTCCTCACTGAAAATCGCGGAAATTCCGTAGTGGTTAAAAACGGACGAGTTCAGAAGTGGGATTTCAAATATACAACAGATAACAAGCTGTTAACCATAGAACAACCTTTTAGTTCTATCAACCTTCACTTCTTAGAAGGTGACTGGATATTAACAGAGATAGAAGTAAACAGACTGGTGTTAGTACAAGGACTTAATGATGAGTACAAACAAATGATTATGGATATATATAAAGTAGAGTAAATACCTATCCTTATCAGAACTCATTTACTAAAAATTGATTGAGTAGGAAGGAAATAAAGTCGTTTCCTTCCTACTTTCATTTATTGCTTGTCAATCCTTATTTCTTGTAACACAATCTCCGTTGTTAGGATTTACTGAGAACTTACCCGTATTAGAAATATCCAATGCGAACAGGTTAGCACAAAAAAAATAGGGAAACCTCCCGGCCTCCCTATTCGTATTGTTAACTTTAATATTAAATGCAGAGTATATCTCCATTTAATGCCTTTATGCCTTAGCGGATGGTTTTCAAACCTTTCATCTCCGCTTTATCAGCCTCTTTGATGCTGATGGCAACGCCACCGCTGGCGGCTAATTTCTGTTTCAATACACTCTTAGGTGTCACTACTACCTTACGTATACGATAGCTTTGGGGATTGGTGTCCCAATCTGCATCCTTGCCATCTTCGTAAATGGTAGCGATATATTGTTTTCCTTCCGGAAGCCAAGAGAAAGGAATCGTCGCCGTACGACTATTCTCATCGGTAATGCCGCCAACAAACCATTCGTTTTTACCTTTCGCCTTGCGGGCTACGGTGATATAATCTCCCGGTTCAGCTTCCAGGTACCAGCTATTGTCCCAATCTACCGCAACGTCTTCAATGAATCGGAAGGCATCCGGAAAACGGGCGTAATTGGAAGGCAAGTCGGCTACCATCTGGATAGGAGAAGGCATGGTCATGTAGAGTGCCATTTGCTTCACCAAAGTGGTATGCACACGTTCGTTGGGTTTCTCACCGTTGTAATAAGACAGTCTTGTCTCGAAAATACCCGGGGTATAGTCCATCGGACCACCTTTCAGGCGGGTAAAAGGCAGAATACAGGTATGATCGGGATCATTGCCACCCATTGTTTCGAACTCTCCGCCACGGGCAGATTCCTGAGCCAGCCAGTTAGGGTAAGTACGACACAAACCGGTGGGGCGTACTGCCTCGTGGCTATTAACCATTACTTTATAATCAGCAGCGCGACGGGCTACATGGATATAATGGTTGTTCATCCATTGGGAAGAGTGGTATTCATTACGGGGGATGATGTAACCTACGTAACCGGTTTTCACGGCATGATAACCATTGTCTACCATGAACTGGAAGGCCTCATCCAATTGGCGTTCGTAGTCGGCAGCATTGGCGGCTGTTTCGTGATGCATCACCATTTGCACGCCTTTTTCTTTGGCGTAACGTTGCAGCTCTTTAACGTCGAAGTCGGGATAGGCTTTGTTGAAGAGGAACTGACGATCTTTTCGATAGGAAGCCCAGTCTTCCCAACCTTCGTTCCAGCCTTCTACCAGTATTCCGTCGATGCCATGGGCGGAGGCGAAGTCGATATATTCCTTCACATGGGCGGTATTGGCGGGGTGATGACCATTGGGTTTCAGTTTGGCATAATCCGTAATGCCGGGCTTGGCCTGGTAGAAATCACTATATGCCCAGGTCTTTCCTTCGCCTGTGAACATTTCCCACCACACGCCGACGAATTTCATCGGACGAATCCAAGAGGTATCTTCATATTGGCAAGGTTCGTTCAGATTATAAATCAATTGAGAAGCAAGAATGTCACGGGCATCATCGCTAACAATAACGGTACGCCAGGGAGACAGCACGGGCAGTTGCAAGTAACCTTTCTTACCTAATTTATCGGGAGTCAGGTGGGCACTCAGTTTAAACTGCTTATCATCTACATTTAGCAACATACCGGCATAATCCACTAAAGCGGCTTCATGGATATTCAGGTAGATGCCATCTTCGCTTTTCATCATTAACGGGGTTTGCACTGTCAGGCCGCCTTCAGCTTTAGATTCATAAGATTTCTTGGCAATTCTTTTCTCCATATCCACTGCGATGTCCGATAGAGGGGCGGTGGTATAGGCAAACTCGTTGGTATCATAGTCACCGGGGATGCAAAAGGCTTTATGATTTCCCGTGAGATTGAATTCGGTTACTTCATCTTTTACGGTGAGGTAGTTCATCTTGCGTTGCAAAGGCAGTTCGTAGCGAAAGCCCAGACCATCATTGAACAGACGAAAACGGATATTTAGGATACGTCCCGTTTCCGGTTGTTCTAAAGTGACGGTCATTTCATTATAATGGTTCCGTACCCGGTTGTACTCACCCCAAACGGGATTCCAGTAGTTATCAACAGAAGCACGTTCAAGGTTTGTTTGTTTGAATCCTCGGGTCAGGTCGGCTTCTTCCGTCAGGAGACCTAAACGACCGGAAGTTAAAACGGGTTTGCCTTTATAGTCCAGCCGGTATGCCGGAACGCCGTCTGCCTGCTCCATAAACTCCAATGACAGGTTACCGTCAGGAGAAGTGAGTTGCTGGGCCGAGGCGAACGAACCGAGGCAAAGGAAAAAGGCAATAAAAAGAGAATGTTTCATATTCTATTATGGTTTTAGTATTACACATAAACTGATAATTTACAAGACGAACATTGAAAGACAGAACTATCCCAATTCCCCTCATCTTGGGAGGAGGGGTGCCCAAAGGGCGGGG
>OHBP01000279.1_pt1 | contig 29713 bp, 32 predicted proteins | sample 1577471 | NCBI WGS metagenome assembly OHBP01 (sample SAMEA3879503, study PRJEB24766) | human gut metagenome | biome: human-associated habitat; feature: feces | place: USA | collected 1985/1987
TTTAATGTTACTGTAAGTATCATATTCGGTACAGAGCTTTGACACATCAAAGCTCTTGTCCCCCTCTCTGATTAATCTTCGTTTACAAGCATTACTTTTCCCTGTACAAGTCCCGGTGTCTTAAACATCTGGAATGCTTCCTGTGCCTGACTCATCGGAACCATTTTGTAAATAAATCCCTTGTCGAATTTCAGCTGTCCTGTTGCAAAGTAATGTGCTGTCAGATCCCACTCTTTGCCCGGGAACGGTGCGCTGTAGGACATCCAGGATCCTGTCAGTTTGAACTCTTTACGGTTCATGTTCTCCCACATTGCCGGTGTGAACTCAAGATTCACATGTGGTGTTCCGATAAAGCATACATGGGATTTGTTTCCTGCAAGCTCAAAGGCCATATGCATAGTCGGAACCTGTCCGGCTGTCTCGAATACAAATCCGTATCCTTTGCCGCCTGTGATTGCCATTGCCTCTTCCATAAAATTCTCTTTGGAATAACAAGATAAAAACCTGTTCTCTGATTTCTCTTCTAGTCATATGCGTCCTCATTTCTTTCTATTTGTCTTTATGACATAACAAGAGCGCAACAAAGCGCCTTTTTTCAAGCCGCTTCGCTGCATGCTCCCAATGTGTCTTATGCTTTTTATGCCTGTTCTTCCGCTGCAATTCCTGCGATACGGACATTAACTTTCTCAACTTCCAAGCCGGTCATGTTTTCAATCGCCTGCGAAACCTTTTTCTGCACTTTCTCTGATACTTCCGGAATGCTGTATCCATATTTCAAAGTGACGGAAATTTCAACTGCTGCCTTATCGCCGGCAATCGTCACACGGACTCCTTTGGAATAGTTTTTCATCCCCAGTTTTCCGGCAATGTCATTGATGCTTCCACCAGCCATAGCCTGTACTCCGTCTACCTCTGCTGCGGAAATCCCTGCGATAGCAGAAACCACATCACTTGCGATCTGCACTTCCCCGATGCTGTTTTTTGATCCAAATACTTCTTTTGCCATATCTGTCACCTCATCTATCTTTCCTTAAAAAACATTATATAGTACTAGTTTACCACATTTACTGTTTTTTGCCAACAGGAGAAATAACAATTTTATCAGAAGTGCATTCTGCCTTTCTTTTCACCACATCTTCAATCTGTGCGATCTGCTGCTCCGTAAGTTCTTCGGCATTGACGATAACATCTACACTGTCATTGACGATCGTTACGACGGTCTCATCAAACCCTTTGGCCGCCAGCAGATTTTCTGTCGCTGTCTCTTTTTCATTGACTGCCGTCATGGCAACGATCTCATTCATCGCCTTTTCTTTCTGCGCATCGGATGCTGTCTTGCTGTTTACGAGTTCCAAAAGGGTTTCTTTGTTTTTGGCTCTCGTCTGCTCTCGGGAAAGTTTGGCAGATTCAAAATAATCTCCCTTTACCGTATTATTGACAAGCACAGCTTCGCCCGCATTTTCTTTAGATGCTACATTTTCCGAATCTACTTGTTCTGCGGTTTCTCCTGCGGTATCCTCGTCACTGATGTCTGCTACCTCGCTGTCATCCACATTTTCCGCTGCGACATTTTCCTCCGTATTTTCCGTACTCTCCTGCTCGGATTGCGCCGTCGTCCCGTCCCCGGTGAGATTCAGTGCCAATTCTTCTTCCCCCGTAAGGCTCAGATAGCCGGCAAGAGCAACCATGACAACGAGAGCCGTTATAATAATCTGATTTTTTCGCAAAAGTTTTTTCACTTATTTTGCCTCCTTACTTTTCATTACTTTAATTTTATGACTTTCCACCGGAAATAATGCCGAAATTGCACTGATTATTTCACGCTGCATCGCCGGACTGTCACCGCCGCTGCACACCACGACGATTCCTTCGATCTGCGGTTCGATCTCCTGCACCACATACGGCGAAGATTCGCGGGATTCACCATCCAAAAGAACCGTCTCTTCTTCCGTCTTGGTGTCGTCCTGCTTATTGTCTTTGAGCGTCACCTTTTCCTTTGAGGCCTGCAGCGTCAGCATAACATCCGCTTTCCCCACACCTTCCACCTGCTCCAGAATTTCTTTCACCTGCTTTTCCATCTTTTCCCGGTATCTCTGCATATCATCCGAAGTGCTTTGCTCCGTCACTGTATTTTGCGATTTCTCTGTGGTCGCCGCCTGTCTTCCGCTGTCCTTTATCGACACCAGCAAAAGCAGCACTCCGACTGCGATCAACAGTAAAATTTTTCCTTTTCCTGCTTTTTTTACCATCTGTTTGATCGTATCACTCCACGTTTCCTTCATTTTGCACCGCCTGCCCTTCCTGATTTATGAGGTTTTCCCGCCGCTCTCCGATACGCTTCATCTCCTCTTCGACCTCTCTCGTTTCCCACTGCTTCTGATATTTTCGGAAACAGTCCTCCACGATATCTTCTTGTTTCCATTGTCGAAATAATGGTGCCGTGACCAACAGTAAAATGAGGAGCCCTTCCATAAACTGGAAATACCTACGATACGGGGAACCGGAAAAAATATGCAAAAGTACGGAAAAGACAATCATAACTCCCGTAATTTGTTTTACAATGTCAAATATCTGTTCCATTTCTGCCTCCTTTAATTTGTCGCCGCAATGATGATCGTAAGGGTCAGCAAAAAGAGCACCGCTGTCATAAATACCAATTGAAATAATAATTTCCCGCTGTCTGCGCTCCCCTGAAATACCGCCACCATCCGCCGGTCTGCTACCGGCTGTGAAAATGCCGCGATCACCCGGTAAAAGAAAGTAAACAACCCTAATTTTAAAAGCGGAAGAAGGCAGATTAACGCGATGGCAATGATTCCTCCGACTCCGATGGCGCTTTTAATAAGGACGCCGCTTCCCACGATCGTATCAGTGATGCCGCCAAAGACATTTCCCACTCCGGGAATGCTCTCTGCCGCCCGAAAGACCGCACTTCGCTTTGCCTGATCGACTGCCGGCATCAACAGTCCTTTAATTCCCTGATGTCCGAGCATGATCCCCAATATGATCTTTGTTCCCACACGCACAACACTTTCCAGGAGCGCCGCCAGCTTATCAAATTTCCCGCCGGACAGGGGATTTAATATCCGCAGCAGAAAATAAATCTGAATGAATGGCAAAAACAAATAATACATCAACGTTTCCGCCACTCCGATTGTCGCAAGCGTCGCCTGATAAAAAGCAAAGGAGGTCGCACTCCCGCTGCTCCATGTCAAAGCAAGTGAAAAAGCGGGCACCAGGGCTTTCATAAAGGAAAGCACCTGCCAGAGCACTTCTTTTGCCACAGAAAATACCGCATAAAATGCCGATAGCAGGATGGTCACAACAAGAAAATACAGCATATGAAAGCCATTTTCTCCCAATTGCTTTTCATACATGCTCCCTGTCAGATTTAAAAACACACCAGACAGTACCGCATAGATCAGCAGCCGGAATACCAATATTTTATTTGCATTCCATTGACTGACAGCCCCTTCTTTTATGTAATCTGCAATGGTATCAATCGACAATTCACAGTCTCCCTCACACACTCTTTCGACATAATCGGAAATCGAAAATGGGATTCTATTTTCGCTCTTATTTTTCAAATTATCATCGATTTCATCCAGCGAAATACTCTCTTTAATTTCATCAGAAATAGAACTTGTCCGGTCCTCTGTCTCCGCATAAACACTGACTTGTCCGCCAATTAATAAAAGACAGATCAGACCCCAAAACACGATCTTTATTCTCATGGCATCATCTCTCCTATCGTTTCCAAAAGGGTCTGAAGTACCGGAAGGCTTACCACTACCATACTCATTTTCCCAAAGAAATCAACCTGGCAGGCAATCGCATGCTGCCCGGCATCCTTGCAGAGTGTCGCCGTAAATTCGGAAATGTACGCGATGCCGATCATTTTCAGGACAACCGCAATATATTCTTCTTTGATCCCGGTATATTCCGTCATCGTACGGAACATGTCCACCATGTATTCAAATTTCCGTATCGCATAAAAAAATACGATAACCCCTGTGACAAGGGCAATCCAGATGCCGATCTCACGGCGCATATTTCCCACAAAGACCGCCAGCATCATACCGGCGATGGCAAACAAAGCAATCTGAATCATAAGTCAAACAACCTCTCTATCGTTTCAAACAGATCGACAATGTAGGGAATCACCCAGTATAGTACGATCAGGAGGCCGGCAAGGCTTGTCAAAAATGCCTGCTCTTCTCTCCCCGACTGTCTTAGGATCTGGTTGCATATCGTAACCAGAATTCCCACAAGCGCGATCTTAAATATAATTCCTATCTCCACTGTAAAACCTTCCTTATACAAGCAATATTGTAAGCATCGCTCCCACCATAATACCGCACACATAGTAAAGTTTCAGCCGGTTCTGCTTTTCTTTATTCCGCTTTTGTATCATGTCCTCCAGCTGTTTTAACGCAAACGTAATTCCATCTTCTTTTGACTGTCTGTCATTGTCGGCAAGCTGCCTGCCCGTCTCAAAAAGCAGGCTTCTCGCTTCCGGTTCCAGAGCCGACGCCGGTATTTTTTTCTTTATCTGGCTGTCCCAGAGGCTGGCAAAATCTCCCTGCTCTTTTTTCTCCATTTCCTTTGCCAGTGAAAGAAAAAAGCGGCTCAGCACTCCCTGCGTTCTATTTCCAATTGTTTCCATCAAATCCGGCATCGCCGAATGCAGATACCGAAGTTCTCCCTGCATCTGCATCAGCGCTTTTTTCAGCTCAATAAGATTGCGCAGCCGTTCCATATACTGCCCCGCGTAATACACCCCCAGCGCTGCCGTCCCCACAACCAATATCAAGCTTCCGACGATCTTATATATCATAACATTCCACTCCCCCTGCTTCCCGCACGCTGGCAATCTGCCCCGGCGTTTCTCCCTGCTGCAATAAAATGTAGCATTCAAAATACCGTTTTTCAAACAGTTCCTGCATGTCCGGGCGGTGTTTCCATTCTTCCCATTTTTCTCCATGCGCCGTCGCGATCACACTGCACCCGCATTTCAGCACTTCCTGCAGTGCCAATATATCCTGCTTTCCGCCAATTTCATCGACGACAAGTACCTCCGGCGATAAGCTCCGCACTGCCATCATCATCCCCACCGCCTTCGGGCATCGATCAAGTACATCCGTCCGCGGTCCCACATCTTTCTGCGGCTCTCCCCGATAGCATCCGGCAATCTCGCTTCTTTCATCCACAACCACGACGTTTTTCTTTGCATATTCTCCCGATATTTTTCTCGCAAGATCGCGCAGTATCGTAGTTTTCCCGCACCTTGGCGGTGCTATTATCAGCGTATTTTTAATTCTGTTTTCCTTCCACAAATACGGTAATATTTTGTCAGCGCACCCAATCTTTTCATGCGAAATACGGATATTGGCAAAGGATATATTTTGTATGTATTTTACTTTTCCTTCTTCGACGACAACTTGTCCGGCTACCCCTACGCGGTGTCCTCCCGGAATCGTCAGATACCCTTTAGCAATTTCATCCTCAAAAGCATACAGGGAATACCCACTCATATAGTCCATCATTTCTTTCATATCCATGCGTGTCACCCGCGTAGCATCGATCCGGTGCTTTTTCCCGTCATACCATTCTACCGCCTGTCCGATGCGAAACCGCACTTCCTGCAGCGCCTGCCATCTGCCCCGCAGACTCTGTTCCAAAAGCGGTCGGTATTTCCGTGGTATGACCTCAATGATATCTTGTCCTGCCATAATCGTTCCTCCTTCGAAATGTTTTACTTGAATATATGCGATTATTTTGGGATTATGCTTGAAAGAATAAAAAAAATATGGTACTGTTTTATAGAGAGAAATGACAACTATTCAATACTATAGAAAGACGAGGATAAGATATATTATGGATTACGGATTGATAGGAGAAAAACTTGGACACAGTTTGTCAAAACCCATTCACGAAAGTCTTGCTGACTACACTTACGATATTCACCCTTTGACTCGCGAGGAGTTTAAGGTATTTATGGAAGAAAAACCTTTCCGCGCGATCAATGTCACGATTCCTTATAAAAAGGATGTCATCCCTTATCTGGATTCAATGGACGACAATGCCAAAGCCATCGGTGCTGTCAACACAATCGTAAACAACGACGGAAAGCTCCGCGGTTACAACACTGATTTTTCCGGTTTTGAGTATATGGTACTCCGCCACGGCATCACATTAACGGATAAAAAAGTAATTGTCCTTGGAAATGGCGGTGCTGCTCAGGCTATCAAAGCCGTTGTCCGCAAACACAATGCCAAAACGATGATCGTCGTAGACGTAATCGATGACGGCGAGGCAATTTCCTATGATGAATGTTTTGCGCATCACACAGACGCAGAAGTCATCATCAACACAAGCCCTGTCGGCATGTTCCCGAAAGTGGATGCTTCCCCGGTTGACCTCACAAAATTCCCAAAATGTGAGGCCGTCCTGGACGTTGTCTACAATCCGCTCACAACAAAATTTGTCGCTCAGGCAAAAGAACTTGGCATGATCGGCGTGAACGGCCTGGAAATGCTTGTCGCTCAGGCAAAATATGCTGTTGAAATTTTCTTGGGAACTGAGATTGACAATGCTCGGATCCAGGAGATTTATGAGGATGTAAAAGAGTTGATATAGGGGAATTTTAGAAAAATCGAAGATTTAAAGCAAGAATGATATACCAACTTATTCGACTTTTCATTTATTTTATACTAGACTAAAAATCACTTGCGTTTCGATAGTATAGCATGATACACTACCAAATGCAAGTGATTTTTTTGTTTTCTAAAGTTCTTTTCTCCCAACTGTCCCATTTCTCGCATCTATTTGCTTTATGCCTCTTATTTCACGGCTCCGTACTGAGCATAATACGCATCAATTTTTTCCTTCATGGCATCGTCGATCACAACTTTACCCTGGCACGGCTTATTATACAGATGTTCAATGACTTCGTCCATGGTTACAATGGCATTTGCCTGCATTCCGTAAAGTTCTTTGATCTCATCCAATGCACATTTGTCGCCCTTGCCTTTTTCCATTCGGTTCAAAGAAACCATAAGCCCAATGATTTCGACATCGCCCTGTGCTTTCACGATAGGGAATGTCTCTTCGATGGATTTTCCGGATGTGGTAACATCTTCGATAATGACTACTTTGTCGCCATCTTTGATCTTGCTGCCAAGTAAGATTCCGGTATCGCCGTGGTCTTTTACCTCTTTACGGTTGGAGCAGTAGCGGATCTCTTTTCCGTACAATTCTGAAAATGCGATCGTCGTTGCTACGCTGAGTGGAATTCCCTTGTAGGCCGGTCCAAACAATACGTCGAAGTCATCTCCGTAATTGTCATGGATTGCTTTGGCATAATATTCACCAAGGCGCTTTAACTGGGATCCCGTGACATATGCTCCGGCATTCATAAAGAACGGGGATTTTCTTCCGCTTTTCAATGTGAAATCGCCAAATTTCAATACATCACTTTCCACCATAAATTCGATAAATTCCTGTTTATACTGTTCCATCTTCTTTTGAACCTCCTGCTTGCAAGGCTTTTTGCCTTTTATTATACCCTAATACTATCACACAATGCGGTAAAAAACAATTTCTTTCTAGAAATTATTTCTTTTTAAAATGTGCAAACACAGCCTGCAGTACAATGAAGAAGCATAGCAATGCGGAAAGAACGATTCGTACCCACCAGCTGGATAATGTACCCTGGGTTGTGATCAAACTGGAAATAGTTCCTTTGATCAACACACCAAAGATGGTTCCGAATGGCGTTCCAACGCCACCACTTAAAAGAGTTCCTCCAATAACAGAAGCAGAAATAGCATCCATTTCAAGACCTTTCGCCTGCTCTACAAATCCGGAACAACTGTTCAAGCAAAAGAGAAATCCACCACATCCGGCAAGCACACCATTTAAGATGTAGGCCTTAAATTTAGTCTTTCTAACATTCAGTCCCATCATCATTGCACTTTGTGCATTTCCACCGACGGCGTATACATCTCTACCAAATTTTGTAAACTTCATGACAATTGCTATAATTACAACAATGATGAGTGCCACGACTACTGTCGGATAAATGTACGCCGGATGAAATACTCCTCTTCGGCTGTATGATCCAATGGGAAGATAAATTTTATAATTTGCCCAAGCAAGAAATGTCTCATTTTTAATCGAAATCATTTCTGTACTGATCATCGAAGTAAGTCCACGTCCAAAAAACAAACCTGCCAGACTGACTATAAACGGCTGTATTTCAAGATAAGAAATCAAATATCCTTGAACAATGCCATACAAAAGCCCGATAACAAGTGCCAGGGCAATCGCTGTATATGCATTCATCCCATGGTTTTCCATCTGATTGGCTGCTGCCATACATACCAATGCGGTTACCGATCCGACAGAGATATCAATACCACCTGTGATCATAACTATCGTCTGACCTATTGCAATAACTAAAAGTCCTGCATTGTCGATAAAAAGATTGAGAAACATCTGTGGTTTTGCAAATCCTTTATCTTCAAACATAATCATTCCTGCACCATACATTACCACAAAAAGAACAACCGTAATGATAAGAAGGAAGGTGTTTCCATTAATTCGTTTCTTCGTACTTGTTTTTGATTGAAAAATACCCATATCTATTTACCTCCTTCCACGACAGCGTTTTTTTGCTTTTTCGCACGTTGCTTTTCAATAAACGCTCGGAATACCGGACTTTGCAATGTCACAATGATAACAACGACAATGGCCTTATAAACCGGCAGCTGGTCTGCTGCAACGTTCATCGCATACAACGTTGTTGTTAAAGCCTGAATCGTATATGCTCCAATTACCGATCCCATCAAACTAAATTTACCACCACCTAAAACATTTCCACCGAGTGCTACCGCTAAGATGGCATCCATTTCTAAGTTTAAACCGATGTTATTCGCATCTGCTGAATAGATACGGCTGGATGCAATAATTCCTGCAAAACCTGCAAGCACACCACAAATTACGTAAGTGATAAATTTAATCATCGTTGAATTTAATCCCACAAGTCTGGAAGCTGTACCATTAACACCTACACTTTCAATGTATAAACCAAGTGCCGTTTTTTTCAACACAAGATTCACAATAATGATCATAATGATTGCCAAAAAAATTGGTACAGGCACCGGAATATTGCCGATATATCCACCGAGTACTTTGTAGGAATCCACGCGAATATAAGTAATTTGTCCGTCTGTGAAAAGCTGTGCAATTCCTCGACCTGCTGTAAATAAGATCAGCGTGGCGACCATCGGTTGAATGTTCAATTTAGATACCAAAAAACCATTAAATGCTCCACACAATGCGGAAGCTCCAAGAGCTGCCAGTATTGCCAGTCCCATCGGTGCAGCCAGTTCATTTACAGAAACTTCTCCACCTGCCAAAATCCGGCAGCAGACCGCTGCGGAAACTGCCATCACTGCTCCTACACTAATATCCTGCCCGCCCGATGCTGCTGTTACAAGGGTCATACCAATGGCAAGAATAACCAACTCAGAGGCACGGTTAATTACATCTACAATATAACCATACAGCACACCGTTGTTGATTGATACTTTAAAAAAACCAGGTGTCGTGATTAAATTCGCCATCAATACAGCGATCAGACAAACTATCGGCAAAAACAATCGTGCTGACGTTATTTTTTTCAATTTACTCATTGTCTCCACCTCCTGCTATGGCTTTCATAATGCCTTCCTGTGTCAATTGTTCTCCACTAATCTCGCCAACTTTCTTTCCGTCACGAAGAACTCCCATGCGGGAACAAGTTCGAAGCATTTCCTCAATTTCCGAAGAAATGAAAGTTACAGCCATCCCCTGATCTGCCAGATCAAGCACAAGTTTCTGGATTTCTGTCTTTGTACCAATGTCGATACCTCGTGTCGGCTCATCTAAAATCAGATAATCCGGATTGGTCAAAAGCCATCTTCCAATAATCACCTTTTGCTGGTTACCACCAGACAAACTCTTGATCGGAGTTTCTCTGCTTGCTGTTTTTATCTGCAGTAATTCGATGTATTTATCTGCTGCTTCTTCCATCTCTTTGCGGCTCATCGGATGAAACATACCTTTTTTTGCCTGCAATGCAATGATAATATTTTCACGAACAGACAAATCTGCCAAAATTCCATCTTTTTTTCGGTCCTCCGGAAGATATGCCATTCCCTGCTTCATTGCATCAAGAGGAGAATTGATTTTCACTTCTTTTCCTTTTACTTTAATCATACCACAATCCGGTTTATCTGCCCCATAAATTGCTCTTACCAATTCAGAACGTCCCGATCCAAGAAGTCCGGTAAGTCCCACTACTTCTCCTTTATTTACAGTAAAATCAAACGGCTTGATGCTGCCACGCCTTCCAACCTGTTCCGCCTCAATAACCGGTTCAAATTTTTCCAGTTGTTTATGCGAACCTTTAATATCTGCAAGGTCATCAAACTTTTTCCCCATCATCTTTGCAACCAATTCCACTCGCGGAAGTTCCTGCACCGGATACTCTCCCACGAGTTTTCCATTTCGAAGCACCGTAATACGGTCGCAGACCTCGTATACCTGCTCCAGGAAATGAGTAACAAAGATAATGCCAACCCCTTGTTCACGAAGACGACGCATCAGAACAAAAAGTTTTTCAACTTCTTCATCGTCCAGCGAAGAAGTAGGTTCATCTAGTATCAACACCTGGCATTTCATCGCTACTGCCCTCGCAATCGCAATCATTTGCTGCTTGGCGATAGAACATTCTTCCAATTTATCCGTCGCCCCTGCCGTGATATCTAAACTTTTCAGCAATTCTTCTGCCTGCTTATTCATGGAACGCCAGTCAATAAATCCAAGTTTTCTCGGTTCCCTTCCGATAAAGAGATTTTCTGCCACTGACAGATTGGGACACAAGTTCACTTCCTGGTATACTGTACTGATTCCATGTTCCTGCGCTTCCTGAGGAGAACGATTTACAATGTTTTCTCCACTTTCTCCCATCTGAATCTTGCCCTCATCCATGGAATATACACCGGTAAGTACCTTGATCAATGTAGATTTTCCCGCACCATTTTCTCCCATAAGAGCATGAATTTCGCCTTTACGAAGTGCAAAGTCCACATTTTGCAGTGCCTTTACCCCGGGAAATGACTTGGATATATTCGTCATCCGTAATACAATATCTTTTTCCATACCACACTCACCTGCTTTCTTCTGCCTTTCAACTATTTTTGAGTATAAAAATGGCGTGGCAGTTGATTAGGCTTCTGCCTTTCTACCACGCCGCATGTTTAATTTTTGTAAAGATTAGGCTTGATAATTAGTATGCACGTCCAGCAACAACTTCTTTTGTAACTTTTGTTACATCGTATTTCTGGTCGTCAACTGTCACACTAGGCACTTCGTCGCCATGTGCGAAAACACCTTCCTCCACATAGGCCTTTTTCTCCGGAGTTCCGTCACTCTCAAGAGTTTTAATAATCTCTTCCACACGTGGTCCATGAAGTGGATTACACTCTGTATTAAGGATAATCTTTCCGGACTGTGTATCTGTGATACCGGCTTTTGTTGTATCAAAGGACATTACAAGGATGTCACCATCCGGTCCGACAGTTTTACCTGCTGCTTCAATAGCATCAATAGCACCAAATGCTTCATTATCATTTTCACAATATACCACATTGATATCTTTGTACTGTTTCAGCATAGACTCCATAACTTCCTGTCCTTTTGCCTGTGTAAATTCACCGGTCTGCTGTGCAAGAAGATTCCAGCCATTTGCTTTCACTGCTTCATTCAAAGCTTCTGTACGTCCAATCTGAGCAGATGCACCAATGGTACCCTGAATATCAACAATGTTAATCTTATCAATTTTCTTTGCGGCCTGATATGCTTTCAACCAAGCACATGCTTTTTGACCTTCCAGTTTAAAATTAGAGCCAACCCATGCAGTATACAAACTGTCATCTGATACATCTACCATACGGTCAACAATAATTACCGGGATGTCTGCGTCCTTTGCTTCTTTCAATACAGCATCCCAACCGGATTCTGTTACAGGAGCAAGTACGATGTAGTCTACTTCCTGCTGAATAAAGTTACGAATTGCTTTCAACTGATTTTCCTGTTTTTGCTGAGCATCATCAAAAATCAATCGATATCCATTTGCCTCTGTAAATGTGGATTTCATAGATTCTGTGTTGGCTGTACGCCAGTCGGATTCTGCTCCTACCTGGGAAAAACCGACTGTGATCAAATCGTTTCCGTCTCCTGAGCCTCCATCTCCACTGCTTGTTTTGTTATTCGATGCACCTCCACATCCTCCAAGCATGGTCACTACCATCACTACAGATAAAATCAGTCCCAATAATTTTCTCTTTTTCATAAGCATTACCTCCTTAAATTTATTTCAATTCAATGCTTTATCTTGATGATAGAATACTATATTTTTTCCTTATTTGAAACAGAGTATTGTTTGTTTTTAGTTGTATTTTTTTTGAATAATCAAACCAAAGTAGATTATTTTTTGAAAAAGGTATATTTTTTTACAAAACAACGTCTCTTACATTTTTTGCAGGAATTACTACCGTAACCTTTGTTCCTTTTCCTTCCCGGCTTTCATAAAAAATTCCATACTCTTCACCATAATAACTATGAATACGCTGATTTACATTAACCACCCCAAATCCACTTTCTTGTGTTACTTCTTCATCCTCTTTCAGACGTTTTTTCAATTTAGCAAGCTCTTCTGTGGTCATTCCTCTGCCATCGTCTGACACATAAAAAACAATTTTATCCTCTTTTTGTCTTCCTTCTATACTAACGTGTCCATTTCCACGCTTATTACGTATTCCGTGCACAATAGCATTTTCAACAAGTGGCTGCAATAAAAGTTTGGGAATAATATACTCTTCAATATTTTCTTCTATATCAATTGTATAATCCAAAATATCTCGAAAACGCAGCTTTTGAATTTTCAGGTAACTTTCTACATGCTTTTGTTCTTCTGCAATCCGAATAAAACTTTGTCCATTGCTAAGTGTTGTCCGAAAAAAATCTGACAAATAGGTAAGAATGGTTACTACCTGATCATTTTGATTTGATTCAGCAAGCCAAACAGCGGTATCCAATGTATTATAGAGAAAATGCGGATTAATCTGTGCCTGCAAAAGTTTCATCTCAATCATCCGGAGCATTTCATGATTCTTTTTCATATCATCAACAAGACTTCCAATTTCCTTCGTCATATCATTAAAATTCCGAACCAATACAGCAATCTCGTCCTGCGATTCTACTTTTTTCGATTTCGCTGTAAAATCCCCTTCTGCCACTTTGCTTGTCATGGCACAAAGATTTTTTATCGGTCCGGTCACACTTTGCGCCGCCCGAATAGACAAAACTGTCGATACCGCCACTGCTATAATTGCTGTAATAACAGCAATCCATATATCCTGCTTATTTTTTTTATTCAATTGTGCCTTTACATTTTCAAAATTCGTTGTCTCCACATAAATATAATTTTCTATGCCAGACTGCACCAGAGATGTCAAAACATAAATATTATTATCAAGATATTGCATGTTTTCATCATAAGAATTTCTGTCATTTATACATTTTTCCAATTCCTCAACGCAATTTCTCAGTGAACCTAATGTATTCTTTAGACGACGAATCTGCTCGCAATTTGATTCCACTGTCGCACTCTTTCCTAGTTCATCACACACGTTCTCCAATTCCGTAATGTATTGATATGGATTTACCGTTAAAATTCCATTGACCGTCACCTTTCCCACTTGCATTTCATCAATGGTTTTATTCTTTATTACAGAAAGATACATGGTATAATCCACACGTTCTTTAAAATCCTGCACATATTTATTTGCCTGTACAACATTATTTGTAATATCTGCATAAGCATTTGTTGTATAAGAAGCCGTAAGCAGCAAATATACTGCCAGTACAATCATCGGCACAATTGCGACAACTGGTATTATGGCTAATTTTTTGTTTAATGTAAACCTTTTATAGGAAAACATAGCTATCACCATTCCTTCCGGCTTGTTCGGTATTCTTTAGGAGTACATCCCTGTGTTTTTTTGAACAAAAAGCTAAAATAGTGTGGATCCTTATAACCAATTTCAAATGCAATATCCGACGTTTTCCTATTTGTACATACCAGATATTCCTTTGCCTTTTCCATACGTACCTCTGTCAAATATTCAATAAATGTCTTTCCGGTCTCTTTGCTAAATATTGTACTAAAATAACTTGGGCTCATACACACCCTGGCAGCCACAACATTAAGGGAAATCTCCTCTGACATATATTCTTCGCGAATCATTTTTTGTGCAGTAAGGATAATGTCCGAATACCTTCTTCCGCTAATTGTATTTCGTAAATCAATCGCTTTTTGAAGAAGTGTAACCACATAATCTTCAATGTCAGGAATTGTCTCCACTGTCATCACGGCATTTTTCAACAAATCTTCATTTTGTAATATATCTTCCAATTGTTTTTCTGTTCCTTCTTTTTTGAATCGCTTGCAAAATTCCATAACGGTTGCATACAAATTCATAATAATATATTGACGGAACATTAAAGATCGAAAATGCTCTTCGGATACTTCTGCAAAAAGCGCTTGCACAAAACTGACAATTTCTTCTCTTGCTCCATTTTCTAAAAATTTTTCAATTATCTTCTGCATTTCATTGACAGCATCAAAACTGCTAACATCAAATTCATCATCTTGATTCACCGGATGTAAGTCCTTTTTGCAAATGATCTGATTCGGATTTTTCACAAATCTTGCTGCAAAAGCAAGGTCTGCATCTTGAAACGATTTTTTCAATTCTCGAATCCGTGGTACCACTCCACCAATTCCACCAAAAAAATCTAGTTCATTATACTTTTGGGAAATATTCTCTAATTTATTTTTTAATTTTGCTGTTTTTTCTTCGATAAAATCGTTCGACGACGTAATCAAAAATGCCCAACCCTCAATTCCGCGCTCAAAAACATAAATTCCGTCTTTTTTATCTTCACATTCTTCTACTTCTTCAAATAACTGCAAGGAAACATCATCTTGCAAATATTTAAATAATAAAATTTGAAAAAATCTTGCACTCAAATCAATGTCAAATCGTTTTCCCTTTTCCAACGCATCCGCTAATGATATTTCCTCTGAAAACAATTCACGTAGAAATTTAGTCTTAATCAGTTTCTCATTTTCCTGCATTTCCTGTTGATAAACCAGGAGCATTTCCTTTTCATCTTGTTGTTTTTGAATTTTATCCGCCACCTCTTGCAAATGTTCCAATAGCACAGCGGCAGAAACCGGCTTTAACAGATATTCTGTCACTCCAATTTTAATGGCTTCTTTGGCATAACCAAAATCATCATACCCACTAAGTATGATGATTTTCGTATCCGGTAACTTTTCTTTTACAATACGGCTTAATTCCAATCCATCCATAAATGGCATACGTATATCCGTAATCACTATGTCCGGCTTTTCTTCAAGAATCAGAGGAAGGGCAAGTTCCCCATCACTTGCCTCTCCTGCAAATTCATAACCTTCTTTTTCCCAATCAATACTGTTTTTGACACTTTCTCGTATGATAACTTCGTCTTCCACTAAAAAAACTTTTATCATAACATTCTCCTCTTTTCTCCAATGAATAAATCACCGATTCACAATTCCGATAATATCCTGTATTCCGGAAAGGTTTTCTTTCTTTACATAATTTTCCAGTCCATCTATAATTTCTGACGTCGCATACGGATTGAAGAAATTCGCGGTTCCGACCGCTACCATCGTAGCACCTGCCATCAAAAACTCGAGAGCATCTTCCGTATTTTGGATTCCGCCCATTCCGAGAATTGGAATATTGACCGCATTTGCCACTTCATATACCATACGTACCGCAACCGGTTTCACGCATGGGCCGGACATCCCTCCCGTTTTGTTGGCAAGGGCAAATGTCTTTCTTGCGACATCGATCTTCATGCCGGTGAGCGTATTGATCAAGGAAACGCCATCGGCTCCGCCGGCTTCCACCGCCTTCGCCATCTCCGCGATACTCGTTACATTCGGGCTGAGTTTCATGATAACCGGCTGCTTTGCAATTGCTTTTACCTTTTTCGTGATATCCTCAGCACATTTCGGATCCTGGCCAAAGGTAATACCGCCTGCCTTTACATTTGGACAGGAAATATTGATCTCCAGCATGTCGACATCCTCTGAGGCAAGCCGTTCCACAACTGCCAAATATTCTTCTTCCGAATGGCCGCACACATTTACAATAATCCTTGCATTCTTCTCGTGTAGAAAAGCGAGATCTCGTTGGATAAATGTTTCAATTCCCGGATTTTGCAATCCAATCGCATTGAGCATTCCGCTTTTTGTCTCAGCGATACGAGGTGTCGGATTTCCTGCCCACGGTACATTGGCAACCCCTTTTGTCGTCACCGCGCCCAGTTTTTCGAGATCCACAAATTCGCTATATTCCATACCGGAGCCAAACGTCCCTGAAGCTGTCGTCACAGGATTTTTGAATGTGATTCCGGCAAAATTTACTTCCAGACTCATTTTTCGTCCTCCATTTCTGCTATGCGCGTAATTCTATAATTCTACTTCCGTAGAAAGAAAAACCGGTCCATCCTTACATACACGCTTATTGTGCACGTTAGAATGGGAATCTACCTCTGTTGACTGGCATACACAGCCAAGGCAGGCGCCGATTCCACAAGCCATTCGCTCTTCCATGGATACATACGTTTCAATTTCGTTTTCCAAACCGTATGCCTTTACTCCGCGGAGCATTGGCATCGGACCACAGGCACAAATAACATCGGCCGTAAGATTTTTTTCTTTCATGGCATCGATAACCGTTCCGTGAGTTCCCACGCTTCCGTCGTCTGTCGCGACAACGACATCGGCCACTTTATCAAATTCTTCTTTCAAAAATAACGTGGCATCGCGGTATCCAAGTACGACAGTCGGACGCTCTTTGCAGGCTTTGGCAAGCGCAAGCATTGGTGGGATACCGATTCCTCCGCCGATCAGGATTGCTTTCTTTTCCGGAATCGGGAATCCATTTCCCAAAGGGCCAAGCACCTCAATCTTATCACCGGAAGAAAGTTTCGAAAATTCTTCCGTTCCTTCGCCAACCACGCGGTATACAAAACGCATCGTCTTTTCCCCGCGGTTGATTTCACATATACTGATGGGACGTGGAAGCAGTCGCGCTTCACTCTTTGTATAGATTGATACAAATTGTCCCGGCACAGCAGATTCTGCAATCTCAGGGGCATCTATCCACAGACTAAACACCCCGGGAGCCAGCATAACTGACTCCCGGACATTGCAGAGACATTTCACTTTACTCATAAGTCAAACCTCTCTTCTTATATTTTCTTATTCTTCGTCATCCAGCAAATCTGAAGTCAATTCCTGTGCCTTCAAAGCCTCTTCCGGAATTTCAAAATCAGCTGCAGAATCTACATTTTTATAAACACATGTCATGTTCATATCTTTTACTGTAATCTTTGCATCTGCCAATGCACTGGAAAGATCTACGGAATCATCACTGTCGGAAGAATCCGCCGACTCTTTGATTTTGGACATAAGGCCTTCTAAAACCTTGTTCATCATATCTGTGATCGAATAGGTAATCTTGTAAATATTTTCCTCTTCGCTGTCAAACCAGATTGTCATCTTGATATCGCCCATGTTCGAAATGATCGTATCAAGCAATTCTTTGATTTCTTTTTCGTCCATTACAGAACTGATGCTTCCCGTCAATGAGGATATCAGCTCTTCCATCATATCCTGATTATCTTTGGCACTTACCGTGTACTCATATACATTGTAGGTTTTATCATTTTCTGTCTGATCGTCTTTTTTCGTATATTTTGTATTGTCCTCGGACAACTGCTTGGACATATCACCGGAAGACTGCATAAGGCTTGCCGCATTTTCCATTTTAACCTTACTCCAGTCACCATCTGCGGTTTTCGTATACATCACAAGATCATCGCCATCTTTCTGCATGTAAGAATCTGTCGTAGTGGACACTCCGGCAGAAGTAACAGTCGCTGATGTCTTTACTTTCATTGGGTCCAAAAAGTAGGTGGCATTCATTTTCATATCCATGTCAACATCCTGTGTCGTACCTGCCACAGAAATTGTCATTTTTCCACCCATCGTGGATTCCATCTGAAAATTCTTTGCATTGTTGATCTTGGAAACAGAATTTTTGATTACTTCTTTTTCGCTCTTTGCACATCCTGCAAGACTGCAGACTGCCAATGTCAGGCACATTACCAGTGCCAAAAGTTTACTCATTTTTTTCATAGTCGTTCTCCTTCTTGTTAAAAAATGGTCGCTAAGTCCTTTTTCATTGCAATGGCTGCTGCTCTCGATGCGTCTGCATACCCTTCTTCCCCGAAAGATGCATACGCCGGCTGCTTATATGCTGCAATGATTCCACGAGAGGAATTGACGATCGCGCCAAGTCCGTCTTCGTTAAAATATGGTGCCAGGTCTTTGGCGGTTCCGCCCTGTGCCCCGTAACCAGGTACAAGAATAAAGGATTTTGGCATTACTTTACGAAGCACTTTTCCCATCTCCGGATACGTTGCTCCTACGACAGCACCGATATAACTGTAACTGTCACCCATGCAGTCAGTGCCCCATTTTGCTACATGTTCGCCAACCATTTCATACAATGGCTTGCCATCAATTTTCTGATCCTGAAACTCTCCGCTTGAAGGATTAGAAGTTTTTACCAGTATGAACAATCCTTTTTTCTCTTCTTTACAAACATCCACAAATGGTTTGATTCCATCGGTTCCAAGATATGGATTTACGGTAATAAAATCCTCATCAAATGGTGCGATCTTTGTATTTCCGATCTGCACTTTTCCGATATGACCGGTCGCATAAGCGGCTGAAGTAGAGCCGATATCACCGCGCTTTACATCTCCGATCACGATCAATCCTTTTTGCTTACAATAATCTACCGTTTTCTTAAAAGCCGCAAGTCCCGGGATTCCAAACTGCTCATACATGGCAATCTGCGGTTTTACTGCCGGAACGATATCGCAGATAGCATCAACAATTCCTTTATTGTACTGCCAAACTGCTTCTGCTGCCGCTTCCAATGTCTCGCCCATTTCATCGACCGCTTTTTTCTGAATATGCTGCGGAATATAATTCCACATTGGATCCAGTCCAACTACGATCGGAGCTTCCATTTCTTTGATTTTCTTAACCAGCTGGTTAATCATGTGTTATTCTCCTCCTTCGTTCTACGCAAACGGATAGGCAACTGCCCCATCTACGATGGTATATTCAATCTTTCCATACACTTTTTTTCCATCGAACGGCGTATTTTTTCCTTTGGAAACAAATGTATTTTTATCAATGGCATATTCCTTGTCAATCTCCGCAATCGTAATGTCCGCAGGTTTTCCGACTGCCAAAGAACCGCCCTCCACGCCAAGGATACGACATGGGTTCACACTCATGCGCTCCACCAGGCCTGACATCGTAAGATATCCTTTTTTTACCAGTTCTGTGACTGCAAGTGCAAATGCCGTCTCAGAACCTACGATACCAAATGGTGCCTCAGCGATTGATTTCTTTTTCTCTTCTTCTCCATGTGGCGCGTGATCTGTCGAAATGGCCTCCAAAATGCCTTCTTTCAATCCCTCTTTCAAGCGCTCCACATCTGCCGCCGTACGAAGAGGCGGATTCATCTTATAGTTTGCATCATCTTCGAGAATATCATCCTCTGTCATGGAAAAATGATGCGGACACACTTCTCCACTGACGCAGACACCGTCTTCCTTCGCTTTCTGAATCATGGTAACACTGTCTGCCGTCGAGCAGTGGCACAAATGCAATTTTGCCCCTGTCTCCTTCGCAAGTAAAATATCTCTTGCTACGATTACATCTTCCACCGCATTGGTAATTCCCGGGATTCCAAGACGCTCTGCCGCTTTTCCTGCATTCATTGCCCCTTTTCCTACCAGGTTTTTATCTTCACAATGCGCCATCACAGGGATGCCAAGGCGTGCTGCTTCTTTCATCGCTTTTTCATAAACGGCTGCATTCATCACACTCTTACCGTCTTCACTGATTGCTTTTGCTCCGGCTTTTACCATGCCTTCGATATCGGTTACCGTTTCTCCGGCTTGTCCGACCGTCACGGCTCCTACCGGATATACATGAATGGGACTGTCTTTCTCAGCGATTTCCAAAACTTTCCGGATCCGCTCCGGGGAGTCCGTCGCCGGCTTGGTATTTGGCATCGGACATACTCCGGTAAATCCGCCTTTTGCCGCTGCCATTGTTCCCGTTTTGATCGTCTCTTTGTACTCAAATCCCGGTTCACGCAAATGCACATGAAGATCCACAAATCCCGGCATCACATATTTTCCGGAAGCATCTATTGTTTCATACTCACCGGTCATCGCATCTGCTATTTTTCCATCTACGACATACACGTCTCCGACTTCATCTCTTCCGGTCGCCGGATCCACAATATGTCCATTTTTAATCCATAGGTTCAATAAACAAGTCCACCTTTCCAAAATCATCGAGCGTAAACTGATTTGTCAGCCCCGCTTTTTCAATGTCTTTTAACACTGCCTGATTGGTGATGACTTCCGAAAGTTCTTCTTTTGTCACCCACTTAAAATCATTCAGATCTTCTGCCAGAATCACTTCCTCTGACTGGGAAGTACATTCAAAGGCAATTCCGACACTGCAGACTTCTCCAACGGTAAATCCCCATGTATATAGAGGTTTATCTACCAGAACCGACAATCCTGTCTTTTCTTCCACCACGCGCTGTACAGCCTTTTCTGGTGTCTCTGAAAATTCAATGGTTCCATCGATAAATTCCCACTGATAGGGATCAAATATACGATCGTCGTACCATTTTTCTACTACAAGATAGTGATCCTGGCACTGAACGATTCCTTTTACAAGAATACGATACTTATCCATGATAAACCTCCTTTTCGTATAGGTATCTGATTATTTGGCTGAAATATAACCTTTTGCTTTCAAAAGTTCTGCCATAAGAACAGCTCCACCTGCAGCACCACGTACTGTATTGTGGGACAAGCCTACAAATTTCCAATCAAAGTAAGAATCTTCTCTAAGACGTCCGATGCTTACTCCAAATCCATTTTCATAATTTACATCCAAAGCAACCTGTGGGCGGTCATCTTCTTCCAAATACTGGATAAACTGTTTTGGTGCACTTGGAAGATTCAATTCCTGAGGTGCTCCCTTGAACTCTACCAATGCTTGAATCAATTCTTCTTTCGTCGGTTTCTGTTTGAAATTAACGAAAGCGGCTGCGGTATGTCCGTCCAATACAGGTACACGGATACATTGGCTGGTGATCAATGGTGTCTGTGCCTTTTCGATCTTGCCATCTACCACTTTACCCCAGAGACGAAGTGGCTCCTGCTCACTCTTCTCTTCTTCTCCGCCGATGTAAGGGATGATATTGTGTTCCATCTCCGGCCAGTCTTTAAATGTCTTTCCGGCTCCGGAAATTGCCTGATATGTTGTTGCCACTACAACTGTAGGCTCAAATTTTCTCCAAGCAGTAAGTGCCGGCGCATAACTCTGGATCGAGCAGTTTGGTTTTACACATACAAAACCTCTTTTTGTACCAAGACGTTTCTTCTGGCTTTCTATGACTTCAAGATGTTCCGGATTGATCTCCGGTACGATCATTGGTACATCTGGTGTCCAGCGGTGTGCGCTGTTATTGGATACAACCGGAGTTTCTGTCTTTGCATACTCTTCCTCGATCTTTTTGATTTCTTCTTTTGTCATATCTACAGCACTAAATACAAAGTCAACATCTTTGCTGACATTCTCTACTTCATTTACATTTTTAACGACAATTTTTTTCACTGCTTCCGGCATCGGAGTCTGCATTTTCCAACGTCCACCAACAGCTTCTTCGTATGTCTTCCCTGCACTTCGTGGGCTTGCTGCAATTACAACAACCTCAAACCATGGATGATTCTCCAAAAGGGAGATAAATCTCTGTCCTACCATTCCTGTACCACCAAGGATACCTACACGTAACTTGTCGCTCATTTTTAACCTCATTTCCTGTCACCGGATGTGACATATCTTCTTTTCTTGTTCCTCTTATGCCTGCCTGACAAACGGCAAATACATAGTTGTTTATATTGTACTACATTTTGGGTGAGATTTCAAATAGAAAATGTATCATGTTGGTAAATTGCTTTTTGACCATACAACTGTGTCAATTCTTTTGACCTAAAATGACGATCGGGTCTTTGACACTTTGTTTTCCCCTTGATTTTCACAATCCCCTACAACACAGCCCTTTGAGGCTTATTTTTTTGTCAAATTTTAAGATTTTCCTTGTAATTGTTTGTCATTGTGTGGTATAATAGTTACAAAGGAGATGATTTTTATGTACGTTAACATTACAGGAAGCAAAAACAATAAAGATGTTTATATTTATCAGTCATACAGAAAAGCAAATGGAAAACCTTCTTCCCGCATTTACAGAAAACTGGGCAAATACAATGATCTACTTGAGCAGTTTTCCGGTGATTCTGACAAACTGATGGCGTGGGCAAAAGAAGAAGCCGCCAAAGACACTGCCGAATACAACGCCAAAAAAGAAAAGGTCTCCATCGATTTTTCGCAGACCTACCGCATTCCGCTCGATGAAGAAAGATCCTTTCATGCCGGCTACCTTTTTCTGCAGCAGTTATGCAGCGAATTACGACTGGACAACATCTGCCGAAACATCCGGAATCACAGGAAGATCACCTACGATCTTCACGCTGTTCTCACGGACCTTATATACGCGAGAATCCTTTCTCCCTCCAGCAAACTGAGCAGTTATGCCTACTGCCAGACACTTCTGGAGCCGCCCAAATATTCCCTGCACAATGTATACCGTGCACTTTCTGTTTTAGCAGAAGAATCGGATTTTATCCAGGAAGAACTTTACCGTAATTCCAACTTTGTTCATCCGAGAAATACACGTGTTTTATACTACGACTGCACGAATTATTATTTTGAGATTGAAGAAGAAAATGGAAACAAAAAATATGGAAAAAGCAAAGAACACAGACCAAATCCGCTTGTCACCATGGGACTTTTCATGGATGCGGACGGAATCCCTCTCGCCTTCGATCTTTTTCCGGGAAATCAGAACGAACAGGTCACTCTCAAACCGCTGGAAACAAAAGTAATCCGCGACTTTGAATGCAGCGACTTTATCTTTTGTTCCGATGCCGGTCTGGGAAGCAAAAACAATCGTTTCTTTAACAGTTTTGGAAACCGTTCTTACGTGATCACCTATTCATTGAAAAAGATGAAAAAAGAAGAACGTGACATTGCGATGAAACCGACACAGTTCCGCGTTCCGGGCTCCAATAAAATGATCGATCTGCGAACACTGGATGAAACCGATGAGACTGTATTCAATACGATATATTATAAAGAGGTTCCCCTTGTTACGGGAGATATGGACGAGACAGTCATTGTCACCTATTCTCCGAAATACAAAAAATATCAGCAGAAAATACGCAGCCGCCAGATTGAACGTGCACAAAAAATGCTTCAAAATACAGGCAGTATACGGCGCGGAAAAACACAGAACGACCCTGCCCGTTTTATTCATAAAACATCCGTTACCGGCGACGGAGAAATAGCCGAAAAAAATGTGTATGAATTAGACGAAGAACGGATCCGGGAAGAAGCTGCGTATGACGGTTTTTATGCTGTTGTCACAAATCTGGAAGGGGATGTCCGCGAGATCATCAACATCAACAAACGCCGCTGGGAGATTGAAGAAAACTTCCGTATCATGAAAACGGAATTTGAAGCAAGACCTGTTTATGTACAGCGTGACGACCGCATAAAAGCGCATTTTTTAACCTGTTATATCAGCCTGTTGGTTTACCGTCTCCTGGAGAAAAAACTGGGAGAAGGATTTACCTGCAGCCAGATCTTAGAGACACTCCGTGGAATGAACATGACGCTTTTAAGCAAAAACAGCGGTTATATTCCTTCGTATAAACGCACTCTGTTAACAGATGCTCTGCACGATGTTTTCGGCTTTCGGACGGATTATGAATTTATTTCAAAATCATCCATGCGGAACATCATAAAAGAAACAAAATCGAAAAAATGCACAAAAGCAAAAATATAGTACATATCAATACAAAAGCAAAACGGTCACAAACCTCGTGTTTCCAGGAGGTGTGGCCGTTTTATAGTCTAACAAGTGTCAAAGATGGGAGTATAATTTTGAAAACAAGTGATTGTCTCTTTCAGGAGGCGGCGTTAGTCGTTATCAGAGGTTACTCTGAACTTAAATTTTTTTCCGCTTTTTGTACAAATAGTAATCCAGTCTGTGTCACCACTGGTTTTTGCCTCAATTGCAAATTCATTATTGGCATATCCTTCCCCATGATAAACTTCAAAGGAATCTGGAAACATATAAATCGTGCTGATCTCATCATTGGAAACATAATATTTTTTCGCTGCATCACCATATTGCACAAAAATATCATTTTCCGGATCCAGACGCACATGATTCGTCGCATCAAAGACAGCAATTTCCTTTACCACAACCGGAAGTGTTAATTGTATGCCATTGGCATAGGTAACCTTAACAACTGCTGTACCCGGTTTTACCGGAGTACATTCCAAATAACAATTGCCTCCTTCATCATAGTATCCTTCTGCCTTACAACAGTCTCCTTCAACAGTCACACTTTCATAGTCTGTTTTCGGCAAACAAATTGTCTTTACAAGCGAATCCTCCGATGATTGTCCATATCCGTCTACAGCAAATTCCAGTGAACGAATATCTTTTTCCTCCGACCAGCTACCATAAAAATGATAATAACGAACCGCACATTTATTTATATCGCCAACCCGGCTATATTCATTGTATGTCTGACTGGAAAAACTTAGTTCAACGCTGTTGTTATCATATCTGGCTTCATTATCCAAAATTGTATACGTAACCGTACCCTCCACGCACTGACTCTGTCTTCCAATTTGTGGAAACGTAACCGAGTCAATCCGGATAAGATCCGGTTTGGAACTTACTACCTGTATATCACTGATATTGCTTGTAAAACCAATCGTTTTCTGTGTCCCAATATCGGCATTGGTGTATCCAATTTCTTTACTGTTAAACGATGCCGTCGGATAATATGTAGGAATAATCGTAACCATAAAACGGCTCAGATATTGTCCACGTGTAACGGTAATCCATGCGGTTCCTTCTTTCTTTCCTTTGATCTTTCCTTTACGGTCTCCGTAATAAGTGATACTGCAAATGGATTCATCGCTCGAATACCAATTTGTCTCACAATTTGAAGGAAGTTTGTCATCACATATCTTTATTGTCTTCGTGTCTCCCTTTTCGATCACAGTATCTTCGATATCAAGATCCAGAGTTGGTCTGTTTCTTACATATACTTTGAATTTCTTTGTTTTCTTACTGATATTTGTTTTCGCCGTGATCACTACATCACCGACTTTCTTTCCTTTTACGAATCCCTGAGAAGTAACACTTGCGATGGATGGATTTGAACTTTTCCATGTTATTTTATTGTAATATTTTTCTGCCGGTGCCAGAGACGTCGCTGTATCTTTCCATCCCAGATAAAGTCTGCAATCCTTTCCGCTTACCCGGAACGTCAATGCCTTTTTCAATTTCTTTTGTTTATTCTGGTACTTGATCAGCTGCTTTGCTTTTTTCTGGTACGTCTTTTTTGCGGCAATCGATTCCTTTTCGTAAGGATCCGAAATTGCTCTGGCGCAGACCGCAGTATATCCATTAATATAACGAGTTCCACCGGTCTTCTGAATGTTAGAAGTAAATGTTCCCAGCCATATCGCTCCTGCACCCGGATTGGATATATAATAATACGTTCCATTTGCTCTGACTACACACGGATCCGAATTTACAATTTGTCCGCAAAATACAGGGATTCCCGTCGCACTGTTTTTCTGTTTGTTGCGGTACCTTGTATACTCCTTTTTTGCCTTTGCCACTTCCTTTTTGCTTTTGGCAATCTGTTTTCCTAATGACTTCAGTTCTTTTTTTATCTGCTTGCTTGACGTATATGCCTTTCCGTTCGCCCCATTTGTATGGAAGCCAATCCCCAATGCACATACGAAACACAAGAGAATCCATAATGTTTTTTTCATAATAAAAAAATCTCCTTTCAAAATTGTTGGCTGAATCCAGCATACCACATGTCTTGTAGGAGACATTTTCAATTTTTCCCTCTAACGGGTTTCTTCGATCATATCAGATATGGTAAACATTTCCTCTTCTGTAAAACTTGACAACAAAAGGGCGTCCAGCCGATAATGCCGGTCAAGCGGCTCCATCTGGCAGGCTTCCAATACAGTATTTGCCATATCTGTAAAATACTTTACCGCGGCATCTTTCTGATAGCCGTTTTTTTCTTTATCCATTTTCAATGTGTATTTTTTCTGTGCCAGGTAATGCAGCAACGGAAGAAGATCTTCCCTCTCAATAATATGGCAGCGTTGTTTCTGATGGCGCAGTTTCCCCAGAATCTTATTCTGTTCTTCTCCGGAACTCTGGTAGAACTGTTGGAGCAGATTGATTTCACGCTCTTTCTGCTGCGCGATGTGTAAAAGATCCGAAAGATATTTATCGGAGATTAAGCGGATTCCGATGTGATTTGCTCGATCCTTCTGGTATTTTCCCTTTTTATCCCTGCCATTTGGCATGGCTGCCGCATATATTTCTGTCAAAATATCTGACTGGTACACCCCTTTTCCATACGCTTTTCTTGCCATTGTCCGAAAATCATCTGCTTCCTCACGCGAAATAGCCGGTCGCACACGACGGCCTTCATTTTGAAGGTAATGCAGGATCACTTCCTCTTCCCGGATTCGATCGGATGAAATATGATTTTTTTCACACCATTTTGTAAAAGACCGTGACTGTAGTAAGCTCTCTAGCTGCTGCGCGGCCTCCTGCCGCATAAGTTCCTTTAATTCTTCCTGAATATGCAGATAATGCTCCAGAACATTCTTACTGTATCCTTTAAAATACGAGGCTTTTTTGCCCATCTCAAACAAAAAATCTTCCGGTTCCAATTGACGAACCGTATCATAGAAATCCCATAATTTTTGTGTGCATTTTTCATCCAAAAGGCTGACGGCTTCCGAAAGATGTCGTTCATAAAAAGCAATCATGTCCTGACACATCTGCCAGTCAAGGTGATGTTCGATTCCATAAAGATAAATAAATTCACGGTGATCATTCACTTGGATTCCCGGAAGAAGCAGTCCCTTCCGCAGATAATCCTGTGTCTTTTCGGTACTTAACTGCAAAGCGAGCGCAATACGAAATACCGTTTCACGGTTGGGGCTGGAAACGCCGTCCAGTCCAAACCATCGCCGCATCGTATGTAAATCCGCCGGCTGTGCTCCTTTTACCGCTTTGCGAAATGCCTGATACGCCTGTTTTCTGGTTTCTTTTTCCCCTTCTCCTGCTGCCATCTCCTCACAGGATTCCCGCCATTCATTGATTAAAAATTCATCAAAACCACGATTGTTTCTTTGCTGATATCTCACTGTGTCTCCTCGTTTCTATTATGTGTTGTAGTGTTTCCGTATATTTATTGCAAATAGCCATCCAAAGAGGCATCGTATTTCTGTGGCTTTTTCGTTGCCTTAGGGTGCGAAGTCACTACAGGCGCCTGCGTTGGTGCTGATGTCTGAACTGCTTTTTTCTCTCCTCTGCTTACCGTAAGTGTGATCAGACTCTCTTTTTTCACCTGCGTTCCTGCCGCGATACTCTGCTGCAAAACCGTTCCCTTCTTTTTCCGGTTGTCCGTTTTTTCCACCTTGATCCGAATCCCCATTTTTTGTAATTTATCTTTTGCCTTTGCGGATGTTTTTCCGATTACATTTGGTATTTCCACATAAGGTTCTGCGGTAACCGGCAGATTGGTAACCGTCGGAACCGGAGATGCTTCTGCCGGCATTGTGGCTGCCGGTTCATTCTCCGACGATACCGGTGCATCTTTTTCCATCTTACCGCTGTATTGAATCCATAGAATTCCTGCAATAGCTGTGATCAATATAGATGTCACTACGATCCATTTGACTTTGCGCCTTTTTCTTCCTTTTTTGCCCGCAATCTCTCCAAATTCACGACGAACCGCAGTCCGCGAAAAAAGTCCGGAATTTTCCGTCTGCGTCAATGTGTCACGAAAGGATTTTGGCAGATGAATGTCATTGTAAGAAGACACCCTGTTTTTATCCGGATATAATTCATTATAAAATTCTTCCAAATCCTGATAGCGGTCTTTGGCAAGCACAGCCATTCCTTTATCTATGGCTTTTTTTTGCGGCAAAGGAAGAGAAACATCTTCCATCTTCCATCTGCTGCAACATCACCAAATGATCCGCATAAACACGCTCTACGGATTCCTCCGGGATCTTTTCCGTCAACATAAAATACATCGTTCCGCAAAGACTGTACAGATCCGTCCACGGTCCCTGCTCTCCCTTTACACGGTACTGTTCTTCCGGCGAAAATCCTCGCTTGATGGAAACCGTTATCGTATTTTCCGGCAATTCTACATTTCAGGCTGCCCCAAAATCAATCAGTTTCAATTGTCCATTATCGTCAAACATCAAATTGTCAATGCTGATATCACGATAGATCAGTCCTGTTTTATGGATATCACAAAGCGAATGGATCACCGGCTCCATCAGCGCAAACACTTCATCTCCCGGCATTTTTCCATTTGCCCGGATATAATTTCGCACTCTTGTACCCTCGACGTATTCCATCACGATATAGGCAGTATGATTTTTCTGAAAAAAATCACGCACCGAGACGATACTCGGCAGTTTCATAAAGCGGGACAGGCTTCTTGCCTCTTTCAAAAAATCTTCTTTTCCCTTTTCAAACTCCAGTTCATTTTTTCACCTCGTCATTATTTTACACAAAATGTCAGAACTTTTCTCGGTATTTTCTACCCGCTTTTCTACCACATGATTCCTCCAAGATAAGCCCCACAATGAACGCATCTTTTAAAAATATCTACTTTGTATGGCTTGTGGCATTTTGGACAAACAATCGGCTTTACAAAAGAAAAATATTTCATTTTCATATGTACTCAACTCCTCTCCGTTTTTTTACAGTATACCTTTTTAGAGTGACACCATGTGTCATTTAGTTCTTGAATATAAGATATCATATGCCCTGCAAAATCATTTTCAATTTTTCCCTTTTTTGTCCAAGCAGGTAATCAGTGAAAGTGTCGATGACATTTACCAATTTTGTGCATAAAAAAAAGAGACACAGCCTCACTATGTCTCTCTGTTATCTTTATGAATTTACATCAATCTACCAGATTCTTCACTTCCTCCAACGGAACATTCAACTCCTCCGCAATCGTTTCCGGAGTTTTCCCACTCATGAAAGCCTTAAAAACCTGTTTGGCAAATTTTTTACCGTTTTGCATTCCCTCTTGTTGTCCAGCCAAGCGCCCTTCGCGAATTCCTTCTAGTCTGCCTTCCTCTCTTTCTTCTTCCCGAAGTACTCTTTCATGCAGTTCCACATCAAATTCATACAAGCACATATGATACACCTCCGCCTTA
>OHBP01000291.1_pt1 | contig 28461 bp, 23 predicted proteins | sample 1577471 | NCBI WGS metagenome assembly OHBP01 (sample SAMEA3879503, study PRJEB24766) | human gut metagenome | biome: human-associated habitat; feature: feces | place: USA | collected 1985/1987
CGTCGGCGTAGCCCTTCAGCTCCTTGGCGACAGCGGTGTTCAGGATGGTGTTGGCGTCGCTCAGGTTCTCGGCAGAGCCGGGCATACGGAACTCGAACTTATTGCCGGTGAAGGCGAAGGGAGAGGTACGGTTGCGGTCGGTGGTGTCCTTGCTGAACTTGGGCAGGACGTCCACGCCCAGGTCCATCTTCATCTTGACGGGGCCGGCGTAGGGAGAATCGGAAGCGATGGCGTCGATGACGGCCTCCAGCTCTTCGCCCACGAAGATGGAGATGATGGCCGGAGGTGCCTCGTTGGCACCCAGACGGTGGTCGTTGCCGGGGGTGGCGACGGAGGTGCGCAGCAGGTCAGCGTACTCATCGACTGCCTTGATGACAGCGGCGAGGAAGACGAGGAACTGCAGGTTCTCCATGGGGGTGTCGCCCGGGTCCAGCAGATTCTCATGGGTGGTGGACATGGACCAGTTGTTGTGCTTGCCGCTGCCGTTGACGCCTTCGAAGGGCTTCTCATGCTGCAGGCAGACGAGGCCGTACTTGGGGGCCAGCTTCTTCATCATCTCCATCGTCAGCAGGTTGTGGTCGATGGCGACGTTGGTGGTATCGAAGATGGGGGCCAGCTCATGCTGGCAGGGGGCCACCTCGTTGTGCTTGGTCTTGGCGGGGACGCCCAGCTTCCACAGCTCCTCGTCCAGCTCTTTCATGAACGCGGAGACCTCGGGGCGGATGACGCCGAAGTAGTGCTCTTCCAGCTCCTGACCCTTGGCCGAAGGTGCGCCAAAGAGGGTGCGGCCGGTGAGGATGAGGTCCTGACGGGCCTCGTAGTCCTCCTTCTTGATGAGGAAGTACTCCTGCTCGGGGCCGACGGTGGTGGAGACGTAGTCCACATCCTTGCCGAAGAGCTTCAGCACGCGGATGGCCTGATTGGAGAGCGCGTTCATGGAGCGCAGCAGGGGAGTCTTCTTGTCCAGAGCCTCGCCGGTGTAGCTGACGAAAGCGGTGGGGATGCAGAGGACGTCGTCCTTCACGAAAGCGTAGCTGGTGGGGTCCCATGCGGTGTAGCCGCGGGCCTCACAGGTGGCACGCAGGCCGCCGGAGGGGAAGGAGGAGGCATCCGGCTCGCCGCGGACAAGCTCCTTGCCGTTGAACTCCATGATGGCGGTGCCGTCGCCCACGGGGGAGACGAAGCCATCGTGCTTCTCGCTGGTGATGCCGGTCAGAGGCTGGAACCAGTGGGTGTAGTGGGTGGCACCCAGCTCCATTGCCCAGCGCTTCATGACGCTGGCCACGACGTTTGCGACCTCGATGTCCAGAGGCGCGCCCTTGTGCAGGGTCTTCTCGAGGCTCTTATAGGTAGCGCTGGGAAGACGCTCCTTCATGACGTGCTCGTTAAAGACTTTGCTGCCGTAGATCTCCATAACATTTGCTGCCATAAATTCCTACTCCTTACTTGAACAAAATGCTTCAGCTTGCCGTGGATTTTTGCGCGGAGAGGGGAGGCCCCTGCCCGCGAAATATCTGGTTAAACGAAACGACGCTGCGAGTCAGGAGGTGACTCACAGCGCCGTTGCTGTCTATGCGTTGATTATAGCCGAAGAGGCCGAAAAAGGCAATAGACAGATTTGACGATTCTGCACAAACCGACTCTCGAAATTTTGGAGTTTTGCGCGGAGGGTATGACTATTGCAAAGGCTCTCCCCTTGGGAGAGCTGGCGCGTGAGCGCCTGAGAGGGCAAGGATGCGGACGGGGAAGCACGGACGCTGCGATAATGCCGCTCTGACAAAGGGTGTTTGATTATCGCTGTGCGGAGGGTCTGTCATACCGGGCTTGCCCTCTCCGTCATTGCTCCGCAATGCCACCTCTCCCAAAGGGAGAGGCTTTAGATCACCTGAAACAGGAAAAACTTCAGATAATTCGTCTCCGGCACGCCCCAGAGGATAGGGTGGTCGGGGGCCTGCTGGCGGACTTCGATCTGGCGCAGCTGGCGGTGGGCGTCCTTGGCGGCGGAGCGGAGCATCTTGATGAACAGCTCCTCGGTGGCGAAGTGGGAGCAGCTGGCCGTGGCGAGGTAGCCGCCCCGGGGCAGGAGCTTCATGGCCCGGTAGTTGATCTCCTTGTAGCCGCGCATGGCGTTTTCCACGGTGCGGCGTGCCTTGGTGAAGGCAGGCGGGTCGAGGATGATGAAGTCGTAGGGGTGGCCCTCCTTCTCGAGACGGGGCAGAAGCTCGAAGGTGTCCTCGCAGAGGAAGTCCATGTTGGTCAGGCCGTTGCGTGCGGCGTTCCGCTGGGCCATGGCGATGGCGTCGGCGCTGATGTCTGCCGCCGTGACCCGGGCCGCGCCGCCGCTGGCGGCGTTGAGGGCGAAGCTGCCGGTGTGGGTGAAGCAGTCCAGCACGGTGTGTCCGGCGGCGAGGCGTGCTACGGCCCGGCGGTTGTACTTCTGGTCGAGGAAGAAACCGGTCTTCTGGCCGTTCTCGAAATCGACGTGGTAGTAGACGCCGTTCTCGCAGATCTCGGTCTGGGTGGAGGCGGGGTGCGTCTCACCCGGCAGCTCGAACCAGCCCTTGTTCTGCCCGAGGCCCTCCTTGGCGCGCAGAGCCTCGTCGTTCCGCTCGTAGATGCCGTCGATGGTCTGGCCGTCGGCCCGCAGCACCTCGGCGAGGAGGGGGAAGAGGAGGGACTTGAGCTTCTCCATCCCCACGCTGAGGGTCTGGGTGACGAGGATGTTGTTGAAGCGGTCCACGGTCAGGCCCGGGAACTGGTCGGCCTCACCAAAGATGACCCGGCAGGCCGAGAGGTCGTCCGGCTCAAGGACGGTCTTACGGTAGGCCCACGCATACTCCACCCGACGCCGCCAGAAGCTGGCGTCGAAGGTATCGTTGGCGTTGCGGGAGATGAGACGGACGCGGATCTTGCTCTTGAGGGAGACGAAGCCGGTGCCGAGGTAGGCACCCTTGGTGCTCACCACATCGGCGAGGGTGCCGTTCTCCGGCTCGCTCTCGGGGAAGGCGAGGATGTCGTTCTCGTACACCCACGGGTGTCCGCCCACAAGGCTGGCCTCGGCTTTTTTATTTACTTTATAAATGGGGTAGGTGCGGTCTGATTTCATGGGGACTCCTTTTTGTAAGAGTGCTCGTCCAATGGAAGCCCTCTCAGTCACGCCGCAGGCGTGACAGCTCCCCCAAAGGGGGAGCCACTGGCGTGTCGGGTAAGCCTGCACTGGACGAATAAAGTACGATGTTTCGAAAACAGTAGTGCCCTGCTGTCTGGATTCGCGGCAGCTTGACAAGGTGCGCTTGTTTCGAAGCCGCTGCCCTCTGTAGCAAGGCCCGCCCTTTTGCGCATATTGGGCTTTGGACGTCCAGCTCAGAGTTGCCCGGCCTGCCAACGGCTCCCCCTTTGGGAGAGCTGGCGAGCGAATGCGAGACTGAGAGGGCCAACTCACCATTTATAATACCATAAAAGTGTGCTAGAATAAATACAAAAACCGCCGAAAGGAAGGAAAACATCATGGAGATCGAGCGCAAATGGATGGTGACGGGCTGGCCGGAGGGGCTGGCGATGGAGGAGGAGTTTGCCATGCGGCAGGGCTACATCAGCGTGCAGCCCACCGTCCGCATCCGGGAAGAGGCCCTCACCGGCGGAAAGACCAGCTATGTCCTCTGCTTCAAGTCGGGCGGAGGGCTGGCCCGGGAGGAGATCGAGCGGGACATCGACGAAGCACTCTTCCGCGACCTTGAGACGAAGATCATTGCGAAGCCCCTCATCCCGAAGCTCCGCCGCAGCTACCGGCTGCCCGACGGCGCGGTGCTGGAGGTGAACCATGTGGACGAGGGCCAGCCCACGGAGTTCTGGTACGCCGAGGTGGAGTACCCCACCGTGGAGGCCGCCCGCAGCTGGCAGCCGGAGGCCGTGGGCCTTGCAGACTACCTCCGGGACGAAGTCACCGACCAGCCCGGCCAGAGCATGGGTGCCTACTGGGTGCAGACCCGGGGCTGAAGGGTCGAAAAATCGGCTTCTCTGGCGGAAAAAATCTGGAAAAGCCTTGGAACTTATGGTATCATTGCTTCATCACGCAGCTTGCGGCCCGGACGGCCCGCTGGGAAAGAAGGAAACCGACACGAAACGACCTAAATTCACGCTGGCAGTCCAGTACAATTCGCCGGTCATCCTGACATTTTTCCTCCTCTCGCTGGGGGCACTGTTTCTGGGCCGGTACACCGGCGGCTGGACCACCACCCATCTGTTCAGCGTCTACCGCTCCTCGCTGAAAGACCCGCTGTTCTATTTCCGGCTCCTCGGCCATGTGCTGGGGCACGGCAGCTGGGACCACTTTATCAACAATATGCTCCTGCTGCTGGTGGTCGGCCCGCCGATGGAGGAAAAGTACGGCAGTCTGCCGCTTCTGAAAGGCATCCTGCTCACGGCCCTTATCTCGGGCGTATTGCAGTGCCTTCTGTTCCCCCGCACGGCCCTGCTGGGGGCGTCGGGCATCGTCTTTATGCTCATCATGCTGGCGTCCCTGTCCGGCTTTTCCGGAGGCATCCCGGTGACCATGCTGCTGGTGGCGGCGCTCTATCTGGGCCAGCAGGTGTATGACATCATCTTTGTGCGGGATAACGTGGCCAACTTCATGCATATCGTCGGCGGCGTGTGCGGCACGGTGTTCGGCTATGTCAATGCAGGCCCGCGCAGGCGGCGCAGGCATTGAGGCACGCTTCGCCCCGGCAAAGAATGGGTTAATTTTATCATTCGAGCGGCTTTGTTGATTGCATTTTGACAGGTCGGGCTTTATTATATCATTTGTACAAATATTGCCGTGTGAATTTTAACAAAATCACCAAAAGTTGTGTATTAGACGGAGGTTGCTTATGAGACGACTGTGCAGCCCATCCCCGGGGATGAAACTGCCGATAAACCATCGTAAAGGAGGTCAGACGCTTTGAACGAACACGAAAAACCACAGATAGACTTTATGCACAAGCTTGCGCGCCAGATCGTAGAGCGCCGCAACCTTGTGTTCCTGTTCGTCGTTCTGGCGACCATTTTCACGGTGTTCGCGGTGAAATGGGTCAAGGTCGAGACGGACATGACCACCTATCTGCCCAAGACCTCAGAGACACGTCTGGGTCTGGACATCATGGAGGATCAGTTCACGACCTACGGCTCTGCCGACGTCATGGTGGCCAACATCACCCCCGACGAGGCCGACGCGCTTTCCGATCAGCTCACCGAGCTGAAGGGCGTCCAGATGCTGGACTACGACGACACCACAGACCACTATAATAAGGACTCGGTATCGGCCCTCTACTCCATCACCTTCGACTACCCCGAGGAGGACGACCAGTGCCTCGAGGCCCTCGACCGGGTGAAGGAGTATCTGGCCGACTACGACATCTACGTCTCCACCTCGCTGGGCAACACCCAGCAGGAGACCATTGATGCCGAGGTGCGGGTCATCATGGTGTACGTCGCCGTCATCATTGTGGTGGTGCTGATCTTCACCTCCCAGACCTACGCCGAGGTGCCCGTCCTCATCCTCACCTTTGTGGTGGGCATGATCCTGAACATGGGCACCAACTTCCTGCTGGGCACCATCTCCTTCGTCTCCAACTCGGTGACGAACATCCTGCAGCTGGCCCTGTCGCTGGACTATGCCATCATCTTCTGCAATCACTTTAAAGAAGAGCACCAGACCATGCCGCTGAAGGAAGCTGTCATCGAGTCGCTGAGCAAGAGCATCCCGGAGATCAGCTCCAGCTCCCTGACCACCATCGGCGGTCTGGTGGCCATGCTGTTCATGCAGTTCAAGATCGGCGCGGATATGGCCACCTGCCTCATCAAGGCCATCCTCTTCTCGATGATCTCGGTGTTCGTGGTCATGCCTGGTCTGCTGATGCTCTTCGGCCCCTACATGGACAAGACCAAGCACAAGAACTTCGTGCCGGACATCCCCTTCGTGGGCCGCTTTGCATGGCGTACCCGCAAGATCGTCCCCGCCATCTTCGTGGTGGTCATCCTCATCGCCTACCACTTCTCGAGCCTCTGCCCCTACGCCTACGGCTACGATGTCATCAAGGTGCCCAAGATGAACGAATCCCTCATCGCGGACCAGATGATCGAGGAGAATTTTACGAAATCCAACCTCGTGGCCCTCGTCTACCCTAAGAATGACGACTACAGCGTCGAGAAAAAGATGCTGGAGGAGCTGGAAAGCTACGACGAGATCGACCATACGCAGGGCCTGTCCAACATTGAGGCCCAGGACGGCTATATGCTAGAAGACAAGCTCACCGCCCGCCAGTTCTCCGAGATGGCCGACCTCGACTACGAGGCCGCCCAGCTCGTCTACACCGCCTACGCCATCGAGAACGAGGAGTACGGCCAGATCATCGGCAACTTTGCCTCGTACCGGGTGCCCCTTGTGGATATGTTCCTCTACGTCTGCGACGAGGCTGACACCGGCATCGTCTCTCTCTCGCAGGAGGAACTGGACGACCTCCACGAGGCCCGGGAGAAGATGGAGAGCGCACTGGCTCAGCTGCAGGGCGACAAGTACAACCGCGTCCTCATCTACCTCAGCCCCTCGCTGGAGGCCGGCCAGACGACCTATGAGTTCACCGATACCATCCGCTCCATCGCCCGGAAGTATTACCCGGACGGCGAGCTGTACATGGCCGGTGACGCCACCAACGAGTACGATTTCCAGAAGTCCTTCGCCATCGACAACGTCGTCGTCAGCGTCGTGTCCATCTTCATCGTCCTGCTGGTGCTGTTGTTCACCTTCCAGTCGGTGGGCATGCCCCTGCTGCTCATCGTGGTCATTCAGGGTGCGATCTGGCTCAACTTCTCCTTCCCTTATTTCTCCCACACCAACCTCTACTTCATGGGCTACCTGATCGTCAGCTCCATCCAGATGGGTGCGAACATCGACTACGCCATCGTCATCGGTACCCGCTTCAGCGAGCTGAAGGACAAGATGGATCACGAGCAGGCCATGATCGAGACCATCAACTTTGCCTTCCCCACCATCCTGACCTCCGGCACGATCATGGCCGTGTCGGGCACTCTTATCGGCCAGATGACCTCCGACGCCTGCATCGTGGGCATCGGCCAGTGCCTTGGCCGAGGCACCATCATCTCCATCTTCCTCGTCCTCTTCGTCCTGCCCCAGATCCTGCTGGTTGGCTCTAAAATCGTCGATAAGACGAGCTTCGCTGTGCCCAAGCTGGTGGCACGCAGCAGCGGCAATGGCCGGATGCGGGTCAACGGCATCGTGCAGGGTGAGATCCACGGCTCTGTGGCCGGTACGATGAACGCCATCGTGGACGGTGACGTCCAGCTGACCGTCATCTCGGGCAATGTGGCGCAGGAACTGGATGACAACAGACCGCAGGAGGTGCAGAATGAAGAAGAATAAGCTGCTGCGCCGCCTGACGGCTGCGCTTCTGGCCGCTGTGCTGACGCTGAGCATCGCTCTGCCGGTGTTCGCGTCTGACGACAGCGATACCATTTACATCAACAGCGTCTCGGACCTGCTTTCGCTGGCCAAGAGCTGTGCTTACGATCAGTGGTCGGTGGGCAAGACCGTCGTCCTGCAGCAGGACCTCTCCCTCGAGGGGATGTTCTGGGCGCCCATCCCGTCCTTCAGCGGACAGTTCAAGGGCAACGGACATACCATCTCCGACCTGACGGTGTCGGGCGAGTACTCCCCGGCGGGCCTCTTCGGCATCGTGGAGGAAAAAGGCTCCATCGAGTCCCTGAGCGTGCGGGGCGTCGTGTCCGTCTCGGACACCAAGGACACCACCACCGGCGGCATCGTGGGCATCAACCACGGTACTCTCATCAGCTGCCAGTTCACCGGCGTCGTCACCGGCGACAGCGAAGTGGGCGGTATCGTGGGCCGCAACGAGGCCGAGGGCACCATCGACCACTGTACCGCTCGGGCCATCGTCACCGGCAAGTCTGCCACCGGCGGCATCACCGGCTACAACCTCGGCGCGATTACCGGCTGTACGAATGTCGGAAGCGTCAACACTGAGTATCAGGAGGCCTCGCTGGATACCGACGGCTTCACGGCAAAAATGGTGGATTACATCAACAGTCGGAAGGCCAGCATCGACTCCTCCGACAACAGCGGCAGCTCCACCACCAATGTCGCCACCGATACCGGCGGCATCGCGGGCCGCTCCTCCGGCATGATCCTCACCAGCGTCAACACCGGCACCATCGGCTACGAGCACATCGGCTACAACGTGGGCGGCATCGTGGGCCGCACCGACGGCCTTGTGTCCGGCTGCGTCAATCAGGGCCGTGTGCTGGGCCGTAAGGACGTGGGCGGCATCGCCGGTCAGGCCGAGCCTTACCGGGAGCTGGACCTGTCCAAGGACACCATCCGCCGCCTCCGCTCCGAGCTGGATGTGCTGCGGGGCCTCGTGGACGACACCACCGGCGTCATCGAGAACTCCACCACCAGCATCTCCAATTCCTTCAACGCCATGACCAGCCAGATGGATACCGCTATTGCCACGGCCCGCCAGCTGGACGATCAGGCCAGCGACTACGGCGATGAGGTGGCTGACGAGATCGACCGCGCCTCCACTTTGCTGGCCGATACCCTCACCAAGCTGGAGCCGGTCATGGACACCGGCGAGGACGCCATGACCAAGCTCACCGAAGCCACCGGCAGCCTCAAGTGGGCTATCCGCGAGATGGCTGCGGAGATGCTGATGGCCTCCCGCGCCCTTGCCAAGACCAGCGACAGTCTGGATAAGGTGTCAGATGCCGCCGCAGATAACCGCGATGGCCTGCATGGTATCTCCAACGGCATCAAGAAGCTGCTGGAATCCATCAACACCGGCGACGACACCGCCGCCTCGCAGGCCATCTCCGGCATCCTCTCGGCCTACGACTCCCTCTCCCCGGATACAAAGTCCGATCAGAACCTCAAGACCGGCATCGAGCTGCTGAAGGTGGCCAACTCTGTGGCCAGCGTCTTTACGCTGGGCGGCGGCCTCTCTCCGGCCATGAAGGCCGTCACCGCAGGCATGGGCCTGCTGCGGACGGCGTCCCTCCTGTCCAACGACAGTGACATCGCCCGCGCGACCTCTCAGATCGCCAGCGCCATCGGCACCATCTCCACCATCACGACCCAGATGGGCGGCATCGTGGGCAGTGCGGCTAAGGCCGTCTCTGCCGCCGACCATCCCGAGCTGGCGTCGGCCCTGACCAAGACCTCTGACGCCCTGACCGGGATGGGCAGCATCACCGACGACATCATGGGCAGCATCAAGGACTGGGTCGGCGGTCTGGACGGCGCAGACGACATCAAGAGCGGCATCGAAAGGCTGAGAGATGCGTCCGATAAGCTCAGCGATGGCATGGACGACCTGAGCGACTCCATCGACCTGCTCAAGACCGACGCCGCCCTCACCAGCGCAACGCTGGTCCATACCTCTGTGGCGCTGGGCCAGCTGCAGGACGGCCTCGGCGGGCTGACCGACATGATGAGCCAGACCCGCGACATCCTCCACTGGCTCAACCAGCAGGACCCCATCAAGGTGCCTCGTCCCTCGGCGGAGCTGACCAACACCAAGGACTCCCTCTTTGATGCGGTCAGCGGCCTGACCGATAAGCTGGAGGACATCAACAGCACCATGCGGACCTCCAGCGAGCAGCTGACCGCCAAGATGCGGGCCGTGACCGCACAGGTCAGCGTCGTGTCCAACCTGATGCTGGACGCCGTGCAGGAGATCAGCGACCCGGGCAGCAAGACCATCTATGAGGATGAGTCCGAAGACCTCATCGCCGCCCAGTCCGACGGCAAGATCGAGAACAGCATCAACCGGGGCACCATCGACGCCGACATGAACGTGGGCGGCATCGCCGGTACCATGGGCGTCGAGAACCTGCTGGACCCCGAGGAGGACAATAAGGACGAGGGCACCTCGCTCCTGCGCACCTCCTACACCGTCAGCGCCGTCCTCATCGGCAACACCAACGAGGGCAGCGTCACCGCCAAGAAGGACATGGTCGGCGGCATCGTGGGTCAGGAGGAGCTGGGCCTTGTGACGGCCTGCGAGTCCTACGGCGACGTCACCGGCGTCAATCAGGTGGGCGGCATCGCTGGTGCGGCCAGCGCAAAGCTCCGCAGCAACTGGGCAAAATGCGCCCTCAGCGGTGAGAAGTACGTCGGCGGCATCGTGGGTCAGGGCAGCGACAGCGACCTCACCGACGGCAGTCTTATCGCCATCAACAACCGCGCCCTCGTCTCGGTGCTGGCAGGCCAGCAGTATGTGGGCGCCATCTCCGGCGGTCAGGACGGCAGCTTCGTGGGCAACCTCTTCGTCTCCGACGACCTGCAGGGCATCGACCGCCTGAGCCGGGCCGGTCAGGCCGAGCCGGTCACTTATGAGACCCTGCTCGCGCAGGAAGGCCTGCCCACGGCCTTCCGCAAGCTGAACCTCGTCTTCAAGGCTGACGGCCACACCATCAAGAAGATCAGCTTCGACTACGGCGCGTCCTTCACGGAGGCCGACTACCCGGAGATCCCTCAGAAGGAGGGCTACTACGCCGAGTGGAGCACCCCCGTGCTGGATGCCCTCCACACCGACACCGTAGTGAATGTGGAGTACACCTCCTACATCCCGGCGCTTGGCAGCAGCGTGACCCGTGAGAACGGTCGCCCGGTCTTCTATGTGGACGGCTTCTTCGGCGGCTCCAACGCGGTGCAGGTCACCCAGCAGGACATCACAGCCGACGTCCATGGCGTCACCGAGCAGTGGCTGCTGGAGTTCACCGACGACGGCAACGAGACCCATCAGATCCGTTACCTGACCCCGGGCAAGGCCGAGGGCAAGGTCTACGTCAAGCAGGCCGACGGCAGCTGGCAGCGAGTGGAGACGGGCAGCTTCGGCAGCTACACCACCTTCACCGTCACCGGCACCGAAGTGGAAGTGGCCTTTGTGCCCAGCAAACTTCCTGTCTGGGCGTTCTGCGCCGGCGGCGCGGCCCTGCTGGTGCTGCTCCTGCTGCTGGCAAAGCGCATTCGCAGCAAGCGCGGCCCCAAGGGCGGCAAGCCCGAAAAGGAGAAAGCGCCCCGCAAGGAGAAAAAGGGCGGAAAAGCAGCAGTGGACGCCTCCGCGCCCGCCGATGAGCTGGATACGCCCATCTCCGAGACCGATGTCCCGTAAGAGATAAAAGCAAAGCAGGCCTCCGCCCGGAAGGGCAGAGGCCTGCTTTTTTGCATGATTGGGGAGGTTGTACGAAGGTGGGCTTTGCCGTTGCTCAGGCTCTCCCAAAGGGAGAGGCTTTATGCTTCCGGCATCGCCTTCACTTCATTCAGGAAAGCCTCGATCTTATCCAGCTGATTCTCCGCCACGGCGCGGCCGGTATCGTAGACCCGGCGCAGCTGGGCGGGGTCGCGCTCCATAGCGCCGATCTCCAGCGGGATAGGCGGGCGGATGACAAAGTCTCTGCCGGTGGATTCCTGCATGGCGATGTAGGAGAGCGTCTCGTTGTACCGCTCGTGGCGGTCGGCCACCGCCGCCACGAAGGCAGGGTAGCGCAGATACCGCGCCCGGATGGCAGGCAGGAAGGGATTCTTCTTTTTTACGAAGCCTTTGGGCTGGGTCAGGATGATGATGTTGCGCTTGTAGCCCAGACTCTCGAAGAAGCGGACGGGGATGGAGTCAGCTACGCCGCCGTCCAGAAGGGCATAGTGGCCGATCCGGACGGCCTTGGCGGCCAGCGGCATGGACGCCGAGGCCTCCATCCAGCGCACGTCCTCGGCATCGCCGGTGCGGCACTTGTGGTAGATGGGTTCGCCGGTGCGAAGGTCGGTGCAGACGACGAAAAAGTCCATTGGCGAGGCGCGGAAAGCCTCCTCGTCGAAGGGGTCGAGTTTTTCCGGCACGATGTGGTAGCAGAAATCCTCGCTATAGAGATTGCCGGTGCGCAGCAGGTTGCCGAAGCTGGCGTACCGCTTGTCGTCGCAATACTCGGTGTTGTAGCGGATGACGCGCCCGATCTGATGAGACTTGAAGTTGCAGCCGAACACTGCACCGGCGGATACCCCGATGGTGCCGTCGGTGGTGAGGCCGTGCTCCATGAGAACATCGAGGACGCCTGCGGTGAACATCCCGCGCATGGCACCGCCCTCTAATACTAGCCCTGTTTTCATATGGTGACTCCTTTTTTCTGGCGCGGCCCCCACAGGCCGCAGCAGCCGTTTCCGGTTGCTACCAGTATACTCGATTTTGCGCAGAAAACAAGAGAAAACGGAAGAAATCTGCCCCCGGATGGACGCGCCCCAGCACACGGGAAAGGGCAAAGTCGTACTTTTAACGCAAAGCGCTGAAAAAACCGGGGAGAAGAGGCGAAATTTGGGCAGAAAGGGCCTTGCCAACAGGGGCGGCTTCCGGTATACTGATATGAAATATCGACCGTTTTGTGACAGGAGATCAGGGAGGAAGAGACAGAACATGAAAATGCTGGAAGACCGCATCCGCAAAGACGGCATCGTCCGCGAAGGCAACGTGCTGAAGGTGGACAGCTTCATCAACCACCAGATGGACATCCCACTGTTCCGGGAGATGGCCAAGGAGTGGAAGCGCCTGTTCGCGGGCAAGCCCATCAACAAGGTGCTCACCATCGAGGCCAGCGGCATCGGCATCGCGGCTGTGGTGGCCAGCGAGTTCAACGTGCCGGTGGTGTTCGCCAAGAAGTCTATGAGCATCAACCTCGACTACGACAACTACGAGACGAAGATCCAGTCCTTCACCCACAAGAAAATTTACAACGTCATCGTCTCCAAGAAGTTCCTCACCCCGGAGGACCACGTCCTCATCATCGACGACTTCCTTGCCAACGGCTGCGCCCTGATGGGTCTGCTGGAGCTGACCGAGAAGGCCGGTGCCGCCGTGGAGGGCATCGGTATCGCCGTCGAGAAGGGCTTCCAGCAGGGCGGCGAGCTGATCCGCAGCAAGGGCATCCAGCTGGAGAGCCTCGCTATCGTCGATGCCATGGACAGCGCCACCGGCGAGATCACCTTCCGCGACCAGCCGCAGCAGAGCTAAGGAGAATATGCACTCGAGACCGCCTCCGGGCGGTCTTTTCTTTTGTCCAAAAATCACGCCCCATCGAAGCTGTCTCCATCCTCGGGGAGGTCGGCGGAGGTCTCAGCGGTGGAGGGAGCAGGGAGGCTGGCCCGGGGGATGCCCTTATAGACCAGCGTCTGTTCAAGGACCTCGGCGCAGACCGGAGCCGAGAGGCTGCCTCCCGCCGTCGTCCAGCTGTGAGGCTCATCGAGACAGACGAGGCAGAGGAACTGGGGGTCGTCGATGGGGGCCACGGCCACAAAGCTGGCGATGCGGGCTTTCTCGTCGGCGCTGTCCAGCTTCTGGCTGGTGCCGCTCTTGCCGCCCACCCGGCAGCCCGGGATCTGGGCGTTCCGTCCGCCGCCGTAGAGCACCACAGCCTCCATCATCTCCCGCATGGTGCGGGAGGTCTCTTCCTTGAGCACCCGGCGGCGGCAGACCGGGGCGAGATGGTCGATGACCTCGCCCTCCGGGCCGAGGATGTCCGAGACGACATAGGGCTGCATCAGCCGCCCGCCGTTGACCACGGCACAGACCGCCGCCGCCATCTCGAGGTAGGAGACCTTGCTGCTCTGGCCAAAGGCGCAGGAGGCCAGCTCCACAGGCCCCATCCGCTCGGCGGTGTAGTAGAGGCTCTTTTTCGGCTCGGCAGGCAGGTCGATGCCGGTGGGGGCGCGGAGTCCGAAGGCCTCGAAGTAGTCGCAGAAAGCCTCTTTGCCCAGCCGTGCACCGATCTGGATGAAGCTCTGGTTGCAGGAGTTTTCCAGCGCCTGCGTCACGGTCTGCGCCCCGTGGCGCTTGTGGTTGGCACAGTGGAAGCGGGTGCCTGCTACCGAGATGGAGTCGCCGCAGTAGAAGCTGGAATGTTTGCCGATGGCCCCGGTGTCCAGTGCCGCCGCGCAGGTGATGAGCTTAAAAACGCTGCCCGGCTCGTAGAGGTCGCTGACGGCCTTGTTCCGCCACTGGGTCTGCTGGGCCAGCTGGAGCGCTGCCGCCCGCTCGCTGCCGGTCAGACCCTCCACGGCCTCCCGGGCGGCTTTGTCAGCGATCACCCGGGGCTGATTGGGGTCGTAAGAGGGGGTGGTGGACATGGCCAGCACTGCCCCGGTGTTCACGTCCATGACGATGCCCACGGCCCGGGCCGCCACATGGTGCTCCTTCACCGCGTAGCCCAGTGCGTTCTCGAGGTAGTGCTGGATATTCGTGTCAATGGTGAGGCGGAGGCCGTCCCCCTCGGTGGGCGGGATCTCTGTCTCATAGCTCTGCTCGAGGGTGTAGCCCCACGCATTCACGGCGGTTAGCACCACGCCGTTCTCGCCGGTGAGCAGATCGTCATACTTCAGCTCGAGGCCCGAGACGCCTGCATTGTCCACGTTGGTGAAGCCCAGCACCGACGCGAGAAATTCTCCCTGCGGATACCAGCGCTTGGAATCCTGCTGGATGCGGATGCCGGTGATGCCGTTGGCCTCGCAGAAGTCCCGGACGGCGTCGGCGGTCTGACGGTCCACCCGGTAGCGGAGAAGACAGTCGTTGGAGCGGCGGTCGCTGAACTTTTCCAGCAGCTTCTTTTCGTCCAGCGCCAGAAGGTCGGAAAGGCCCTTGGCCGCAAGGGTAAGGCGGTCTTCCGGCATCTCCCGGGGGGAGGCCCGGAGGGTCCAGCAGCTGCTGTTGGCCGCGAGAAGGAGGCCGTCGGCGCTGGTAATGCGGCCCCGGTCGGCGGGGACGACGGTGTCCCGCAGCTGCTGGCCCAGGGCGCGCTGGGCGTACCAGCCGCCGCCCACCACCTGCAAGAACAGCAGCCGCACCGCCAACCCGAGGCAGATGAGGCAAAACACCCCCGCCACAAGCCCCGCCCGGGCGCGGAAGGCCCGCTCCGGCAGGGTGCGCAGGGTGTCGGAATCGTTTGACATGACAGCACCTCCCTATCTACAGGATATGCGGCGGTCGGTGTGACTAGCCGCCCGGGCGGCTGCGTACACTAAAGGGAAGGGGGGAGAGGATGAAAAAGCTGTTGCGCCCGATGCCCGGCATGGACCTGCCGTTTTTGATCTTGGTGCTCACGCTGGTGGGCTTCGGGCTGGTGATGCTGGCCAGCGCGTCCAGCGCTGTGGCCCTCTACCGGCGGGGGGATGCGTGGGCCTACCTGCGGCCGCAGCTGCTGTATGCTGCGCTGGGCATCGGGGCCATGTGGGTGGCAAGCCGGGTGGACTACCATATTTACCACAAGCTGGCATGGCCGCTGCTGGCGCTTTCAATGGTGTTGCTGACGGCGGTGCTGTTCATGCCGGAGTACAACGGCTGCAAGCGCTGGCTGGTGCTGCCGGGCCTGGGTACACTGCAGCCCAGCGAGATCGCCAAATTTGCGGTGGTGCTGGTGTTTGCGCATATCATTGCGCTCAACCACGACCGCATGGGCAGCTTTGCGGTGGGAGTGCTGCCCTTTGCACTGGTGCTGGGAGCAGTGGCGGTGCTCATGCTGCTGGAACCGCACCTCTCCGGCACCGTGCTCATTTTGGGCATCGGCGCGGTGCTCATGTTCGTGGGCGGCACCGGTCTCAAGTGGTTCGTGCTGGCCGGGGCGGGCGGTGCAGCGGCCATTGGAGCTGCCATCATCATTATGCCGGACCTTGTGCCCTACGCGGCCAGCCGTCTCAGCTCATGGCTGGATCCTTTTGCCGATCCGCTGGGCGACGGCCACCAGACCATCCAGAGCCTGTATGCCATCGGCTCCGGGGGTGCGGCGGGCCTTGGCCTTGGCAGCAGCCGCCAGAAGCACCTGTTCGTGCCCGAACCGCAGAACGACTTCATCTTTTCCATCCTGTGCGAGGAGCTTGGCTTTGTGGGAGCCTGCGCGGTGATCCTGCTGTTTGCGCTGCTGCTGTGGCGGGGCATCACGCTGGCGGCGCATGCACCGGATCGGTTCGGTGCGCTGCTGGTAGTGGGCTTTGTGGTGCAGGTGGCCCTGCAGGCGGTGCTGAACGTGGCTGTCGTCACCAACACCATCCCCAACACCGGCATCTCCCTGCCCTTTTTCTCTTCAGGCGGCACCAGTCTCATGATGCTGCTGGGAGAGATGGGGGTGGTGCTGGGGGTGTCACGGAGCTGAGCCGACCGCCGCCAGCGGCGGAAACAGGGAGGCGCTCGGGCTGCGGCCAGCGGGATGCGAGCGGCAGCGAAGCAGACGCTGGGAACCGCAATCCGGACTTCTTTGTAAACTTTCTGCACCCTGCTTGACTTTTAGGCGGGAGAGCGTATAATAAAAGTGCAGAGACAAGAGGATGTTCATGGTCCTCACCAAAAGAAAAGACCCCCCTTCCGGAGCGGCAACTCCAAAAGGGGGGTCCTTTTTTAGTGCTTGCGGCCCTTCAGCCATCCATCAAGCCACTTGCAGATGTAGTGAGACACTACATTTGCTGCGATGGACAGAAGCAGAGACATAAATAAGTCCATGGTCGTTCACCTCCCTCCCATCTGGTAATGGGCGGACGAGGCCGCAGAACAAGTATAACATATTTTTCGACGAAAAGAAACAGAAAATGGCGCTTTGCGCCAGCTCCCCAAAAGGGAGAGCTTTTTGCCAAAACTGCAAACATATTTCTCCGCCTCCGCATACTGTGGGGTATCTTTTCGAGAACGGGGGGCCGGGGATATGACACAGGAGAGCGGGCGGATCTGGGTGATGGGCGGGAGGCCGCTGAACGGGACGGCGGCGGTGCCTGCGGCGAAAAACAGCGTGCTGCCGCTCCTTGCGGCGGCGCTGCTCTGCCGGGGGACGGTGCGGCTGCGGGCTGTCCCGGCCCTGTCGGACGTGGAGTGCTGCCTTGCGCTGCTGCGGGGAGCAGGGTGTGACGCCCGGCGGCAGGGGGCGGACGTAGTCGTCAGCGGCACGCCGGTGTGCAGCACCCTGCCGGGGGACGCTGCCGCCCGGATGCGGGCCTCCATCCTCTTCTGCGCACCGCTGCTGGCGCGGCTGGGCCGGGCCGAGACCTCCCTGCCCGGGGGCTGCCCCATCGGCCAGCGGCCCATCGACCTGCACCTCGAGGGGCTTGGCCGGATGGGGGCGAAAGAGCTGGATGCCGGGGCAGGACGGCTGGTGCTGGCCGCGCCGGGCGGGCTTCATGGGGCTGACTTCACCCTCCGTTTCCCCAGCGTGGGGGCTACCGAGACCCTGCTGCTGGCCGCTGTCTGTGCCCGGGGCACCACGGTGCTGCGGGGGGCTGCGCGGGAGCCGGAAATATCCGACCTCGCGGACTTCCTCCGCCGCTGCGGCGGACAGATCGAAGGGGCGGGGACATCTACCATCCGCATCGAGGGGCGGCGGACGCTCTCCGGCTGCGATTTTTCGCCTCTACCCGACCGCATCTTTGCCTCCACGCTTGCCTGTGCCGCTGCTGCAGCCGGAGGGCGGGTGGAACTGGCCGGATGCCCGCCCGGACTCTACGAGCCGGTACTGGAAATTCTGGAACAAATGGGCTGCACCGTGAAGCGGGGAGCAGACCGGGCCGAAATAGCCCGCTTCGGGCGGCTGTATGGGGTGGGCAGGGTCTTCACAGGGGTGTATCCGGGCCTTGCCACCGACGCTGCGCCCCTGCTGGCTGCCGCCATGCTCTGCGCCGAGGGGGAGAGCAGCATCGAGGACGTCGTCTTCGAGGAGCGCTTCGGCTGCGCAGAGGGCTTTGAGCGGCTGGGCGGGCGGGCAAAACGGGCCGGGCGGGTGCTCTCCGTCGGCCCGTTGCCGGAGAGCGGCCTGCACGGCACCACCCTTATGGCCCCCGACCTGCGGGGCGGTGCCGCACTGGTCCTTGCCGCCCTTGCGGCAGGAGGAAAGAGCTGGGTGGAGGACACCCGTCATATCGACCGGGGTTACGCGGGCCTGACGGAGACGCTGGCCGCGCTCGGGGCACGAATTGGGAGAGAAATGACCCCTGCTCCGGGCTGTGTGAAAAAAATACCAGCTAAAAACCAGAATAGACTTGCATTCGGGGCAAAAAGATGATACGATACTGTTATATAGTAGCTTCAGTATGCGTATAATCCTGCGCGCGCAGGCGCGGGTCACGATAAAATCCGATGGAGGACAATGATATGGCACTCATGCTCGACGAAGAAATGGACGAAAACGTAACGACGATAAAGGTCATCGGCGTGGGCGGCGGCGGCGGCAACGCCGTCAACCGCATGGTCAGCGACGGCCTGCAGGGCGTCGAGTTCATCGCAATGAACACCGACCAGCAGGCTCTCTCCAAGAACCATGCTGCAACGAAAGTACAGCTCGGCTCCAAACTCACCAAGGGCCGCGGCGCAGGTGCCGACCCTGAGATCGGCCAGCGCGCCGCCGAGGAGAGCAAGGACGAGATCGCAAACGCCCTGAAGGGCTCTCAGATGGTCTTCATCACCGCCGGTATGGGCGGCGGCACCGGCACCGGCGCAGCTCCTGTGGTAGCCGAGGTGGCGCACGATCTGGGCATCCTGACCGTGGGCATTGTCACCAAGCCCTTCTCTTTTGAGGGCAAGCGGAAGATGGGTCTGGCCGAGCAGGGCATCGCCAACCTGCTGATGCACGTGGACAGCCTCATCGTCATCCCCAACGAGCGTCTGAAGATGATCAGTCAGGAGAAGATCACCCTGATGAACGCCTTCCAGGCAGCCGACAATGTGCTGCGTCAGGGCGTTGAGTCCATCTCCGCCCTCATCAACGTGCCGGCTTTCATCAACCTCGACTTCGCCGACGTGCGCTCCATCATGAAGGATGCCGGTTACGCCCACATGGGCGTCGGCAGTGCCAAGGGCGCAGGGAAGGCCGAGAACGCCGCCAAGGCTGCTATCTCCTCCCCGCTGCTGGAGACCAGCATCGCCGGCGCACACGGCGTCATCATCAACATCACCTCCAGCCCCGACATCGGTCTGGAGGACGTGGAGACCGCTGCAGGCCTCATCACCCAGAGCGCTCACCCCGATGCCAACATCATCTGGGGTACTGCTTTCGATGAGAACCTGTCGGATGAGATGCGGGTCACGGTCGTGGCCACCGGCTTCGACAATAAGGCCGCGGACGGCCTGCGCAGCACCCTCGGCACTTCTGCCGCCGGTGCCGCAGCACCCGGCGTCACCGCTTCCGCCCCCAGCGCAGTCTTCAGCGCCGAGGTCAACACCCCCTCTGCCGCTTCCGGCATCGCTGCCGCCAAGCCCGTGGAGGAGGAGAGCAGCGACACCAGCTATTATGACGACCTGCTGGCGATCCTGAACAAGCGGAGATAAACACAAGGAGGCCCCGACCGTGGAGCAGCAGGAGACCAAGCTGCCGTTGGAATGGCTGAGCAGCCGCCGGACCCCGGAGCTGCATCGGCTCGAGGCGCTCTGCCGGGAGACTGCCCGGGAGGAGCGCTGCGCCCAGCGCAGACTGCAGGAGGTGGAAGAAGCCATGGCACCCGAACCGGAGCGGTCATGCTCTGCCCCTGCGCCCGAGGCGGCGGAACGGGCCAAGCTTGAGCAGTTGAGCCGTCAGCTCAACGCTGCCAACGCCGAGCTGCGCCGCTATGAGACGCGGATGTTCGCCTACGAGCGCACCATTCTGGCCCTGCGGAAGGAGAATGCCGACCTGAGCGCCCGGTGCGATGTGCTGCACGCCGAGGTGGAGAAGCTGGCTGCGGAGGCTCTCAAACCCCTGCCGGAGCTGCCTCCTCTGCCCATCATCTCCTTCCCCGGGGACGAAAAGAAGGACGCGGCGCAGCCCCCGGAGGCCGCTGTGTCTGTCCCTGCGCCTCCGGCTGCCCCGGCCCGGCCCAAGACCCGCCTCGAACATCTCGGCGATGAGGTGCTGGCTCAGCTGGCGAGGCTGATGCCGTAGCCCTCTCAGTCACCTTCGGTGACAGCTCCCCCAAAGGGGGAGCCATTGGCAAGCCGGGCAGCCTTGTGCTGAACGCTTAGAGTTTAATATCACGTAAAATATAGTGCCCTGCTACAGAGATTCACAACAGCTTGACAAGGTGATTTTGTCTAGAAACTGCTGCCCTCTGTAGCAGGGCACTATTGTTTTTAATACAGATAAACTTCGCTCGTCCAGCGTGGGCCTTGCCGACACGCCAGTGGCTCCCCCTTTGGGGGAGCTGTCACCGAAGGTGACTGAGAGGGCTACCGAGTCTCCATCAGATACGTCGCCTCAAGGTCGGAGATATGCAGCTTGACGGCCAGAGGGTACTTCTCGAAAGCCCCCGACATGGCAAAGCTGCCGCCCCGGACGGCGTCGTCGAAGCCGCCCATATGCCAGCGGATGGCCACGGCCTCCTCGACCTTGAGCTTCATGAACCGCTCGATGAGAAAGACGCTCTTCTCGCCGTGGCCGTAGGGAAACATATCCTCCACGCTGTAGGAGGGAACCTTCTCCCACTTGCCAGTCTCGTCGTTCTTCACGTTGCGGGTGCCTTTTTTGTAGAAGTTGGCCTTGCACAGGTCGTGGAGCAGGGCGACGATGGCGTAAGTCTCCTCCGTGTCGGTGTCCGGCTCGAAAAAGCTGCTCCGCAGCACCCGGTAGACATTGAGGCTGTGGGCGCACAGCCCCCCGTCATAGGCCCCATGAAAGCGGGTGGAGGCCGGTGCGGTGAAGAAATCCGTCTTGGTGTCCAGCCAGTCCAGCAGCTTCTCACTGCCGGGACGGGTGACGTACCGGTGGAAAATGTCCAGAAACTCCTCGCGCTCCGTCATCTTACAGCTCCATATCCTCGAGGATGCCCTTGAGGATGGCCAGCTCGTCGTGGCTCAGGGAGATGCCCTTGCCCATGCGGGTGCCGTCCGGGGACCAGTCGCGGATGTCATATTTGGGGTCGCCGTCGTTCCAGCTGATGAGGTTCAGCTGACGCTCCCAGCCCCGGGGACGCTCGCCGAGGACGGCGATGCGCTCCACGATCTCATATTTGATCTCTGCCATAATAGATTACCTGCCTTTGCTTTGTTTGCTACCATAATAAAAGAACTGCGCAAAGATTTCAACAGGTAATTGGAAAATATTTTCTGAATTTTAGTCCCGTTTCAACCGTAAGGCGCTTCTTCGCGCCACTCTACCAGCTGTAAAACGCCGCTCTCGTCTTTGTCGGGCGCCGGCTGGCGGCTCTTCGTGTGCTGCTCTGCACCGAAAAGCCCGTCTCCGTACTGTGCCATCACGCCCGGCGACCGCCCGGCCAGATACTCGGCGGCGTTCTTCTGCCGACAGGCGACAGGGGTGCCGTTCGTCATCGGGACGCCGGGCTGCTCGATCTCGGGAGGCAGCTGCACGTCGGGGTCATCCGGCTGTGACGGCGGCTGCTGGGAGCCGCAACCCGGTTGGGGCGGCTCGGTGCTCGGCGGCTGTCCGAGGGCCGGACTGACCCGGCTGCCCGCCGCCTCCGGCGGACTGCTGGGGCCGGGTGCGTCCTCAAGCTGGCGGCGGATGAAGGGTGTGAGAGATTCCATAAAAAACACCTCCGTACTTAGGGTGTGCGGAGGCGTGGGAGAATATGCGCTGGGCCGCTGCCCAGACTCCTTTTTACATCACGCCGTCGGGAACAGCTTCTCCCATGTGGCCTTGCCCACCGTGCCGTCGGCGGCGAGGCCATGGCGGGCCTGATAGCGCTTGACGGCGGCAACAGTACCTGTGCCGAACTTGCCGTCGGTGGTCAGGCGCTCGCCCTCGGCGTTGAGCTTCTGCTGCACCAGACGGACGCAGCCGCCTGCGCTGCCGCTGCGCAGCACGATGCCGGGGTAGGGGACGGTCAGGCCGTGCTTGGCCGTGTAGCGGGCGTAGAGGACGTTCCATGTGTTCGCGCCCACCTTGCCGTCCTCTGCCAGACCATACCGCAGCTGGAACTCCCGGACGGCCTTTTCGGCCTTTGCACCGAAGCGGCCGTCCACGGTGAGGGCTGCGTGCCATGTGCAGCTGTCCCGGATGCCGTTGAGCCACGTCTGCACGAGGGCCACGTCGGGGCCGGAGCTGCCGCGCTGGATGAGTGAGTAGTAAGCAGGGATCGCCATAGTGTTGTCACACTCCTTCCGCGCCTATCCTATGCGGCGTCGGAGCAGAGCGTTCCCCCGGCCAGCACTACATCCTCTCGGGGGGCGGTGACTTCGCTCCACCACTCCACCAGCCGGAACCGCACGAGGTACTCTCCGCAGACGAGGTCGTTTTCTTCGGGCCGTGCATACCCGCCGCAGGCCGACCGGCAGAGGCCCGGGTAGAGCACACACCACCAGTTGCGGCCCGGCCGGTGGGTCCCGATGTCCAGCCGCACTGCATCGTACCGTCCGGCGGGCAGGGCCGCTCCTGCGTAGCGCCGGGTGGGGAAATACATATTGACGAGGCAGGCGTGCACCGGTGCGTGGGTGCCCCGCGCTGCCAGCACCTCCCGGGCTGTCAGCTCGAGCCGGACGAGATTTGACGCCGCCCAGACCTTGGCGTCGGCTTTGCCGTCCGCTGGGCAGCTCTCGTCGGCGAGGGCCAGCACGGCATCCCGGACTGCCAGCTTCGCGCTCTGGTCCCGCACTGCGTTGGTGTCGGCCCGGATGTGGAGCCGCAGGGTGTCGGCAGCAAGGGCGTCGGCGGCGTCCAGCTGCCCCTTCGCCCAGCCCGCCCCCAGCGACAGCAAAAAGCAGAGCAGCAAGGCGGCGCACAGCGCCCCCATCTCCCGGCGTGATAACATAAAAACCAGCCTCCTCTGGAAGTTTTATCCAGAGGATGGGCTGGCGGAGGGTGGTTTATTCACAGTTCCTTTTCGTCGAAAAGTGTGCTATACTTAATATGCGGTTCACCCCGCCATCATACGGGAGAGGGGGTGAAAGCATGGAGCATTTCCTTACACTTTTCGTATCTGTCGCAGCGAATGTTGTGTCTCACTTCATTTGCAAGTGGCTTGACAGATAACGACAAGAACCGCAAAGCCTAAAAAGGAAAGCCCCCTTGGAGGTCGCAACTCCGAGGGGGCTTTTCCATTGGGATGAAAGCCAATGGAGTCCTTACACTTTCTATCTTTATTATATGCGATTTCCCACAGAAGTCAAGCACCGCACGGAAAGTTTACAACTCCCGTATCAGAATGCCGGAGCCTTGCTCAGTTCTTCAGCGACTGCATGGGTGCGGGAAGGCGGCCGCCGCGGTTGATGAAGACGGAGGGGTCGCGCTGGTTGACGGGCATGATCGGCCCGTAGCCCAGCAGGCCGCCGAAGTCCAGCACCTCGCCCGCCTTCCGGCCGATGGCCGGGATGACGCGGACGGCGGTGGTCTTGGTGTTGACCATGCCGATGGCGGCTTCGTCGGCGATGAGGGCGCTGATGACGGCGGGGGTGGTGTCGCCGGGGATGATGACCATGTCGATGCCCACCGAGCAGACAGCCGTCATGGCCTCCAGCTTCTCGATGGTCAGACAACCGGACTCGGCGGCGTGGATCATGCCGTCGTCCTCGCTGACGGGGATGAACGCGCCCGACAGGCCGCCGACATGGTTGGAGGCCATGACGCCGCCTTTCTTGACGGCGTCGTTCAGCAGGGCGAGGCAGGCGGTGGTGCCGCAGCAGCCGCAGGTCTCAAGGCCCATCTCCTCGAGGATGTTGGCCACGCTGTCGCCCACGGCGGGGGTGGGGGCCAGAGACAGGTCAATGATGCCGGCGGGCACGCCCAACTCCTCGGAGGCGAGATTGGCCACCAGCTGGCCCACGCGGGTGATCTTGAAGGCCGTCCGCTTCACCAGCTCGGCCACCTGATCGATGGGGGCGTCCTTGGGCAGGCGGGCCAACGCGGCGCGGACTGCGCCCGGGCCGGAGACGCCCACATGGATCTCGCAGTCCGGCTCGCCGGGGCCGTGGAACGCGCCCGCCATGAAGGGGTTGTCCTCGGGTGCATTGCAGAAGACGACGAGCTTTGCTGCGCCGATGCACTGACGGTCGGCGGTCAGCTCGCTGGCCTTCTTGACGGCCTCGCCCATCAGCTTCACGGCGTCCATGTTCAGGCCCGCTTTGGTCGCGCCGATGTTCACCGAGCTGCAGACGATGTCCGTCTCGGCGAGGGCACGGGGGATGGACTCGATGAGGCGCAGGTCGCCCGCCGAGAAGCCTTTGTGGACGAGGGCAGTGTAGCCGCCCACGAAGTTGACGCCGACCTTCTTACCGGCGGCGTCGAGGGTCTTGGCAAAGTCCACCGGGTCAGCGTCCGGGCAGGCACCCAGCAGCATGGCGATGGGGGTGACACTGATGCGCTTGTTGATGATGGGGATGCCGTACTCGGCGCTGATGTGCTCCACAGCGGGCACGAGCCGGGCGGCACGGGTGGTGATCTTATTGTAGATCTTTTCGCAGGCCTTTTTGGGGTCCGGGTCGATGCAGTCCAACAGGCTGATGCCCATGGTGACGGTGCGCACGTCCAGATTGTCCTGCGTGAACATCTCGATGGTCTCGAGGATGTCGCCGGTGTTCATCATGTTCATATTCGTATCTCCTCAGATGGTATGCATCGCGTCAAAAACTTCCTGACGGGTGAGATTGATCTGCATCCCCATCTCGGCGGCGAGAGCATTCATCTTCTGGTGCAGCTCCTCGTGGGAGACATTGCACTTGGTGATGTCCACCAGCATGATCATGGCGAACATACCCTGCAGGATGCTCTGGGTGACGTCTTCGATGTTGATATTCAGCTCGCTGCACAGGCCCGAGACGCGGGCGACGACGCCCACGGTGTCGTGGCCGATGACGGTAATGAATGCTTTCATAGTTCTACCCCTTCTCTTATGTGGTGGTACGGCCTCTCCGTCACGCCTTTGGCGTGAGGGCAGGATTCTCCTCGTACAACCTCTCAGTCTGCTTCGCAGCCAGCTCCCCTAGTAGGGGAGCCTCTGGCGAAAAGGCGAAACTTTACGAAATGCCAAGGCCTCCCCTCGGTAGGGGAGGTGGCACGGCAAAGCCGTGACGGAGAGGTTGCTTCGTGGGCATACCCGAGTGGTTAATCCTCCCTTAGTATAGCAGATTTCACGAAAAATGAACACTCTTTTTGGAAAAAAGAGCAGGGAAGAAGGGCAAAAGAGTGTCTATTGCGGGCGGAATGGGGCGGGAAACTGCAAAAACCGGGTGCAAACCGCCCGCTGGTGTGTTATACTGATAGAAATATCGCCACAGGCTGAACAAAGGAGAAACGACTATGGAACAGCTTCTGAAGATCCTTGAGGACAATGCCCGGATGTCGGTGGAGGACATCGCGGCTATGCTGAACAAATCCCCCGCCGAGGTGGCGGCGATGATCGACCTTGCCCGGGCGCAGGGCATCATCAAGGGCTACAAGACCCTCGTGGACTGGGAGAAGGCCGGGGTGAACCGGGTGGAGGCCGTCATCGAGCTGAACGTCAGCCCCAAAAAGAGCCGGGGCTTCGACGAGATCGCAGCCACTATCGCCTCCTTCGACGAGGTGGAGAGCGTGCTGCTGATGAGCGGCGGCTACGACCTGCAGCTGGTCATCAAGGGCCAGACCTTCCAGGAGATCGCCCTGTTCGTGGCAAAGCGTCTGTCCCCGCTGGACGATGTGCTGTCCACAGCTACCCACTTCGTGCTCCGCACCTACAAGAAAGAGGGTCGTCTGTATCAGGACGAAGAAATCGATGAAAGAGAGTGCACGGTGCTGTGATGGATTATGATAGACTGATCGCGCCTGCCGCCGCCGCCATGCGGCCCTCCGGCATCCGCAAATTTTTCGATCTTGCCGCCGAGATGCCCGAGTGCATCAGCCTCGGCGTCGGCGAGCCGGACTTCAAGACCCCGTGGGCCGTCCGGGAGGCCGGCATCGAGAGCCTCGAGCATGGCCGCACCCGCTATACCTCCAACGCCGGTCTGAAGGAGCTGCGGGCCGAGATCGCCCGCTACCTCGACCGCCGGATGGGCCTGAAATACGACCCGGCCAAGGAGGTCCTCGTCACCGTGGGCGGCAGCGAGGCCATTGATATGTGCATCCGCACACTGGTACAGCCCGGGGATGAGGTCATCATCCCCGAGCCGTGCTTCGTCTGCTATGAGCCGATCACGACCCTCTCCGGCGGCGTGCCGGTGCACGTGGCCTGTCGTCAGGAGGACGAGTTCCGCCTCCGGGCCGACGCCCTGAAAGCCGCCATCACCCCGCGCACCAAGCTCCTCATCATGCCTTTCCCCAACAACCCCACCGGCGCGGTGATGGAGCGGGCAGACCTTGAGGCCATCGCCGAGGTGCTGCGGGGCACCGACATCATGGTGCTGTCGGATGAGATCTATGCTGAGCTGAACTACGGCCTCCAGAACCATGTCTCCATCGCCACCCTGCCCGGCATGGCTGAGCGGACGGTGGTGGTCAACGGCTTCTCCAAGACCTATGCCATGACGGGCTGGCGGCTGGGCTACGCCTGCGGCCCCGCGCCCATCATCAAAATTATGACGAAAATTCATCAGAGCGCCATCATGAGCGCCCCCACCACCAGCCAGTATGCCGCCATCACGGCCCTCAAGGACTGCGACGGCGAGATCGAGCGGATGCGCAACGAGTACAATATGCGCCGCCGCCTCGTGGTCAAGAGCTTCAATGACATGGGCCTGAGCTGCTTTGAGCCTCGGGGCGCATTCTATGCCTTCCCCTGCATCAAGTCCAGCGGCATGACCAGCGAGGAGTTCTGCACCAAGCTTCTGGAGCAGAAGCATGTTGCCATCATCCCGGGCAACGCCTTTGGTGCGTCCGGCGAGGGGTATGCCCGGGTGTCCTACGCCTACAGCGTGGAGCACCTGATGGAGGCCCTCCGCCGCATCCGGGAGTTTCTGAGTGAGAACGGCAAGTGAGGAGGGAACAGACGATGCGCAGCAGTGTGACGGTGCTGGCTCCGGCCAAGCTGAATCTGGCGCTGGATGTGGTGGGCATCCTGCCCGGGGGCTACCACGCGCTGGACATGACCATGCAGGCCATCTCGCTGTATGAGCGGGTGGTCATCCGCCGCAGCCCCTACCTCGACCTGACCCTCCCGGGCAGCAAGGTCAAGGCAGGCCCCGGCAACACCGCCATCAAGGCGGCGCTGGCCTTTTTTCACTACACGGGCCTGCTGGCGGGGGCCGACATCACCATCTATAAAAACGTGCCTGTCCGGGCTGGCATGGCAGGCGGCAGCGCCGACGCTGCCGCCGTGCTGGTGGGCCTGAATGAGCTGTACGGTGCGCGGCTGTCCATGAGCGAGCTGTGCGCGCTGGGGGCGTCCATCGGCGCGGACGTGCCCTTCGCCCTCATGGGCGGCACCTGCCGGGTGCAGGGCCTCGGCGATGTGCTCAAGCCCCTGCCGCCCCTGCCGGAGTGCTGGTTCACGGTGGTCATGCCCGACTACGGCGTCTCCACCCCTGAGGCATTTGCGGCCTATGACCGGGTGGGCAGCAGCGTCCACCCCGACTGCGCCGCGCAGGAGGCCGCCATCCGGGACGGGGACCTCGACGGAATCTGTGCCGCCGCAGGCAATGCCCTCGAAGAGTGCAGCGGCGCGAAGGACAATGAGGCCATCAAGAACGCCCTGCGGGAAAACGGCGCGGTCGCTGCCCTCATGACCGGCAGCGGCGCAGCGGTCTTTGGCGTCTTCCGCACCGAGGGCGAGGCCCTTGCCGCTGCTGCCGCCCTCCGTCCTCGCTGGCCGGAGGTCTATACCGCCCAGCCCGTAAGGGGAGGGGCGGAGGTGCAGCCGGTGAGACGGCGCTGACCTTGCCTGCGGGCAGGCCCGTCTTTGTCCAACCTCTCAGTCTCGTGCCAAGGCCTCCCCTCGGTAGGAGCAACGGCGACGGAGAGGTTATCTCCATTAAATGCATAACCCTCCCTTCCTTTGGGCATACTGCCCGCAGGAAGGGAGGGCCTTTTTGTGCAGAGCTTTTACAAAATCTGTCTCGTCCTGATGATCGTCGGGGGCATCAACTGGGGGCTGGTGGGCCTGTTCCAGTTCGATTTCGTCGGCTGGCTGCTGGGGGGCAGCGCGTCCATCTGGTCGCGCATCGTCTTTACGCTGGTGGGCGTGGCCGCAGTCTGCGGCATCCCGGGGCTGTTCGGTGACGACGAGACCGGGGAGTGACCCCGGCCTCCGGACAAAACAAAAAGGCTCTCGTGCCGTCAGGAATGCGGCGCGAAAGCCTTTTTTGTATCGTACAGGGCGCTCATGCCAGCAGGAAATGATGGCACGAACAAATCTCAGTACCTCGGACTCCCATGCCGACCGAAAAGAATGGCACGAAAGCCAGTGTGTTTTATAAAAAGATATCCCACCCGATCGTCTGCGGCAATCAAACCTACCCTTACGGACAGGTGGGTGCCCTGTCGCCGGTTTCGCGCTTCCTCATCGAGCCTTCATGGTCGACCCATGACGGGGAGGTCTGCAAT
>OHBP01000306.1_pt1 | contig 27960 bp, 24 predicted proteins | sample 1577471 | NCBI WGS metagenome assembly OHBP01 (sample SAMEA3879503, study PRJEB24766) | human gut metagenome | biome: human-associated habitat; feature: feces | place: USA | collected 1985/1987
TCGCGCAGCAGACCGGTACCAAAGTAGTTTCTATCAACCCTCTCAGCTACGACTGGGAAACAGAAATGCTGAATGTAGCCAAAGCTCTCGCCCCGGCCGAGACAAAGGAACAAACAGTCAGACAGTGATATCAGAAAAGCCAATGACGAAGCCAATTATCGAAATAAAAAACCTATCCGCCGGATACGACGGCCGCAATGTTCTCCATGACATCAACCTTGCCGTCTACGAACGGGACTTCCTCGGAATTATCGGTCCGAACGGAGGCGGGAAGACAACGCTTATAAAGTGCATCCTCGGTCTGCTAAAGCCCACCGGAGGGGAAATTAGTTTTAACTGTAAGCCTTCTTTGGGCTACCTGCCTCAATACAGCACGATCGACCGGAAATTTCCCATATCAGTGGAGGAAGTAATCCTTTCCGGACTCAGCTCGCAAAAGTCACTTATTTCACGCTTCACCGCAGCACATCGGGAGAAAGCCCGCCAAGTGATTGCCCGCATGGGATTGGAAGGATTGGAAGAACGTGCCATCGGCGCACTAAGCGGCGGACAATTGCAACGTGCTTTGCTGGGGCGTGCCATCATCTCCGATCCTCAACTCGTTGTCCTAGACGAACCCAGTACCTATATCGACAAGCGTTTCGAAGCCCGCCTTTACGAACTATTGGCAGAGATTAACCACGACTGCGCCATCATTCTTGTCAGCCATGATATCGGCACAGTACTGCAACAAGTGAAGTCCATCGCCTGTGTGAATGAAACACTGGATTATCATCCCGACACGGGGATAAGTGAGGAATGGTTGGAACGGAACTTCAATTGTCCGATAGAGTTATTGGGGCACGGAGCACTGCCCCATCGTATATTGGCAGAGCATAAACATGGCGACGAATGTGGATGCTGTAATTGCGAACATTAAACATCAAAGCTATAATATTTGAAACTTTTCTCTACAAAAAATCAATGTATATCTTTTAACCTATCCTAATAAATATGCCTTACCTCCACGCATTTAGCAGTTAAATCACTATATTTGCGGCCGTATATACAAAAATACAGAGCTATAACTTAAAAACATAACGAATTCTTTCCGAATGAAACAGTACAGAACCGTAAACAACCTTGTGGGTTGGATTACTTTCCTCATTGCAGCTACGGTCTATTGCATGACTATTGAACCGACTGCAAGTTTTTGGGACTGCCCGGAGTTCATCACTACCGGCTACAAACTGGAAGTAGGACACCCGCCCGGAGCACCTTTCTTCATGCTGGTAGCCAACCTGTTCTCACAATTTGCCTCCGACCCGAGCACCGTTGCCAAAATGGTAAACTATATGAGTGCACTGATGAGTGGCGCTTGTATCCTGTTCCTGTTCTGGAGCATCACGCACCTGGTGCGCAAACTTGTTGTTACAGATGAGAATAATATTACCCGCGGACAACTGATTACCATCATGGGTAGCGGTCTGGTAGGCGCACTGGCATATACATTCAGTGACACCTTCTGGTTCAGTGCCGTCGAAGGTGAAGTTTACGCATTCTCTTCTCTTTTCACAGCCGTTGTATTCTGGCTGATACTGAAATGGGAGGATGTGGCGAACGAACCTCACAGCGACCGCTGGCTTATCCTCATCGCTTACCTGACGGGACTTAGTATCGGCGTACACTTGCTGAACTTGCTCTGCTTGCCTGCCATCGTACTGGTTTACTATTACAAGAAAGTGCCCAACGCAAATGCTAAAGGTTCATTACTGGCATTGCTCGCTTCGGGCATTCTGGTTGCCGCCGTACTTTATGGCATGGTACCGGGTATTGTAAAAGTAGGAGGCTGGTTCGAACTGTTCTTCGTGAATACACTGGGAATGTCTTTCAACAGCGGTGTAATGGTTTACATCATTGTATTGGCAGCTTCCATCATCTGGGGAGTATACGAAAGCTACACGGAAAAGAACAAGATGCGCATGTCCGTCTCCTTCGTACTGACAATTGCCTTGTTGGGTATTCCCTTCTACGGACACGGAACGAGCGCTGTTATTATAGGTATTATTGTTATCGCCTTCCTGTTCTTTTACCTCAGCCCGAAGATGCAGGCAAGTATGAAAGAGAAATACCGTGTTTCTGCGCGTACGCTCAACACGTCGCTGTTGTGTACCATGATGATTGTCATCGGATATTCTTCCTACGCCATTATCGTGATCCGCTCTACAGCCAACACCCCCATGGATCAGAACTCACCCGAAGACATCTTCACGCTGGGTGAATATCTGGGCCGTGAACAATACGGAACCCGCCCGTTATTCTACGGACAGGCATTCTCTTCCAAAGTAGCCCTCGATGTAAAAGATGGCTATTGCGAACCGCGTATCTCGTACAACGGAACCAAATTTATCCGCAAGGAAAAAGCCACTCCCGATGAAAAGGATAGCTATATTGAAATCCCCGGACGTATCGAATACGAATACGCGCAGAATATGCTTTTCCCGCGTATGTACAGCAGCCAGCACGCCAGGGAATATCAAGCCTGGGTAGACATTAAGGGCGAAGACGTTCCCTATGATCAGTGCGGACAAATGGTGATGGTGAACATGCCCACACAATGGGAAAACATCAAGTTCTTCTTCACCTACCAGCTCAACTGGATGTACTGGCGCTACTTCATGTGGAACTTCGCCGGACGCCAGAACGACCTGCAAGGCAGCGGAGAAATAGAACATGGTAACTGGATCACAGGCATCCCGTTCATTGACAACTTCCTGGTGGGCGACCAGAGTCTGTTGCCGCAGGAACTGCAAAACAATAAGGGACACAACGTCTTCTACTGTCTGCCTTTATTGCTCGGTATCATCGGCCTTTTATGGCAGGCATACCGCGGACAGAAGGGTATTCAACAGTTCTGGGTAGTGTTCTTCCTGTTCTTCATGACGGGATTGGCCATCGTCATCTACCTCAACCAGACGCCGGGACAACCTCGTGAGCGCGACTATGCCTACGCAGGTTCCTTCTATGCCTATGCTATCTGGTGTGGTATGGGTGTAGCCGCCATGTACGAATGGCTCAAAAAACTGCGTCTCAGTCCGGTCGGCGCTGCCGCCTTGGTCTCGGCCGTAGGTTTAGTGGTCCCCATCCAGATGGCTTCGCAGACTTGGGATGACCACGATCGATCAGGTCGCTACACTTGCCGCGACTTTGGACAGAACTATCTGATGACGCTGCAGGACAAGGGCAACCCGGTGATCTTCACCAACGGTGACAACGATACCTTCCCGCTCTGGTACAACCAGGAGGTGGAGGGCATACGTACCGACGCGCGCGTCTGCAACCTCAGCTACCTTTCCACCGACTGGTACATCGACCAGATGACGCGCCCAGCCTACTCGTCGCCCGCACTGCCTATCTCTTGGCCGCGTATCGACTATGTCAGCGGCACCAACGAATATATTCGTATCAACCCCGACTTCAAGTCTCAGGTGCTTGATTACTATAAGACGCATCCCGAGGAGGCACGCGCACAGTATGGTGACGACCCATTTGAGTTGAAGAACATCATGAAGTACTGGGTACGCTCTCGTGACGAGCAGACCCATGTCATACCGACCGATACGGTCTATGTCACCATTGACAAGCAGGCCGTTCGCCGCTCGGGTATGATCCTCCCTGGCGATAGCATCCCCGACAGGATGGCTATCTCCCTTGCCGGCAAGACCGGACTCACCAAGAGCGACTTGATGATGCTCGAGCTGATTGCCAACTGCAACTGGACGCGACCGCTCTATGTGGCCACGACCGTGGGCAAGGAGAACTTCATGAACCTCAGCGATAACTTCGTACAGGAGGGATTGGCCTATCGTATCACGCCGTTCAACACCCAGCGCGAGTCTAACATCAGCTATGACCACATCCTCTTCGACAAGGAGAAGATGTATCATAACATCATGACACGCTTCAAGTGGGGCAACGTCAGCATGAAGGGGTTCTATATGGACGAGACCGTAGAGCGTATGTGCTACACCCATCGCCGAATGCTTGCCGAACTGGCACTCCAGTTTATCCAGGACGGCGACAAGGTGAAGGCTCTCAACCTCCTTCGCAAAGCCGACAAGGAGTTGCCTGACTACAATCTGAAGCCCTACTACCTCGGTGGCAGCGGCCAGATGGCACAAGCTTACCTTATGCTTGGACAGAAGAAGGATGGCGAGCGCCTCCTCGATGCGATGTGGAAGGACAATGCCCAGTATGTACGCTACTATGTATCGCTCAACTCCAAGGGCTTCAACATGTCTCGTCAGAGCTGCTATACCAACATTCAGATTCTGATGTCGCTCATGCAGATGGCCGAGCACTACGACAAGGCATGGGGCCAGAAGCACATGAACGAACTCAACTCGCTCATCCAGAGTTATCAGCTGCGTGGAGGCGGCTTTGGTAACTAATGCTGATTGAGCAACCTGCACGGTTCCTCCGTTTACTCTATCCCCACGCCCTGTGGCGGATGAGTGCGGAGGAACGTGCTGTTTATCTTACCTTCGACGATGGTCCCATCCCCGAGGCAACGCCTTTCATCCTCGATACGCTCGACGCGTTTGATGCCAAGGCCACTTTCTTTATGGTGGGTGACAACGTGAGAAAGTACCCGGCATTGTTTGACGAAGTCGTTAGCAGAGGCCATCAAGTGGGCAATCACACGTTTCACCATCTTGGCTCTTTCAAGCATTGGACGCTCACCTATGCCGTCGATGTCACGAAAGCACAGGCATTGATACCTTCGCCCTACTTCCGTCCGCCTCACGGTTGGCTCCGCCACTCGGTCTATTGGTGGGTGAAGCACCACTACCGTGTGGTGATGTGGGACCTTGTGACCCGCGACTACTCCAAATGGCTCAATGGTGACGACGTATATAATAATGTGAAGCGATATGCCCGCAACGGTTCTATCATCACATTTCATGATTCTCTGAAGAGTATCGACAAACTCAAGACCGCCCTTCCTCGTTCCTTACAGTGGCTAAAGGATCAGGGTTATGAGTTTAAGCGTTTGCCCGACAATCCCGACGAGACCCGCTTTTAGTGCGTCAAGCCGTAGGCCTATCCGCGATTTATCTTCTACTTTCCTTGTCCTCCATTTATAAAATCAAACATAAAATGCTTAGGTTTATATCTTTCGGAAGCGGCAGCAGTGGCAACTGCTATCTTTTATTCACCGACACAGACTGTCTGATGATAGACTGTGGCGTGGGTATTCGTACGCTTAAAAAGCATTTCAACCAGTATGGCCTCAAACTCGACCATGTCAAGCATATCATCCTCACCCATGACCACGCCGACCATGTCAAGTCGGTAGGGTCTCTGAGTGGTGATTGCCACATTCCCGTCTTTGCCACGACGGACGTACACCGTGGAGTACATAGCAACTGGTGTGTGCGCCGAAAGATCAACAAGGAAAATATCTTCTATTTGGAGAAAGGAGAAACTCAGCAGATAGGTGAGTTTACTGTCAGCTCCTTCGCCGTCCCCCATGATAGTACAGACTGTACGGGTTATAGTATCGTATGCGAAGGTGTTCGCTTTGGCTTGATCACAGACTGTGGTCACATCACCGATGAGGTCAAGCAGTGTATTGCACAGTCTCAGTACCTTGTCTTGGAAGCCAACTATGAGCCCGAGAAACTTGCGCAGGGTGCTTATCCTCGCCATTTGAAGGAGCGCATCTGCGGACCTAAAGGGCATTTGAGCAATAACGAATGTGCACAGGCCCTCGTCGAAAATGCGTCTCCCGCTCTTCGCCATGTTTGGCTCTGCCATCTTAGCGATGAAAACAATCATCCCGAATTAGCTCGACTCACAGTAGAGACTATTCTGCGTTCTCACGGTATCATCCCTGGCAAAGATTTCCAACTCGATGTACTGAAACGCAAATCCCCTAGTGGTATCTATGAATTGAAGGCAGAGAAAGAGGAGTAAATGGGGAAAATGAGATAATAAGAAAAATAAGACTAGGATGAAAAGCGGTGGTGAGGAAAAAGTAATGACTTTTTCCTCTCCTATGACACGATAGAATATATGTTTCTGTATTCCAAAGCACGGCGTATTCGTTAAAAATCCCAATATAAACCATTTTTCTTCCAAAAACGCTTTGCTATTTCATGGAAATTGGTTTATTTTGCAAAGTTATATTCGACATAGTGAATCACTTGCAAAATAGAATCAGCATGAAACGAACTATTTCTATCATTATACTGCTTATGTCATTTCTCTCAAATCTATGGTCCCAAGGTTATGACAACCTATGGAAAAAGGTCAATAACGCGGAACGGGACGACCAGCCGCGTACACAGATCAGCATACTTACTCAAATTCAGGAGCGTGCTGCTCAAGAGAACGCTTATGGTCACCTCTTGGCTTCCACACTCCGCAGAGCCAGCTTGGAATATGACATTTCCCTCTCCAAATGGGTAACGGATTTGGAGGAGAAGGAAAGCCAGGCTACCAACGTGGTACTCCAGTCAATCTACGACGTAGTTCTCTCCCAAATCTACGACGCCCACCCTGCTCTCGATGACCATAAAGCCAAGGCCAGTGCTTATCGTGCCAAGGCCCTCTCCCACCCGGATGCCCTTGCGGCGGAGAGAGTGGATCCCTACATTCCCTTCCTCAAAAAGGGTGTTGATAGTCAAATCTTCGGCAATGACCTGCTTCATGTCGTTGCACTGGAGACCAACCAGCGTGAATGGCTTCTCGACTGGTATCGCACGCATGGCAATCGTGAGGCCACCTGTCTCTTGGCAACGGATCTTGCCGGAAACGACCTCCAAGCCCTTGACCGTATTATCGCGGAGTATCAAGACTTGCTCGTCTGTGGACATGCAGCCATCGTTCGCTTCCACGCAATGCCTCAAACGACCAACGATGAACGGAAGGCTTGCTATGATTTTGCACTCAAGGCCCTTAAACGTTGGAGTGAATGGAAGGAGATCGGTGCACTTCGTAATAGCCTTGAACACCTCATCAGGCCACGCTTTACCGCCGATTTGCCGGACCAGCTCTTTCATCCGTATCAGTCTGTGAAGATCGTCTTCAATGATGTTTGCAACCTTTCAGAGCTTTATGTGCGTGTTTTGCCTGTACGTCTGACCAACGAGCATTCGTCCTTTGCCCTAAAATCTGTCGATGGCCGTCAATACAAGAATATCCAATCCTATATCGACAAGAACTCTGCTCAGACTTTCAGCGTTTCCTTCCACGGTCACCCGGCCTATGAACAGCATACGGACAGTCTCTTACTGCCACGCCTTTCCCCAGGACTTTATCTCTTGGAGTTTTTTTCAGACAACAAATCGATGGAGGTGGAGCGGCGTATGATAGCTGTGAGCAATCTTCGTCTGTTATGGCAGACTCAGCCCGAAGGAAAACTCCGTCTCGCCGTCGTCCGTGCCGACAATGGACAGCCCGTGGCGGGTGCTTCAGTACGTTATTACCGACCGGAGAACGGCCATAGAAAGTCGAGTGTTGTGACAGACAAAAACGGTGAAGCGATCATCTCCATAGATAATTGCCATCCTTATTTCGATAAGCATCATTATTTCTATAGCGAATTAGAGTTTTTGGTCAGCACGCCGCAGGACAAGGCCCTGCCAGCCAATGCAGGATGGCCTAACTTTACCTATAACATGCAGAAAGATTCGTTGCAGAATGTCCGCATCTTTACCGATCGTGCCATTTACCGGCCGGGTCAAACGGTATATGTCAATCTGATGGCTTGGACGATGATGGGAACGAAGACCAAGGCCACCGCTGACCGCCCCGTCACGCTTACTCTTCGTGATGCCAATGGTCGTGATGTGGCGGAGAAGTCGCTTAAGACAGACGCTTTCGGTACGGCAGTAACCGTGTTTCATCTTCCCTCTTCGGGACTTACAGGTCACTTCACGATAGTTTCAAGTCTTGGTTATGAGCGCGAGGTTATTCGTGTAGAGGAATACAAACGGCCTACATTTGAGGTTACTTTCGACCCATACCAAGAGCGCTACGCTCCCGGCGATACGATAGTCATAAAGGGAACCGCCCGTACCTATAGTGGTGTAGGAATTGATGGCGCCAAGGTCAGCTACTCCGTCGTGCGTCGTCCCTCGCTGTGGTGGCGTTGGTTCCAGAGAGACTTCTCTGAGGAGACCATTCTCGAGGCTCAGGCTACGACAGATGCTGATGGCCTCTTTGAGGTCCGCTTGCCGTTGACAATACCTGAGGGTGCTACGGGCTTCTACCGTTTCGACTTGCAAGCCGATGTCACCGACCTTGCTGGGGAAAGCCATCGTGGCACCCTCTCCATCCCGTTGGGTAACAAGGATGCGCTCCTTTCCACCGATCTGCCAGAGCAGTTGCTTGTCGATACCGACAATAAGACTTTCACCCTTCAGTATCGCAATGCGGCGGGCAAGGACGTGGAGGCCTCCGTCCGCTATGGCTTTTTTGCTGCGAAAGACGGACTGAGCACGGCGGAGCGTATGGCCCAACTCACCCATTCTGCCTCCACCAATACTCCTATCCAACTGCCTCGAATGAAATCGGGTGCCTGGACGTTGCTCGCTGTCTGTGGCAACGACACGCTACAGCATCCGTTTGTTCTTTTCTCCCTTGACGATAAGCGCCCGGTAGTCGCAACACACAACTGGTTCTACCAGACAAGTGAGACCTTTCCGCGCGACGGTAAGCCCGTCTGCATCCAAGTGGGTTCTTCAGATGCGGACCAGCACATCCTCTATTCCGTCTTCTCGGGAAACCGTGTGTTGGAGAACGGTCGCATCGACCAAAGCGATGCGCTGACACTTATGAAGTTTAAGTATAAGACGGAGTATGGCGACGGACTGCGCCTCTGCTTCGCTTGGGTACACGACGGCGTTGCTTACACCCATACCACGACCATAGCACGCCCCCTTCCCGAGAAGCAGATCACGCTCTCTTGGCGCACCTTCCGCGACCGACTCACACCGGGACAGCAGGAGACATGGACGCTGGAGGCCCGCAACCCTGACGGTACGCCAGCCAACGCCCAGCTGATGGCCACTTTTTACGATAAGAGTCTCGACCAGTTGAGTCTTCACCGTTGGGACGATAACGTAGCAATGAATCTCTATCTGCCTACCGCGGACTGGACGTCCATCTATTATGGTCGTACACAGGTGACCAGTACCCTTTATCCCTCTGGGCCCGTTTTCAAGACCTTGTCTTTCTCCGAGCTGGATAAAAACTACTTCTCCTCGTTACTCCGCGACTACGATGAACGGTTCTTGTATGGAAGATCGCGCCGCATGAAGTATAATATGGATGCTGCTCCCGGCTCGGCTTCTGTGCGCATGATGTCGAAACAGATGTTGGTGGCTGATATGGAGGCCACCTTGGAAGAGCCTGCACTGGGCAGTGCGGCTCCCAGTGGAGCTAATGACGCGGGCAGCGCTACAGAGACAGATAGCAATGCTCCCGTCCAACTTCGTGAAAATCTGGAGGAGACAGCTTTCTTTTATCCTCGACTCCGCACCGACTCTATCGGACAGGTGAGTTTGCAATTCCGTCTGCCCGAGAGCGTCACCACGTGGCGTTTCATGGGACTTGCTCACGACAAGGAGATGTGCCACGGACTGATAGAGGCCGACGTGGTGGCACAAAAGGATGTGATGGTGCAACCCAATCTTCCTCGCTTCCTTCGTTTGGGCGACCATGCGGTCATTGCCACGCGTATCAGCAACACATGCAATGTTGCCCGTACGGGTGTGGTGCGCCTCCAGCTCCTTCTTCCTGCCGACGAGTCAGTGGTCTATGAGGAGGAACAGCCTTTCTCTTCCGATCCTCACCAAACCGTGCGTGCGGCCTTCTCTATTGCTCCCTCCCTGCTTGAAGGTCACGAAGGACTCTTGATCGTGCGCATCATAGCACAAGGCGATGGTTTCAGTGATGGTGAGCAGCACTACCTTCCCGTGTTGACCGACAAGCAATACGTCACCACTACCCTGCCGTTCACGCAACACGAGCCTGGGACGTTGCAGCTCGACCTCAAGCAGTTGTTCAAAGGCAAAAGCATCGAGCGACCGAGTCTGACGATAGAATATACCAACAATCCCGCATGGCTCCTGGTGCAAGCCCTCCCCTATGTCGGCGACGTCAACGAAAAGAATGCCATCTCTCTCTCCGCCGCCCTCTTTGCCAATACTCTTGCGCGGACGATAGTTAAGGAGAATCCCACTTTGAAGACAGTGTTCAAGCAGTGGGAGCAAGAATCGGGCACGGAGACTTCGCTACAAAGCCAGTTGGAGAAGAATGAGGCGCTCAAGGCTCTGGTTCTTACCGAGACTCCCTGGGTAGCTGACGCACAGTCGGAGAGCGCCCAACGCCGTGCTATTGCAGCTTATTTCAACGACAACCAGATCAGCCATGCGCTCACCAATACCATCAGCAGCCTGCGCAAGTTGCAGAACGCCGACGGATCTTTCTCTTGGTGGCAAGGTATGGATGGTAGCTTTTATATGACGGTCGCTGTTACTAAGACCCTCGTCCGACTACAAGTAATGACAGGCGAGGACGCTACGTTGAACGCCCTCGTCACCAAGGCCTTCCGCTTCCTCGACAAGGAGGTGGCCCGACAGGTCACCGAACTCAAGAAAAGAGAGGATTTTTATCCCAGCGATGCCCTTTGCGACTATCTTTATACCAATGCATTAGCACAACGTAGCCGCACGGCAGATACCGACTATCTGCTGCGCCTGATGACCCGTCGTGCTTCGGAGCTAACCATTTATGGCAAAGCCAATACGGCGGTGATCCTCGCCCTGTATGATCAGCACTCGAAAGCCCTTACGTATTTGAAGAGCTTGAAGGAGTATACTGTGTACCGTGAGGAGATGGGACGCTATTTTGACACGCCACGTGCCAGTTATAGTTGGTTCAACTATCGGATTCCTTCGCAAGTAGCGGCTATCGAGGCCATTCGCACTCTGACTCCCGACGACACACAGACCCTCAGCGAGATGCGACGCTGGCTCCTTCTAGCTAAGCGTACACAAGCTTGGGACACGCCTTTCAATGCCGTGGAAGCCATTTGGGCTTTTGCCGACAAGGGCCACCTTGCTGCCCTGACCGACTCGGCTGCACCGACTCGGCTCTCCATCGACGGAAGGTCCATTGAGGAGCAGGGTTCAGCTGGGCTGGGCTACGTGCGCCATACAGAGACGTTGACGAATGCGCCGGCGACCTTGACAGCCGAAAAGTCCTCCGATGGCACGTCCTGGGGAGCTGTCTATGCGCAATATCTCCAGCCTATGCGCGAGATTCGTGCTTCCTCGGCAGGTCTCAAGGTCAGCCGCGAACTTCTTGACGAGGACGATAAGCCGGCCACCCAACTGACGGTTGGCGACCGCGTGCGAGTACGCATTACCATCCAAGCCGACCGCGACTACGACTTTGTGATGGTAAACGATATGCGTGCAGCCTGCCTGGAGCCCGTGGCCCAGGAGAGTGGTTATCAATGGGGCTACTACCTGGAGACCCGCGACCAATCGACCCGTTATTTCTTCCATCAAATAGCTAAAGGCAAGCATGTGGTCGAGACGGAGTACTATATTGACCGAGAGGGCAACTACCTCTCGGGCACCTGCACGGCACAATGTGCCTATGCGCCTGAATACAGCGGAAGGACCACTGCTGCGACAGTGAAAGTATCGAAACCAACTACATATTAAGTTCATTTGCATACCAACCTATGACGATAGAAATCGATTCAGGCAGTGGCTTTTGCTTCGGTGTGACCACTGCCATCAACAAAGCGGAGGAAGAACTCAAGTCGGGCAATACCCTCTATTGCCTTGGCGACATCGTACACAACGGTGTCGAGGTGGAGCGTCTTGCTCACAAGGGACTGATCACCATCAATCATGAACAGTTTCAGCAACTCCACGATGCAACGGTGCTGCTCCGAGCCCATGGCGAACCACCCTCTACCTACGAAACGGCCCAACGCAATAACATCACAATCATTGACGCGACGTGTCCGGTGGTGCTGGCCTTGCAGCGCAGGGTGAAGCGCCAGTGGGAGAAGGCGCAAGACGGACAAGTGGTTATTTTTGGCAAGAAAGGTCATGCCGAAGTGCTTGGCCTGGTCGGGCAGACCCACGGAGGTGCTATTGTTGTGGAAAACCTCGACGACGTGCGTCACCTCGACTTCTCCCGCTCCATCTTCCTTTTCTCCCAGACGACGAAAAGCCTCTCGGCCTATCGGGATATCATCGCTTACATCCAGGGTCATATCGCCGACGGATGTGCCTTTGAGAGTTTTGATACCATCTGTCGTTCAGTGGCCAACCGTATGCCTAATATCGCCGACTTTGCCGCTTGTCATGAACTTGTACTCTTCGTAGCAGGCCGCAAGAGCAGCAACGGACGCGTGCTCTTTGCGGAATGCAGCCGCGTCAATGCTAACAGTCATCAGATAGAAAGTCAGGATGAGATCCGAAGGGAGTGGCTCGATGGCATACAGTCGGTGGGTATATGTGGGGCGACAAGTACCCCCAAGTGGCTCATGGAGCAATGTGCGAAAAAGGTAGAGCAACTGTTTAAGTTCTGAAATTTCCACCCAATGATATGATCGTTCAGCTATAAAGCCATGCATCTAAGTCGATGGTACCTTCGCATAATTAATGAGATGAATCAAAAAAAGTGGGTGTTGTTTCCTCAAAAGTGGGAGTTATTTTCCAAAATCCTGCAAAAAGGTTTGTAGATACATTTATTTTTACTACCTTTGCCCCTGTTAAAATCTTCAATAAGGTAATAATTAGAATCTTCCTATGACAAAGATTAAGACAATTGGTGTATTAACTTCGGGTGGAGATGCCCCAGGAATGAACGCGGCAATTCGTGCCGTCACGCGTGCAGGAATCTATAACGGTTTCAATATCAAGGGTATTTACCGAGGTTATGATGGATTGGTAACAGGAGAGATAAGGGATTTCACCACCGAGAATGTCAGTGGCATCATCGGCAGGGGAGGTACAATCCTCAAGACGGCACGCTCTAAGGCATTCATGACCAAAGAGGGGCGTGATAAAGCCTATGAGAACATCCAACAACATGGTATCGACGCGCTGGTCGTCATCGGCGGCAATGGTTCGCTGACGGGTGCGATGAAGTTTGCTGCAGAGTATGATCTCTGCTGTATCGGACTGCCTGGTACCATTGACAACGACCTCTACGGTACGGACAACACGATCGGTTATGACACGACGCTCAATACCATCGTAGAGTGTGTTGATAGAATTCGCGATACCGCTCAAAGCCACGAGCGCATCTTCTTTGTAGAGGTGATGGGCCGTGATGCTGGTTTCTTGGCACAAAACTCTGCCATCGCCAGTGGTGCGGAGGCTGCCATCATCCCCGAAGATTCCACGGATGTTGACCAGTTGGCACGCTTCATGGAGCGTGGTATTCGCAAGTCAAAGAAGAGTTGCATCGTCATCGTCTCGGAAAGCCCGAAGTGTGGTGCGATGTACTATGCGGAGCGCGTTCACAAGGAGTTCCCCGACTATGACGTGCGTGTCTCCATCCTGGGGCACTTGCAGCGCGGAGGTCGTCCCTCGGCCCGCGACCGCATTCTGGCCAGCAGAACGGGCACTGGTGCCGTGGAGGCCATCATGCAAGGACAACGCAACCTGATGGTAGGCGTGAGAAACAACGAGGTCTGCTACGTGCCGCTCTCGGAGGCTATTCGTTCTGATAAGCCTTTCGACCGCAAGTTGATCCGCGTCCTCGATGAGGTGAGCATCTAACTAAAAACAAAAACGAAGTATAATAACGCATAAACAAAGAGGTAAAATTTATGTCACAAACTATTGGACATATCTCTCAGATTATCGGCCCGGTGATCGACGTTTATTTCGACACTAAGGGCGAGGATCCTGAGAAGGTACTGCCTAAAATCTATGAGGCATTGCGCGTAAAGCGTCCCGATGGCCGCGACCTCATCATCGAGGTGCAGCAGCACATTGGCGAGGACACTGTGCGCTGCGTTGCCATGGACAACACGGACGGATTGCAGCGTGGACTGGAGGCAATGCGTACGGGAAGTCCTATCACCATGCCGGCTGGCGATCAGATCAAGGGCCGTATGATGAATGTCATTGGTCAGCCTATCGACGGTATGGAATCGCTCGATATGAAGGGAGCGTACCCCATCCACCGCGAGGCTCCGAAGTTTGAGGATCTCTCCACCCACAAGGAGATGTTGCAGACCGGTATCAAGGTCATCGACCTCTTGGAGCCGTACATGAAGGGTGGTAAGATTGGACTTTTCGGTGGTGCTGGTGTCGGTAAGACGGTGCTCATCATGGAGTTGATCAACAATATTGCCAAGGGTCACAACGGTTATTCCGTCTTTGCTGGCGTCGGTGAGCGTACCCGTGAGGGTAACGATCTGATTCGTGATATGCTTGAGTCAGGCGTTATCCGTTATGGCGAGAAGTTCAGAAAGGCTATGGACGAGGGCAAGTGGGACTTGAGCCTTGTTGACCCTGAAGAACTTCAGAAGTCGCAGGCTACGCTGGTCTATGGTCAGATGAACGAGCCTCCTGGGGCACGTGCCTCTGTCGCCCTCTCTGGTCTGACGGTGGCTGAGGAGTTCCGCGATCATGGTGGTAAGAACGGAGAGGCTGCTGACATCATGTTCTTCATCGACAACATCTTCCGTTTCACTCAGGCTGGTTCTGAGGTGTCTGCCCTGCTGGGACGTATGCCTTCTGCCGTAGGCTATCAGCCGACATTGGCCAGCGAGAGGCAGTCTATGTGCCCGCTGACGACTTGACCGACCCTGCTCCAGCAACGACTTTTACTCACCTTGATGCTACTACGGTGCTCAACCGTAAGATTACTGAGCTGGGTATCTATCCTGCCGTTGATCCGCTGGCCAGTACGTCGCGTATCCTCGACCCGCTGATTGTCGGCAAGGAGCACTATGCCTGTGCCCAGCGAGTGAAGGAGACTCTTCAGCACTATCAGGAGTTGCAGGATATCATTGCCATCCTCGGTATGGACGAGTTGTCCGATGAAGACAAGTTGGTTGTCAATCGCGCACGCCGTGTGCAGCGTTTCCTCTCCCAGCCGTTTACGGTGGCAGAGCAGTTTACGGGCATTCCTGGCGTGATGGTACCCATCGAGGAGACTATCAAGGGTTTCAATGCCATTCTGGATGGTGAGGTCGATGACCTGCCTGAGCAGGCGTTCCTCAACGTTGGTACAATCGAGGATGCCAAGGAGAAGGGTAAGAAACTCTTGGAGGCAGCCAAAGCCTAACGCTTATGTTGAGATTGAGAATAGTAAGTCCCGAAAAGGTCATGTTTCACGGCGAAGTCGAGAGCGTGTTGGTACCGGGTATGGTGGGTCCCTTTGAGATCCTCAACGACCATGCTCCTATCATCTCCACCTTGACGAAAGGTCGTGTGGAATATACCGAGAAGGACGGTAAGAAGCAATTCGACATAGAAGGAGGCTTCGTTGAGGTCAAGCGCAACGAGGTTAACCTCTGTGTTGAGGTATAGAAGACTCCCATGGCAAAGCACCAAGACATTGTCGGACACTACGCTTCCTTATATAATAGGATAGGCTTGTGGATCATCGCCGGCTTGACCCTACTTGGCTTTTTGGCCGAGCAGATAGCCTTCAAGTATGGTTTCACCTATAGTATTGTGTTCTCGGCTGTCTATTTTCTTTTGGTGACCATGATCAACGGACGCTGCTGGCGCAAGGCAGCGCAAAAGGCTGGCAACGGCCTCACGCGCTTCTATTTTGCGTCGTCGGCCGCGAGAATGCTTCTCGCATTCATTGTCGTCCTCATCGGAGCTTTCTTTCTCCGTGGCGACAAGACGTGCCTTTTGTCCTTTGCGTTGATTTTTGCCACCTACTACGTGCTGATGCTGGTCTTCGACTGCATATTCTTCTCTCATATAGAGAAAAAACATTTGATTAAATAGCTGACATGAAAGCATTCAAGCAATATCTCCTCGTGCTGATACTCGGTCTTCTCGCTGTGCCATCAATGGCCGGAGAGAAGATGACGATTGACATGAAGGAAATTTTGTGGGGACATATCAAAGACTCATACGAGTGGCACATCACCAATGTTGGTGACCATCCAGTGGTAATCAACCTCCCGGTGATCGTGAAAAGCTCTACAGGCTGGCATGTGTTCTCCTCATCACAATTCTCTCATCATGCTGATGAGCAGGGCAACCGTCCTGGTCCTTACGGACTGTGTATCAAAGGTGGTGAGGCCGAGACCTATCCAGGTAAAATCGTAGAGCAGGTCAACGGTCAAGAAGTGCGTCCGTTTGACCTCTCCATTACAAAGTCTGTGGCCGTCCTTTTCATCGATGCCATCATCCTCTTGCTGTGTGTGCTCATTCCTGCCCGCTGGTGTAAGCGTCATAAGATTGACGATCCTGCTCCTTCTGGTTTCACAGGTCTGATGCACATGTTCATCAAGTCGGTCTATGATGACGTCATCAAGGCAGTCATGGGCGATGAGGCTCCGAAATATGCTCCCTATCTTTTGACGTGCTTCTTCTTCATCTTCATTGCCAACTTGATGGGTATCGTGCCTTTCCCCCCGGGTGGTGGCAACCTCACGGGCAACATCTCGTGTACTTGCTTTTTCGCCCTATGCACATTCCTCATCACCAATTTTACGGGTACCAAGGAATATTGGAAGGAAATCTTCTGGCCGGAAGTACCCACATGGTTGAAGGTCCCTGTTCCCTTGATGCCCGTTATCGAGCTTGTAGGTATCTTCACTAAGCCATTGGCACTGATGATCCGACTTTTTGCCAACATGATGGCAGGCCATGCGATTGCCTTGTCATTCGCGGGTATGATTTTCATCATGTTCCATCTCACTGAGAATGCGCTGGTCAACAACATCGCCGGAAGCAGTATCTCAGTTATCTCGGTAGCGCTGAGCGTCTTCATGATGCTGCTTGAGATTCTTGTAAGCTACATCCAGGCCTTGGTGTTCACGATGCTTAGTGCCGTGTTCATCTCGTTTGCTCATGTCAAGGAGCATGCCGCATAAGGATTTCGGTCCGACCTCCTGCCTATGCGCGGAGACCGGTCAAAAGCAAAATAAATAATCAAAAATATCAAATAATTAAAAAGCTTTTTAACTATGTTATCATCATTGTTGTTAGCAGCTGAGGTTGCAAAGATGGGTGGCGCATTGGGCGCAGGTATTGCCGTTATCGGTGCTGGTTTGGGTATCGGGCGCATTGGCGCCCAGGCCATGGATGCCATGGCTCGCCAGCCGGAGAAGATTGGTGATCTCCGTTCTTCCATGATTATCGCAGCTGCCCTCGTCGAGGGTGTGGCCTTCTTGGCCGTGATCGTTGCGCTCTTGGCAGTAGTTATGTAATCAATCCCGCGTAAGCGGGAGGTTTTCAATGAACTTTAACCAGTAAGTATGGATTTATTAATCCCTGAAGGTGGATTGCTTTTTTGGATGACGCTGGTCTTCGTCATCGTCTTCTTGATTCTTTGGAAGTTTGGATTTCCTGCTATCGTGAAGATGATCGACGAGCGTAAGGCTTACATTGACGAAAGCCTTCGCAAGGCCAAGGAGGCCAATGATAAGCTCCAGAATATCCAAAAAGAGGGTGAAGCCATGCTGCAAGAGGCTCGCGACAAGCAGGCCGCCATCCTGCGGGAGGCTGCCTCTACGCGCGACGCTATTGTCGAGAAAGCTCAGGCCAAGGCCAACGACGAGGGTGCACGCATCCTTGCCGAGGCCAAGGCTGAGATCGATAGCCAAAAGCAGGCCGCCATCCGCGACATTCGCACACAGGTGGCTGAGCTCTCTGTGCAGATCGCAGAGAAGATTCTCCGCGAGAAACTCGCTGCTTCCGACAAGCAGAATGCGCTGATAGACAAACTGCTGGATGAAGTTTCTTCTGATAATAATAAGGACAAGTAATCATAGCTTATGGATTTAGGTGTAATATCGGTTCGCTACGCACGTGCGCTCATCAAGAGCGCTACTGCGTCGAAGCTCGAAGATCAGGTCTATAAGGAGATGTCAGTTCTCTCCACGAACTACATCCGGGTGCCTGAATTGCGCTTTACGATAGACAACCCCATGCTCTCCAAGGCCAAGAAGCAACAGTTGCTGGAGACGGCATGTGGCGGAACTCCCTCCCCACTCACCGCTCGCTTTATTGCTTTGGTGCTGAAGGAGGACAGGGAGAGCGCACTACAATTCATGGCGACCTCTTACATCACTCTTTATAGAAAGCAGAAGAATATCATTCGCGGTACGCTCACCACTGCTGCCCCTGTCTCGGCTGAGACCGAGCGTAAGGTGAAGGCGATGGTCGAGAAGAAAACTCATGGTTCTGTAGAGTTCAACACCGAGGTGAACCCTGACTTGATTGGCGGTTTCATCCTGGAGTATGATACCTATAGAATGGATGCCAGCATCCAGCGCAAGCTGCGTGACATCCGCAATACGTTAATCAAATAATTCAGAAACAATTAGTAATGTCAGACAAGATAAAACCAAGCGAGGTCTCTGATGTGCTGCTGCAGCAACTCCAAGAGGTGAATAGTGGCACGCAGTTCGACGAGGTAGGCACGGTGCTTACTGTCGGCGACGGTGTGGCGCGTATCTACGGACTGCGCAACGCTGAGGCCAGTGAGCTGCTTGAGTTTGAAAATGGCACGATGGCCATCGTGATGAACCTGGAGGAAGACAACGTCGGTTGCGTCCTCTTGGGATCCACGGCAGGCATTGAGGAGGGTATGAAGGTGAAGCGTACGCATCGCATTGCCTCTATCCGCGTCAACGACAATTTCCTCGGACGCGTGGTCAACCCTCTCGGCCAGGCCATCGACGGTAAAGGAGACATTGATTTGACAGCATCCTTTGAGATGCCGCTCGACCGCAAGGCCCCGGGCGTGATCTACCGTCAACCGGTGAAAGAGCCGCTGCAGACGGGTGTGAAAGCTGTCGACTCCATGATTCCTATCGGTCGTGGACAGCGTGAGCTGATCATCGGTGACCGCCAGACGGGTAAAACCGCTATCGCCGTCGATACCATTATCAACCAAAAGAAGTTCTACGAGGAGGGCAAGCCCGTCTATTGCATCTATGTCGCCATCGGTCAGAAGGCTTCTACCGTGGCCTCACTCGTGCAGACGTTGAAGGAGCGAGGCGCCATGCCTTATACGATCATCGTCAGTGCTACCGCAGCCGATCCTGCCGCCATGCAGTACTATGCTCCTTTTGCCGGAGCTGCCATCGGCGAGTATTTCCGCGACCGCGGCCATAGCGCTCTCGTCGTCTATGACGACCTGTCAAAGCAGGCTGTTGCCTATCGCGAGGTATCGCTGATCCTTCGTCGTCCTTCTGGACGCGAAGCCTATCCTGGCGATGTCTTCTACCTTCACTCCCGTCTGCTCGAGCGTGCCGCACGTATCAACGACCAGCAGGAGATTGCCGAGCAGATGAATGACCTTCCCGAGAGCATGAAGGGCCACGTCAAGGGTGGCGGATCTCTCACCGCACTGCCAATCATTGAGACGCAGGCTGGCGACGTTTCCGCTTATATCCCGACCAATGTGATTTCTATCACCGACGGCCAGATCTACCTTGAGTCGGACCTCTTCAACCAAGGTTTCCGTCCTGCCATCAATGTCGGTATCTCTGTGAGCCGTGTGGGTGGTTCTGCTCAGATTAAGAGTATGAAGAAGGTGGCAGGTACGTTGAAGATTGACATGGCGCAGTATCGTGAGTTGGAGGCATTCTCTCAGTTCTCAAGTGATATGGATGCCGTGACGGCTATGACGCTCGACCGCGGACGCAAGAACAACCAGTTGCTCATCCAGCCTCAGTACACGCCGATGTCTGTCGGTGAGCAGGTGGCGATCCTCTATTGTGGTGTCCACGGTCTGCTCCACGACGTACCTGTTGACAAGGTGCGCGACTGTCAGGACCAGTTCCTTGAGTCTATGCGTTCAGCCCATGCTGATGTCATTGCCAATTTGGCAGCGGGCAAACTCGTTGAGGAAGATACGAAGGTCATTTCGGAAGTCATGGCCAACATCGCCGGACAGTTCAAAAACTAACGGGAAGGAGGTCTATCATGCCATCTTTGAAAGAAATCAAGAGTCGCATCGCTTCCGTCAATAGCACGCGGAAGATCACCAGTGCGATGAAAATGGTGGCTTCGAGCAAACTCCACCATGCCCAGACGGCCATCGAGAATATGCTCCCTTATGAAAATATGCTGGAGCATATCCTCAAGACGTTCTTGGTATCGGCACCCGATGTTGAGTTGCCGTTCGATCAGGAGCGTCCTGTGAAGAAGGTTGCGCTGATCGTTTTCTCTTCCAACTCGTCGCTCTGTGGCGGATTCAATGCCAATATCATCAAGACGATGCTCCATGCTATAGAAGAATATCGTAAGCAGGGACTCACCAACGATGATATCATTATCTACCCCATCGGCAGAAAGGTTGAGGAGAAGGTTCGTAAGCTCGGCTTACGATCGGCAGGATCGTTTGTCCATTTGGCTGACAAACCCAATTCCGCTCAGTGTCGCGACATCTCCGTCGAGGCGGGCACGATGTTCTTGGAGGGTAAAGTGGATAAGGTGGAATTGATCTACCACCACTTTAAGAGTGCAGGATCTCAGGTCCTCACACGCAGAACCTTCCTCCCCATCGACCTTCACGACGATGTTGGGGCCGATAACGACCGTGACCTGACATCCAATCTGGCTACTAAGAAGTCGCAGGAGTACCTCAAGAACCGCAATAAGCAGGAAGAGGAACGCGAGCAGGCGACAGTCAAGCCCCTCAATGACAATTTCCTTGTGGAACCCGACTTGAAAACAGTGCTTACTGAACTTGTCCCCAAGGAGTTGCACTTGATGGTCTACACAGCGCTGCTTGATAGCAACGCCTCGGAGCATGCCGCCCGTATGGTAGCCATGCAGACGGCCACGGACAACGCAGACGAGTTGCTTCGCGAGCTTAACTTGCAGTACAACAAGTCTCGACAGGCAGCCATTACTTCCGAACTGCTCGATATTGTGGGTGGATCGTCCAACAACTAAGTTGCACGCTCTTCCTTACCCTATATAGTTGTCGGGGACTGATTCAACTAAGTTTGATATCAGTCCCCGACGATTTTTTATGTTTATTTCGAAAAGAAGAATACTTTGAGGAAAGCAAAGTATTATTTTACAATTGTAAGCTATTAGAGTTCCCAGCCGATTGCAGAAGCACCGAGAACGGCAGCACTGGCATCGTCAAGAGAACTGATAAGGAATTGTGCCTTGTCCTTGTAGATCTTCAGTACATTCTCGTCGTAAGCTTTCTTTAACGGCTTCATGAGCAGGTCCCCGGCCTTTGTCAGTCCACCAAAGAAGACGAAAGCCTCGGGTGAGGAGAAGGCCATGAAATCGGAGCAAGCCTCACCGAGAATCTGTCCTGTAAACTCATAGATGCGGTTGGCGAGGGCGTCGCCCTTGCTGGCAGCGATGGATACATCGAGGGAGGTGATTTCCTCGGGGTCCATTTCGCGCAGCAGAGACGGTTCGTCGCTTGTGGCGAGGAACTCGCGAGCTGTGCGTGCCACACCCGTGGCGGAGCAATAAGTCTCCAGGCAACCCTTGCGTCCGCAGCCACAGGGGCGTCCGTTCTCGCGGCGAATGATGGTGTGGCCCAGCTCTCCAGCGAAGCCGTCGCTGCCATAGACCATGTGTCCATCGACGACAATACCCGATCCGACACCCGTGCCGAGCGTGATCATGATGAAGTTCTTCATGCCGCGTGCTACGCCATACTGCATCTCGCCGATGGCGGCAGCGTTGGCGTCGTTGGTGAGGCCCACGGGGATGCCAAGCTTCTCAGAGAACATATCTGCCAATGGAATCACACCGTCATGGCCCCAGGGCACATTGGGGGCAAACTCTATCGTGCCGCGATAGTAGTTGCCGTTGGGCGCACCGATGCCCATGGCTTTGATCTGCTCTATGCCGCCTACTTTTGCAATGATGGGCTTGAGGGCCTCCACGCCAGCAGAGACAAAGTCCTCTGCGGTCTTGTATGCCTGCGTCTTAATAGAGTTGGTTGTCAGTATGTTGCCACGCTGATCTACGATTCCAAAAACTGAGTTAGTGCCGCCTAAGTCCAAACCGATGACAAACGGCTTTTGCTGTTCTTGTGCTACCATGTTTTATATATTCTATTAGTTATTATAGCCACTTTATAGCCACGGCAAAGTTACTAAAAACTCATGAATAAGCAAAGTTTTGCACGTCAAATTTGCTCATGTGCCATATTTTTCCGAATTTTGCACCCGAATTATGAATATAGACTTTCCCATCCAGCTCGATATCCTCGATTTCATCTTCAAGGGGATAGCCATTGGCATCATCGCATCAGCACCCATGGGCCCCGTCGGAATCCTCTGCATCCAGCGCACTTTGAACAAAGGTCGCTGGTATGGTCTTATGACTGGTGTTGGGGCGGCGGTGAGCGACATCATCTATGCGCTGATTGTGGGATTGGGCATGGGCTTCATCATGGAGCCGTTGCAAAATCCCAAGTACCAGTTTTTTCTCCAGATCTCCGGTAGCGTTATCCTGCTGCTTTTTGGTCTTTTCTGCTTTCGTTCGAACCCGGCCAAGAAGATGCCTCATCATACGAAGAACAAAGGTAAGGGATCTCTGCTCAACAATGGGTTGACGGCGTTTCTTGTCACCTTCTCCAATCCCCTGATCATATTCCTTTTCATGGCTACCTTTGCACAGTTCGCCTTCGTCCAACCCTCACGCCCCTTTGAGACATGTGTGGGTTTCACTTGCATTCCGCTGGGTGCACTGTTGTGGTGGTACGGGCTGACCTGGCTTGTCGATAAGATCGGAGGGCGTTTCAACGTCACTGGTATCGCCATTATCAATAAGGTCATTGGATCGGTGGTCATCTTGTTCTCGGTGATAATCCTCTTCGGCACCGTCTTCAATCTATACCACCTGCCCAGTTATTAATCCGGCTTCCTTTCGTAGCCAATAGACAAAAAACATGTTCATAGCCAAAAGTATCAGAGAGAAAAGTGTTGTGGAGTATCTGCTTTATATGTGGCAGATGGAAGACTTGATACGTGCCTACGGTTGTTCACTGATGCGTATCCGCCGTGAGTATATAGACCGTTTCGAGTATACCGATCAGCAAAAAGACGAGGAGGAAGATTGGTTTGGCGATCTGATTCGCATGATGAACCAGGAGGGAAAGCGTGAGAAGGGACATCTCGCCATCAACGAGGTGTTGCTCCAGGAACTTGGCGATCTCCATGTTCGCCTGCTCCAATCCACCCGCTTCCCATTTTACTCGGCAGAATACTATCGTGTGCTACCCTTCATAGTGGAACTGCGACAAAAAGGTGACAAGGAGATCGGAGAGGTAGAGACTTGCCTCAACGCCCTCTATGGTGTAATGCTCTTGCGGATGCGGCAAAAGCCTATCTCGCCAGAGACCGCCCACGCAATCAAAGCTATCACGACATTCCTCGGCATGCTCTCTGACTATTATATCAAGGACCGGACAGAAGGCCTGGAATGGGAGGAGCACTAAATGGAGTGAAATTTTGAATGAAGGGACGCTTATCCCCCGCTGACATGTGCGGGACGTAAGTAGCCCTTCCTGATAAACATACAGAACCATCATCATGAATATACTGGTAACAGGAGCCAACGGCCAACTGGGCAACGAAATGCAACTCGTGGCTCGTACGAGCCGCGACCACTACATCTTCACCGATGTGTGTGATGGCTATCCAACCCTCGACATCACCGATCTGGACGCCGTCCGTCAGGTGGTGGCCGAGGAGAAGATCGGCTGCATCATCAACTGTGCGGCCTGGACCAACGTCGATAAAGCTGAGACCGCTGGTGACATTGTGGAGACACTTAACGCCATTGCCCCCGAAAACCTTGCCCGTGCGATGAAGGAGGTGGGTGGTCTGCTTGTCCATGTCAGCACTGACTACGTCTTTGGTGCCGACCCCTACAACACACCTTGTCAAGAGACCCAGACGGGAACCCCCACGGGCGTCTATGGGCTCACCAAACTCCATGGCGAGGAGAAGATCATAGCCACGGGCGTTGACCACCTCATCATCCGCACGGCATGGCTCTATAGCAGCTTTGGTCACAACTTTGTCAAGACGATGCTCCAGCTCACGGCCACGAAGCCTCAGCTCAAGGTCGTCTTCGACCAGTGCGGCACACCGACCTATGCAGGCGACCTTGCTACCGCCATCTTCGACATCGTGGAGCATCGAAAATATACGGACCATACTGGTGTCTATCATTTCAGCAATGAGGGTGTCACCTCTTGGTATGACTTCACTCAAATGATCGCGCGCCTGGCGGGTCATACCGCCTGCGATATCCAGCCTTGCCATAGCAGCGAGTTCCCTTCCCCTGTGAAGCGACCCGCCTACTCCGTTCTCGACAAGACCAAGATCAAAGCTACCTTCGGCCTCACCATCCCCTATTGGCTCGATTCACTCGAAAAATGTATCAACCTCATCAAAGCAGCACAAGCATGAATGAAATAGAACGCAGACGCACCTTTGCCATCATCAGCCACCCTGATGCGGGTAAGACTACCTTGACCGAGAAATTCCTCCTTTTTGGTGGACAAATTCAGGTAGCTGGTGCGGTGAAGAGCAACAAAATACGCAAGAGCGCCACCTCCGACTGGATGGATATTGAGAAGCAGCGTGGTATCTCTGTCTCCACGTCGGTGATGGAGTTCGACTATAGTCCCAAGGGTGCCGAAGCCAAGGAGGACGAGACCTATAAGGTCAACATCCTCGATACGCCAGGCCACCAAGACTTTGCCGAAGATACTTATCGAACGCTTACGGCTGTCGATTCCTCTATCATTGTGGTGGATTCTGCCAAAGGTGTGGAGGCACAGACGCGCAAACTGATGGAAGTCTGCCGTATGAGGAATACTCCCGTCATTATCTTTGTCAACAAGATGGACCGCGAGGGTCGCGATCCCTTCGACCTGCTCGACGAACTGGAGCAAGAACTTCATATCCACGTGCGACCGCTCTCCTGGCCTATTGGCCAGGGTCAGCGCTTCAAGGGCGTCTATAATATCTACGAGGAACAACTCAATCTCTTCACTCCCAACAAGCAGCGCGTGACGGAGAAGGTGGCTGTCGATATCCAGTCGGACGAGCTCAATGCCCAGGTTGGCGACGAGTTTGCCGAGCAGTTGCGTGGTGACCTGGAACTTGTAGAAGGGGTCTATCCAACTTTTGACGTCGAGGCCTATCGCCGTGCTGAGGTAGCTCCGGTCTTCTTTGGCTCTGCTCTCAACAATTTTGGTGTGCAGGAATTGCTCAACTGCTTTGTAGAGATCGCCCCGTCGCCCCGTCCCACGCAGGCAGAGGAGCGATTGGTCTTGCCCACGGAACCCAAGTTTACCGGCTTTATCTTCAAGATTACTGCCAATATCGATCCCAACCACCGCTCCTGCATCGCCTTCTGCAAGGTTTGCTCGGGTCGCTTCGTGCGCAATCAGCCCTACCGCCACATCCGTCTGGACAAGACGGTGCGTTTCTCCTCGCCCACACAGTTTATGGCGCAGCGCAAGAGCACGGTAGAGGAGGCTTGGCCCGGTGATATCGTGGGTCTGCCTGACAATGGTATCTTCAAGATCGGAGACACGCTCACCGAAGGCGATATGCTCCACTTCCGCGGTCTCCCCTCTTTCTCCCCCGAACTGTTCAAGTATATTGAAAACGACGACCCGATGAAGTCGAAGCAGTTCCAGAAGGGCTTGGAGCAATTGATGAACGAGGGTGTGGCTCAATTGTTTGTCAACCAGTTCAACAACCGTCGCATCGTTGGCACGGTAGGCCAACTCCAGTTTGAGGTTATCCAGTATCGTCTGGAGCATGAGTACAATGCACGATGCCGCTGGGAGCCCGTCCATCTGCACAAAGCTTGCTGGATAGAAGCTGACAGTGAGGAGGAGCTTGAGCGATTCAAGAAGCGCAAATATCAGTATATGGCGAAAGATATCGAGGGTCGCGATGTTTTCCTAGCCGATTCTGGCTATGTACTAAGCATGGCGCAACAAGACTTCGAGCACGTCAAGTTCCACTTCACCAGCGAGTTTTAACCCATCTGTATCCATTGACGGAGGCATCAAGAGGCGCCTAATCTATGGATGTAGTATGTTTCTTAGCGTCCCCTAACAACAGAAGCGTTGTTGGGGGACGTTATTTTTAGTTAGAGTTTAGAGTTGGTGGCTGGCAATTTGATGCACCTTGTTGCAGTCTTTCTTGATGAACAAGGAAACAACTCCAAGCAAACAATAAATCTTACTCCTTGTAAAACCAAGAGAGAAGTCGGTTGAACCATCCTATCGTGAAGTGGAACCAGCGGTAGGTCGAAGTAGGCTTGCCCCCGAAGCCAAGTATGAATTCGCGGTAGGGGTTGCGGCGAAACGGCAGCCCTACGTTGAGAAAGAACATGTCTGAGTTTTTGGGCATGACAATATTCCAGCGCATGCCAGACTGTGGCCGTTAGTGGCCGTGCCGTTGGGTAGCGTTTTCCCTGCGCTGCCATGTACCAAAGATAGCCGTCGCCCTTTGACTCCATGACCGACGCTCCGCCGACCACACGCCCCTTGTAGTATGTCACGAGAATATGGGCTCGTTGTGTGTGGAGAAGTTGCTGGAAGAAGTCCTCTCCTGGCAAATAGCGGTGGAGTTTGGTGCGGTAGTAGGCACGTAGTACTTTGTAGTAAGCACTGACCTCCAGCTCGGTCCTGGCCTCGTGCACTGTCACCCCTGCCCGCTCGCTACGCAGGACGTTGTGGGCAGTGCGGTCAGATAGTCGCTCACGAGGTGTTCGGCTATGCAGAGAGTTGTGTATCTGCATCCAGCGGATGGGAAAGTAGCCGTTATGGCGCAGCGAACGGTAGCCGAACATCTTTTTCTCCAGGTCGCTCACCTCGATATAGAGGCAGAGCTTGCGATGGAGGAATCGTGTCAAGGCAGCCATCATCCTATCAAAGAGCGCAGCCTTGTCCACACCAGGGGCGTACACACCCGCCCCAATGACACGTGCGAAGGTGAACAAATAGGGAGGAAGCAGACTGCCCCGTCGGCGCAACTCTGCCAGTAGGTGGGCCTTCACCCTCCCCTCTTCGTCGGTGACAACCACCATATAAGGCCACGTGCCGGTTGTCTGCTCGATGAGCAGAAAACGCTCGCGGCTATGAAAGAGGTCGTTGCCTTCGACGATGGGCAAGTCCTTGCTTTGCGTGATGATATGGACGCTCAGCTCGTTCATGCTGCAAAAATAGTAAATGTTTTCTAAAAAAAAGTAGTTGCCAAGGATTATTTGTACTAAATTGGCTAACTTTGTGGTTAGAAATCTGCTCTACTCCACAAGAACGACGGCAGTTTCTGTTGTAGTATCGAATAAACATGAAACGCTAACATAGTCAAAATGAAAATAGTAATGATTGGTGCGGGCAATTTAGCCACACAATTTGCCAAGGCCTGTCTTCGTGCAGGACACGACATCTTGCAGGTCTTTAGTCGGACGGCGGAAGCTGCCAATGTCCTCTCCCAACAGGTTGGCGGTGCTCCCGTGAACGATGTGAATCTTCTAACCTATGATGCTGATGTCTATGTCTTTGCCCTCCGCGACAGCGCGCTGGGCGAGATGATACCCAAGGTGTGCCATGGGCGTGAGCAGCATGTCTTCCTCCATACTGCAGGTTCCGTGCCGATGAGTGTCTTTGAGGGCATGGCTTTGCACTACGGTGTCCTCTACCCCCTGCAGACGTTTTCCAAGACCCGCGACGTTGACTTTGCCAGCATTCCCTGCTTCACCGAGGCCAACG
>OHBP01000307.1_pt1 | contig 27937 bp, 30 predicted proteins | sample 1577471 | NCBI WGS metagenome assembly OHBP01 (sample SAMEA3879503, study PRJEB24766) | human gut metagenome | biome: human-associated habitat; feature: feces | place: USA | collected 1985/1987
GTATAAGCGTGGGTTCATCATATTTGGTGTGGTATCTTTAACTATGGGAAACTCCCCGCTCCCACTTGCTGACGGCCTTGTCGGACACATACAGCGTCGCGGCAAGCTCCTTCTGGGTCATCCCCTTTTCCCTGCGCAGCTGAGCCAGAAAGCGGCCAAATGCGGCTTTGTCCAGTTCGTACATATCTTCTGCCTCCTTGCGGGCGTCTGCCGCCCTTTTCTGGTTCTATTGTACCGGGCCGCATCCTCCCGCGCAACCGACGGGCGGTAGAATCATCGCTCCTCCGTCTCTTTTATAAAGAAAAAACGCCGCACGGTCTCCCGCGCAGCGCTTTGTATCGTATCGCTTCCCGCCGCAGCCGCCCGAAAGGCCGAGCAACTCGGTAAAATAGCCTTTCAGGCCCGGACAGGCGGCCTGCTCGATCAGGCACGCCCGCCGGAACAGCGCGGGAGCGTCTTATATTCAGGCTTCGAAGACCTTCCTGACCGAAGGGCTGGCCTCGATGATGCGGACCAGCAGGACGCCCAGCACGGTGCAGCTGATCAGCTCGCCGATGCCCACGGAGATGCCGTTGGTGATGCAGGCCAGCCAGAGGGGTGCGCTGGAAGCGGGGTCCGGGAACATCACCGCGATCTCGATGCCGATGATGACGGCATTGAAGACCACCGGGGGCAGCGAGGCTGCGACAGCCAGACCCTTGAAGCGGATGTTCCGCAGCTTGTAGGTCACGAGGCAGGCCAGCAGGGTGGCCAGCGTGCCGAAGATGACGTCCACGATGGTGGAGCCGAGCAGGTTTGCGAGGAAGCAGCCCAGCACCACGCCGAAGATGTACTCTGCGCCGAACACCGGCAGCAGGCAGAGGGCCTCGGCCACACGCACCTGCACCGCGCCGTAAGAGAACGGCTGCAGCGCCATGCAGAGCACGACGTAGAGGGCTGCGACCATGCCGCAGCGGGCCAGTTTACGGACAGAAAGGTTCTGATTCTTCATACTATAACTCCAGCGGTTTGATTTTGACCGCGCAGGGACCGCCAGCCCCTGTGGGTTTGGCCCGGCATGGTTCGAGACACGCCGGGGAGCCTAAAATCCTAAGTTGCTCTTTGAGACACCGTGCCCGCAGGCACAACTCAAGTAATTATATCATAGTTTGGGCCGGGATGCAACGGCTGCACGAAAAAAGACTGCCGCACAGCAGCAGTCTTCCAGCGTGGCTCAGCCCCGGGGCTTGCCCACATAGACCAGCGCAAGGGTGTCGGGGCCGGTGTTGGCCGAGACGACGCCGCCCAGATTAAAGGTGGTGAGGGGGGCTTTGCCGAACGCCCTGCGGCAGGCCTTTTCCAGCTCCACGGCCTGCGGGATGGAGGTGTGGCCGATCATATAGTCGAAGTCCTCCACGCCCTCGGTGCGCTTTTTGCACAGGTCGATCATGGCGGGAACGACCTTGTCGTCGCCGCGCACCTTGCTCTCCACCTTGGTCTTGCCGTCGATGAGGGTAATGATGGGGCGAATGCCCATCAGCTCGCCCATGACGGCGGCAGCGGCGGAGATGCGGCCGCTCTTCTTCATCTGCTTGAGGCTGTAGGGTCCGAGGATGACCTCCATCTTGTTCATCTGTGCCTCAAACTCGCCGATGACGTGGCGGAGCTCCGCGCCGTTCTGCAGCTTGCGGGCCATCTCGCAGACATACCAGCCGAACACCATCGAGTAGGTGTGGGGGTCCAGCAGGTGGATGTTCAGGTGGTGCTCCGGGCGCTCCTCCCGCAGCATCCCCTGCGCCATGACGGCGTTGTTGTAGGTGGAGGAGCCGGAGCGGTTGATGGGCACATGGATGACGTCGGTGTAGCCCTCGTCCACATACTGGCAGTACTTCTCACAGAACTGGATGGGGGTGATGGCAGCCGTGGAGGGGATGCCCTTAGCGGCCCGCATCTTGTCGTAGAACTCCTCGGGGGTGTATTTCTCGCGCTCCACAATATCCTCGTCGTCCAGCAGGATATGGAAGCCCATGATGTCGATGCCGTATTTTTGGGCCAGCTCCTGCGGGATGTCGCAGGAGGAGTCGGTCAGAATCGCAATTTTGCTCATAGTATCCCTCATTTCCATTCATAATCTCGCAGATGGCCGTGGTCCAGCAGCTCCGGAAAATCCCACTGGCGCAGCACCTCGTACACACCCACAGCGACGCTGTTGGACAGGTTCAGGCTGCGGCAGGTGTCCCGCATGGGCATCCGGATGCAGTGCTCCTGATTGGCTGCCAGCAGCGCTTCCGGCAGCCCGGCGTCCTCCCGGCCAAACACGAGGTAGGCCCCGTCCGGGTAGGCGACGTCGGTGTAGCGCTGGGGCGCTTTGGTCGTAAAGTAGTAGAACGGCCCGGCGTTCCGGGCGAAGAAGTCGTCCAGACCATCATAATAGCTGATGTCCAGATAGTGCCAGTAGTCCAGCCCGGCGTGCTTGAGCTTCCGGTCGTCGATGGCAAAGCCCATCGGCCCCACCAGATGGAGGCGGCAGGCCGTGCAGGCGCAGGTGCGGGCCACGTTGCCGGTGTTCTGCGGGATGCGCGGCTCCACCAGCACGATGTTCAGGGTCGGTTTTTCGCTCATATCTGCCGCCTCACTCTTCCCGCAGCGGGCACAGCCGGGGCAGCAGAGGCTCGAACCAGACGCCGAAGCGGGTGTCCTGGTCATAGGGCGTCTTCTGGATGGCCAGCGCCACAAATTCCGCTGCATTGTCTGCCGCCGCGCTCAGGGCGTTGCCCTGAATCAGCGAGCCGATGAGCACCGCGCCGTAGAGGTCGCCTGTGCCGGGGAAATTGCGGGCGATGTGCAGCTTTTTGACCACGAATCGTTCGCGGCCCGCACCGGCGCAGGCAATGTACTTGTCCAGCTGTAAGCCCGTGACCACCACGTTGGGGGCCAGCGCCGCCGCCAGCTCGTCGGCCAGCGCCTGTGCGCCCGCCTCGTCCAGCGGGTCGGGCAGGGGCTTTTCCAGCAGCAGCCCGGCCTCGGTGGCGTTGGGCAGGATAAGGTCGGCCCGGCGGCAGAGCTGCCGCATCCGGTCGATGAAGGCCGGGGTAACGGTGGTGTAGGCCCTGCCGTTATCCCCCATCACGGGGTCTACCACCTTGTAGGCCGAGGGCCAGAGGTCGAAGGCCTTCTCGGCCAGCGCGGCCTGCGCCTCGCCCCCGAGGTAGCCGGTGTAGATGCAGTCAAAGCTCAGCCCCAGCTCTCGGTAGTGCTCCAGCGCGGCCTCCCCGTAGGCGCAGCCGTCCAGACGAGCCGGAGCGCCAAAGCCGCCGGTGTGGGTGGAGAGCATCACCGTGGGCAGGGCCACCGGCTGGATGCCCATGACGCTGAGCACCGGCAGGATGACCGCCAGACTACAGCGCCCCACGCCGGAAAGGTCGTGGATACAGAGAACTTTTTTCGGTTCTGTTATCTTCAGCAAAAAAGAAACCTCCTTCGCAGGATATGCCTTTTCCCATAAGCCGGGCCAGCCCACAGCCAGCCCAGTTTATCAGAATATGATACAGTATACCACATTTTCCTGCACAAAAAAAGCGTATAGTGAATCCTTTGGCGGAAATACTAGCCTCACCGCCCAAAATTTCCGATTCGAAAGGAGTTTCTCCCATGAAAAACGAACGCACAAGCTCCACCGCCCCGCTCCTGCTCGGCATGGCCGCCGGGGCCGCACTGGGTGCTGCCGGCGTCATGGCCACCAACACCAGTGAGCGCCAGATACGCCGCACTGCCCGCAAGCTGGCGAAGGGCGCCGAGCACGCCGTGAGCCAGCTGGACAAGATGGTGGATGATTTCGTCGAGCGCCGGATGGACGGCTGACCGGGCCGATACAACAGCACCCCGGCTTTCCCTTTTTAAGGGAGGCCGGGGTGCTGCTGTCTGTCGGGGTACAAGGCTTTGCGCCGTACCGCCGATTTTATTTCAGGTATACTTCCGCACTCTTGCGGATCTCTGCCTCCACCTTCTCGGCGGCTTCCTTATTCTCCGCACTGACGGAGATATAGGTCTTGAGCTTCGGCTCGGTGCCGGAGGGGCGCACCACGATGGAGCAGTTGTCTTCCAGCAGGAACTTGAGCACGTCGGACTTGGGCAGGCCGTCCAGACCCGGCGCGTAGTCCAACTGAACTGCATAGTCTGCACGCGCCGGGCCAGAAGTCCCAGCCCATGCCAGATGGAAGAAGCACATATAATCCTCCGCGGGGATCTCCTTTGCCAGTTCCGAAACTTCCTTATTCAGCACGCTTACACAAGTGACCCGATCATCATTTGCCAGCACTTCGTCAAATCGAATGTCTAAAGCTACCACATGATAGCCTTTTTCTAGCAATGCATGAGCAGAGTGTCAATGTCTTCCTTGATTGCACCTTCCTGAAGCAATTCAGCAAAAGTATGTGCCGCTTTTACAAGACGAGCGTTTTCTACATCCGTACCGACGATGATACGAGAGGGATAAAGGTTATCGTACAGAGCCTTGCTCTCACGCAGGAACTCCGGGCTGAAGATAATATTGTCGCAGTGATATTTTTCGCGGACACTTGCTGTGAAGCCAACAGGAATCGTGGACTTGATTACCATGATTGCTTCCGGGTTATACTCAATCACCAACTTGATAACAGCTTCAACCGCAGAAGTATCAAAGAAATTTTTCTTACTGTCATAGTTGGTAGGAGCCGCAATAACAACAAAGTCAGCGTCAGAGTATGCTTCTTTTGCGTCCAGCGTTGCGGTCAAATCCAGTTCTTTCTCTGCCAGATACTTTTCAATGTATTCATCCTGAATTGGAGACTTTTTATTATTGATGAGTTCCACCTTTTCCGGCACAATATCCACTGCCATAACCTTATGATGCTGGCTCAGCAGCGTTGCAATGGAAAGTCCAACGTAGCCCCCTGATGTCAAGATAGGGACAACAATTTTTTCAAAAAAGCAAAAAAATAAGCCGCATAAAGTTTCCCATTGGGTTAAACCCATTGGAAAGCCCTATGCGGCTTATTCGTACTTATTTTAATTATTAGACAATTTCAAATTCAATATCATGAACTTCCGGTTCAATATATTCCGAACACATCAGCGAAACGCTTACTTTGAATTTTCCTTTTCTAGCCGGAACAATATATATTCCATCAAACTCGGCATCATCTTTATGTGGCAACTGGTCACATTCAATCAATATCGAATTATCTCGTATAGATATTGATTCAAATACAGAAGAATGGGAGTTGCTAAAAATTGCCGGGTCTATGACTGGTAAGCTTCGGAATGGTTGCATTCCATCTATACTATTTTTCAAGAAAGCATATGTTGGATTTGAGTCGTTCATAAAACGTTCCTCTGCCTTTTCAATAGGATTCGGCGGAAGTTTTGGTCCTTGCGGTTCCTTCATTTTTTCAATATCATCAATATCATATACAAAAATACCCTTTGGAAATACGATTGAGATTCTAATATCTGTTGCCTTCGCTGTTCCATTATTAAGCACTCTTATCTTGAACGCAACACCACCGTTTATTATTGTCTTATACACACTCATCTGGTGTACATAATCATTTATTTCTTCTTCAGACGGTAGTGCTGCATTATAAGCCTGTAAGTCCTTTTCTTTTACATACTTTTTCAAATATGATTCAACGCAACTTAAATCAAGTGGTTCATACTTGTTTTTGTAGCATTCTCCATCATTATGATATAATTGGATTTTGTATGCATTATCAGAGCTATCAATAAGCAATTTTCCATGTGTTTTAAGACCTTTTTCATCCTCCTCTTCATCCTCCTGTTGATCCAGCACAACTGCGGCCATCAACTCAGGAACCCTCTTTACAATCTGTGATTTCAGCTCAGCATTTTCCTGCTCAAGTTCTCTTATCTTTTTATTCAAACTGAGAATTTCCGCATGACTTGCTTCAATATCAAAGGCATCTCCTCTTATCCACCCTGGACGCTTTTTTCGATCCATTTGCTGATGTAAAGATTCTGAAACCTCTCTAGCAAGTTCGTCAATATTAGTCCACCACTGTACCGTTCGTCCTTTTTTAGCTTCTATCTTGAAATCAGCCAGCTTTTTTATACTTTCTGGATCTTTTTCCATAAATTCCGGCTTAATTGCCACATCATCATCAATTATGAATACCAGAATAGGAATTTTCTTCTCTCTCGCATAGCGAAATTCCTTTTCCGTATAGCTAATTCCAGCATCCGATCCAGATTCTATTACAGAGCCATATCGCTGTCCCAAAATCAAAACATAATAATCCGAACTATCAATCGTCTCTTGTATTATTTCCCACTGTTCTTCGTCAGCAGCGTTAAACATCTCCATGCCAACTGGGAAATGCATCATTGACAGGATTGCATCCCTTACTTTGCTACGCGCTTCTATCAAATCCTTATAAGTTGACGAAATAAAAATTTGGTATTTCTTTTCCATGTTATATCACTTCCTTACAAGATAGTGTTTTATTCTATAACTCACTGATTATTGTATAGCATATAATTCTCCTATCTCCTGAAGAATCTGTTCTTTCGTTCGTCCCACAAGCCCCAACTGTTTAACATCAACCGTTTCATTTTTCATTCGATCAACAAACTTCTGCATATCCTCATACACGCCACTGGGAGTGGCAATCTTGACCGTAGGGTCAATCAGTTCAGTCAATCGAAAAACGTCATTTTTATGCTTCTTAATGTTTTTACTATCAACGTGTTCTCCAGCTTCTTTGCGATCCGTCAAATCCATCCATGCTTTCGCCTTGAATGGAATCAAATATGCAGCATCCAAAACCGTCACTCCATCAACAGTCACTTTCCCCTGCTTCAAGAACTCATAGTAATCATCATCCAAAAGGATTGCAGACAAGCTAGATATGTCCTCATCCATTGGCAGCGGTGTCAATACTGCATCATCTGGAAGTTGAATTGCATCCAGTTTTCTAGTGAACAGTTCGATCATCGCTGGATAACGGTTTGACATCGGGTGACTGAACCGATAAAACTGCGGCATACCAGAGCTTTTATTACAATGTTCGTATCCAGCCTGTTTTACATAGTCCCAGAATTTTCTTCCAAAAGCCGCATCCACGGCTTCAATAATTAGAACAAGGTCAATGTCTTTTGTTGCACGGAAGTCTAAGCCTTCTTCCGTCATCAAGATGTCACACGCAGTTCCACCGATAATTGCATACTGGCTTTCGTTACCCTTGAACCATTCCTTAAAGCTTTCAATCCCTGTTACCATCTATCTTCCTCCACAGATTATTTAACATTTCTTCTACTGCTTCTTCTACCCGTTCATCTGCATCTTCCTTGAGCGATAATGCTAGAGAAAGTCCATCGACCATTTTTTCCTTCGATAATTTTCGTGGGTCATATCTCCACATTTCAACAGTCACCTGTGAATTTGAGTCCTGTAAATCCTTGGTCATGCAGTAATTCCACTGAGATACTTTTTCTGAAGCATAGCACCGAACACTAGGCGCATTGAGCATCGAATACTCCGCCAATGCGGAATATCCGCTCTCCAACAATTCAGTCTTTACTTCCTCGCATGGAACATAGACCGTCCTTTTCACAGGATTGAGCAGAACTTTCTCTGCTTTGTAAAACAACTCTTTGGCGGAGTTTTCCGAAAACAGTATCTTCTGCACTCCAATTTTTCTTGATCGCAGAAATCCCATTCCTTCAAGTTGTTTAGAAGCTCTGGAAATAGATGTTGGTGTCAAATCCAAATCTTTTGCAGCTTGACTTGTGGACAGCTCCTTTGCTCCCTCATAAATAAAATAAAGCAACAGCATCTGTGCCGATGGCAAGATTTCTTCTCTGTCACTCTTTTCTGCATCACAGCGTTCCTGCAAATATGCTGCCATAAAGGGCAGATAAATTTGCTTTCCATCCACAATAAATGCTATTTTCTCTCGAAGCAAATACTCTTTCTGCCGTGCAGTGATCTGTTCCAATACTAAAATCACAGGACAATCCGCAACCTTTTTCACACGTTCCAGATGCTTTTTTAATGTTTCCACCTGCTCCAATTCGGTTTTAGGATACAAAAAAACGGTTTTTTGACCATTCAGAGATACTTTCTGTGAATCATACCTTGTACTGATGAAGTTTGGCAAATGCTCTAAAGCTTTATTTTCATATAGCACTTCAATTCCTAAAACCCGCTTAAGGTATTCCACTCTATCGCCTCCATTCATAACTCTTTTTCTGTATTATAACTCATTTTAAGTTAAGATACAATATCAAAGTTATGATTATCCAAATCCAACTATTGAGACACCAATATTTTCCAAGCAATTTTGCTTTCATTTCACTTCTTGATACCCCTCCCGTGCCGTGCTATACTATTATCAAATCAAATATTGAGGGAGTGCATTGTCATGAGCAAAAAGCTTGTTGCCTATTTTTCTGCCAGCGGCATTACCGCAAAAGTTGCCGAAGATTTAGCAGATGCCATCGGTGCAGACATTTTTGAAATCCGTCCCGAAGTCCCTTACACAAAAGCCGATCTGAACTGGATGGATAAGAAATCCCGCAGCACTATTGAAATGAGCAATCCCGACTTCCGCCCTGCCATCGCCGCCAAACGCGACAACATGGATGAATACGATACGATTTTTGTCGGATTTCCTATCTGGTGGTACGTTGCCCCTACAATCATCAATACATTTCTGGAAAGCTATGACCTAAAGAATAAAACCATTATTCCATTCGCCACTTCCGGTAGCAGCGATATGGGCAAGACCAATGAAAAGCTTGCTCCTAGCTGCCCTGGTTCCAAGCTCCTACATGGAAAGGTATTTAACGCTTCCTCAACCAAAGCCGATTTGTCCGCATGGGTAGATAGTTTAAATTTCTAAAGAGGAAATACCATGAACATCTTTGAAGAAAAGACCGACAGCGAACTGCTTTCCTATTTTCCTGATTATCAAAAGCTGTGTTCCCTTGACAAATATACTGGATTTCAAAATCCAGACTTTACGGCTATTCTTAAATCCTATCGGGAGAAGTTCGGCCCTATTGGTGAAGGAGTCCTTGGTCACGACTTCTTTGAAGCTGTTTTCCATCGTTGGGAAAAGACCGTACATAACGACTAATCTCCATTCCTACGGAATGAAATGCCCGCCTGATCGAGAAGATTTGCGAATCCTCTCAACCAGACGGGCATTCTTTTTTGCTCACCTCGCTGTTTCTATGCGGTTATGCACCATACTTTTCCAATGCTCTCCGAATCACATCCTCACAGTTAAACTCAACTTTCATCGTCTGATCGTCATACAGATAAACCATGCTGACAAAGGCATCCACACATTCCTTGGTCAGACCTCCTATGTATGTTTTTTGACTTGCCTGCTTTGTCAGGCTGCGGATTTCCTCATCCAGTTCATCTGCGGTTTCCTGCTCTTCCTCTTCTATACGAATCTTCTCTTGCAAATCTGCCAGCTTTTCCCCAAGTCCTTTCTTCTTTTCCAGATATTCATTGCGGGTCAGAATCCCATCTGCATACGATTCATAGAGTTTAATTTGCTCTGCCCGAATCATTTCTGCCTGCTTTTTCAAATCATCAACATCTACACACTGCAAGGTTATGGATTTTTTCTCCTGCATTCCCTGATTCACAACTTCCAATGCTGTAAATACCGTTTTTATAGCGCGGGCAACTCTTGAATTGACCGCCTGCTCTCTGTAATAGCCTGAATAGCAGTGCGAGAATTTTCCTACTGACCTTTTGTGACCGCAACAGAATACCATTTCGCCATACTGCTTCTCATGCCGGAGCTGTCTCAGGCAGTTTCCGCAGCATATTTTGCCTTTCAGAGCAAAATCATCTTCGGTCTTGTATTGGATTGGAGCAACATTGCGGATTGCCTTTTGCGCCTGATAATACTCATCTTTTGTAACGATCGCTTCATGGGTGTTCTCCGTAATAATCCATTTATCTTCCGGCAAGGTGCGGAACGCCGTAGTATTCACATAAAGTTTCTTCCTTCTGCCCATCACCAAAGCCCCAGTATATTCGTACCGCCGCAGCACCCTCCAGACGATTCCTGGATTCCAAAGTATTTCGCTCTCCGGGGCTATAATTGCATTGCCGCCTACTATGGTATTTTTCCGTTTAGAGTACAATCCTGGTGTCGGCAAGCCCAATTCATTCATCGCATGGATTGAGTAATCCATGATGATATGTCCAGCATCATCCACTGGCTCTAACTGCTTGATTCCTGTTCCGAAACGACTGCCAATACCGGCTGCCATAATAAGTAATGTTGTTTTCATAGTTCTCTCCTCTCGCAGTTTATTCATAATTTAGTCTATTAGTTTCTCTTTTCGAGCAATTAAAAATATCACTTCTTTAACACATTATTCATCATATTCCTGATAGTTGTTTCTTTACTTTATTTAAATAATACATAATATTTTTAACTACAAAAAAAACTGTCTCTTTCATAAAAAAATAACAGACTATAACCGTTACGGCCACATACACACACAAGCCTAAAATTGGAGATAGCTTATATCCACAGAAACAATAAGTTCCCATGATTACGAATAAAGAAAGATACTCCTTATTACTGAATCTCAATTCTTTGTCTTTGTACTCGCAAATGAGCATCCAAATAATGGATGTACAAAATGTTGCAAAAGCAATCGAAATAGTACTATTATAGACAGCAAAGAAAAGCGCGTTTAGTACTGCACCTAAGACAATCATTACTACCATCTGTTGCAAATAAATATTTTGTTGCTTTTCTGCTTTATATAAATTTACATATATTGATTTAACTACAATATAAAAGACTTGTGCTCCAAACAATAGAAAAATCACATCATTCGCCGCAAGATAAGTATTTAAATAATGAACCAATATCCATTTTGCAGGAAATGCAGCCGAAATAACAACAAATCCCCATATCAAAGATAATTTCTTTACACTCTTAATTTCATTTAGACTAGGTTTTTTACAAAAGTAATTATACATTGATACAGTTATTGGCGAAACGAATACATTTATTATATTTTCCATACTCACAGCAAAAGAATACATAGCAAAATCAAATGACAGCAATAAAATCTTTACAAACCATCTATCTAACCCAGTAAAAATACTACTAGAAAAATTACCAAGCATAAGAATAATTCCTGATGAGATGTTTTCTTTATACTCATTCATATTTAGAGAACCTAATTTCAGGAATCTAACCTTTGTTTCTAACTTTAGCAACAGTATTACAGTGACAACTAATCCTATAATAACCTGTATCCAAATGTACCACAAATAGTTATCTGATTTAATAATATAAATTAAAATTAAATTAAAAATAAATACAGATACTTTTTCTATGTTTAACGCCCTGCTATAAGCTCCAAATTCACCAGTTGCCTGATATAATGACTTCAAATAGCCTAATATATTATACGATATTATTCCGAAAGAAAATGCAATCACAATATTATCATTAAGAAACAACCCTACAGCAAGGACAAAAAGCTGCATTAAAATTATTAATATCGAATAGTTAAAAAAATTATCCGCAAGTTCCTTTTTGTTTATTTGATCAAGGTTTTTTCCTCCGTACTTCAAGTACATACCATCATTGTATCCAATACTAAAAAAACCCGCATACGTCAGATACAATGCGTAAGTTTTTATAAGACTATAAGAATCAACTGAAACATATTTTGGAATCAAAAAATTAGTAACGACGCTAATTACCAAACCAATTAAATTAGCGATCATTACCTTAAGGAGTCCTTTTCTCATAAGGCTGTTTTCTCCTCTCTATTATCGTATACATTTAAAAGCCAATAATAAACACTATCCGGGCTCGTATTCACCTTGCACTTATTAGATAATTTAATTATTTTTGTGTTTTTTATAATTTCATCAACACTCTCTTTTACATCAGAATAATCTTTTGTAAACATTTTTGCTAATTGCATTGTTTTAGTATTGTTTACCGGAACTTGATTGACTTGATCTCTGCAAAACGGGGATACATCAACCAACAAAGAGATAAAACAGTCAATTATCAAATAGCAAATCGGATATTTTTCATTCCTCCAATATTTTTCTTGCAAGCACAATTTTTCACTAGGCTATTAATTTTATCATCTTTAACTTTATTTTTAATGATAGTTGATAAATCATCAACATTATCCAAATCAAATAATTCTATTCCTTCTTATCTATATCAAACAGTGCGTTCATCATCTATTTCCCACAACTGTGGTAATCCTCCAACCACCACTGAATCTTTTATGTAGACCTGTCATGCTCTACTTCATCAGTTCCCATTTAACTGAAACTTTATGGTAGACCCCTTCATACCAACTCACTTTGTTAAAACTGTACAAGTTCATATCTCACTCTTATTGCAACATAAACAACAATCTGCCGTCATTATCAAAGTGCTGGGGCTTATCGTCATAACCCTTCCGGCTACTTTCCCATCTCCCCGAAGTGCTGACCTTTATTGTCATAACTTCTTAACCTAGCAACCGTATCTTCATTAGGACAGGTCTACTCTATAAAATCAGTTATATTTTCTGTACTTTTCACTCCACCGTAGACCATCATACCGCCACTGAAAGTTTGAGGTAGACATTACTCGCCATGCCCCAGCAAACACACCTTAAATGTCTTAAAAATGATCTTCCAATCCACCCAGAAGCTGCGCTCCTTGACATACTTCACGTCCAGATCCATCCACTCCTCAAAAGAGAGGTCGTTGCGGTGCGGGGCAATTTGCCAGTAGCAGCTCAGGCCGGGGGTCACATACAGACGCTGCTTTTCGTAGTCGCCGTACTGCTCCACCTCACGGGGCAGCGCGGGGCGGGGGCCAACGATGCTCATATCACCCTTCAGGATGTTCCACAGCTGGGGCAGCTCGTCGATGCTGGTCTTACGGATAAACTTGCCCACGCGGGTAATGCGGGGGTCGTCCTTGATCTTGAACACAGGGCCGTCCATCTCGTTCTGTTCCAGCAGATCGTCCAATTTTGCCTCTGCGTTGGGGCACATAGAGCGGAACTTGTAGAACTTAAACGGCTTACCGTTTCGTCCAATACGCTCCTGCGAGAAAATCGGGCCAGCAGAAGGGTCATCCACCACGATTGCGATGGCCGTAACCAGCATGACCGGCGACAGCGCCACCAACGCCAGCGACGACAAGATCACATCCTGCGTCCGACGCCCGATCCAATAGAGCTGATGCTCCATCAGATTTTCCTTTCGGTCAATTTCAGCCGGCTTATTGATTCCAGTTACCTCTACGCTCATTTTTTCTCCTCACTCACACTTTGTAATCTCACACACGATTCCAACTGTACGTCCTCTTATCCAGCTTCAACGGCAGAGGCACTTGCAGTCACTTTTTGGCATCGATCCGCAGCGCCCCATACGTCAGGGCACGCAAAACGCCCCTGACGACTGCTTCGCCAAGGGTCATTTTGTTTGCAATTCTTCCATCAAGCACCTTTTCCTCGCACCGTCCCATCCCAGTTAACGCACCTTTGCCTGTTCTCGGATGATGTCCAAATCGTCGAAACGCCACACCTATCACCCCTTCCGCAATTAAGGGGTATCTCTCATTCGCTCGTGGGAGATACCGTGCGTTCGACATCCTAAAACTATTTATAAGTTTATTTTACCATTGTGTTACTTTGTACGCAAGGGGTTTTGACACCATTCTACCCCCCCCCCCCCTAGAAAATTTTGGTCGATATTGTCAATCTTTTTGTAATTTATTGTCCAATTTGCCTCAAAAAACAACCACAGATTCAATTTTAGTAGAATTAGTAGACGATCAAGCGTCCACCGGGGCTTTACTGACGGAGAAATCCTATCATAATTTTGCTGTTTTGCCAGATGCAGCAAACCCAACGGGCGGCTCCGGTAACCTGCCCGTTGGGTTTGGTCAGAAATAGAATAACATCACCCCGGCTTCTGCCTTTCAAAAGGGGAAACCGGGGTGATGTTATCTACTTTGTGGCAGGTGTCCAGAATGCCGGACCCATCTCATTTACTGTACGCTCAGCAGTTCTTCCACGCTCTTGCGGGCAGGTGCGGCGGGATCCTGTGCAGGATGACCGATGGCAATGAGCGCAGCCACTGTCTGTCCTTCGGGCACGGAGAGCACCTTTGCCACCTTGTCCGGGTCATAGATGCCCATGATGACCGTCCCGAGGCCCAGTGCGTGCGCGGCAAGGCAGAAGGTCTGTGCGGCAATACCGGCGTCAAAGGACTGCCAGTGGCCTTCGAGCGGGCTGGAATAGCTGCCGTCCCGCTCAAAACCAGAGCGTCCCGTCACCATCGTCAGCGCAACCAGTGCGGGGGCATGGGAAAGCGTGTTGGCGTTATAGGTGAAATCCAGCACACAATCGCTGGCGATTTTCTCACGCTTCTGCGCATCTTCCACGAGAATATAGCGGGCGATCTGGGTATTTTTCCAGCTGGGGGCATAAGCGGCAGCGGCCACCACTTCGGCCACCTGCTCCGGGGTAACAGGCTCTTCGGTAAAGCGGCGGACGCTGCGCCGGGTCTTGATGCATTCCAATGCTTCCATAATTGTTTTCTCCTTACGGCAGTTTGTTGGATATAACTGTCTCTCTATTATTACAACTCCGCCCGGCTTTGTCAAGATGCTTTCGAAACGGAGGCCGGGCCGCTCAGAATAGGTCGAGCATACTGTCCAGATAGATGGCTTCCCGGACGTGCAGCTGGTACTCCGGCCTTACCATATAATAGAGCAGAAATTCCAGCACCAAGGCGCTGCCAAGCCCCCGTCCCTCGATCTTGAAGTTGGAAAATCCCATCGGAAGGAAGGTCCTCCGGATGTCCTCCACGCCGATGAAGCTGGGGTTCTCCATCGCCTTCGAGAAACGGTAGCCCTCCCCCGCGCCCGGGGCAGTGCAGATATGGTCGGGGCAGTCCTCGCCGAGATTTTTGCGGCTGACATTCTCGTAGCAGCGCTTCCGGTCCCGGCATCCGACCCAGCAGCACTCGTTGCAGAGAAACTCCACCTTGTCCTTCTGGGGCTGCGTCAGGCTGTCCAGCTGTTCAAAGGCCTTGTTCAGTCGGAAATCCGGCACCACATAGCGAAATTCCTCCCGGGCCGTCTCGTCCCGGAGCTGTCGGAAATCCGTCAGCACCTTGGTCGTGGAGGAGACGAGGTAAAGCTGCGGGTAGTGCGTCCTCAGGTAGTCCAGCAGCAGCTCCGAATGGAGGATGACGCCATTCTCCACCCCGCCGCTCTGTGCAAAGAGGGCGCAGAGCGCATTGCATTTCCGGTCCGAAAGATGTTCCTGCCGGAGGAGGGAGTTGCTGAAGGTCAGCCGGGCCGAGATGCCATACTCCTGCATCAGTGCAAGGACCTCTCTGGGGTCATTCCCGCCAAAGCCGGTGCGTCCCCCGCCCCAGATGCAGTCGGCCGGTGCTCCGTAGATGGAGCCAATGCTGCACCAGTCATAGAAGTATTCCCGATGCCCCCGGTACAGGGGCAGGAACTCCCGGTACAGCTCATAAAACTCAAACAAACCGGGCAGGTGATAATAGGCTTTTTCTTGTTTCATCGCACCCTCTTCTCTCTCGTTCTTTTCCATTGTACCATGTTTCCGCCCCACAAAAAAGCCCCCGGAGGGCTTGTTACAGCTCTCCGGGGGCATCTTATGTGCGTTGTGCCTTGGCGCACACGACCGGCGTTTTACTCGATCTCGATCAAATTCGGGTTCTCAGGCAAAGCCTTCGTCTGCTGAGGAGCAGGCAGCTCGACGTGCAGGACGCCATCCTCGAACTTTGCGTGGATGTCCTCCTTCTTCACGGCGTCGCCCACATAGAAGCTGCGGGCACAGGTGCCGGAGAATGTCTCGCGGCGGATATAGCGGCCATTGTTGTCCTTCTCGTCATTCGAGTGGCTGCGCACTGCCTGAATAGTCAGATAGCCGCCGTTCAGTTCCATCTGAACGTCTTCCTTCTTGCAGCCCGGCAGGTCAACAGCCACATCGTAGCCGTTCTCGGTCTGCTTGACATCGGTCTTCATCATGTTTGCACCGCGCTTGCCGAAGGTTTCACGCTCTTCACGGTTCATCGCACGCTCCAGCGCGCCATCGTTCCAGAACGGATCAAAGAGATCATCGAACAGATTCTCATGGAAAACAGCAGGCATAAACATAAATCATTCCTCCAATCCCGGCGTTCGGGTCGGGTAAAAAATCTTTATGTTGTTCATTCGGAAAAGCTTTCCGGGGAGCTGCTCGATCACCTCGCGGCTCTCTCTTTTGCCCTTCCTCCTGAGCACGCCACTGTTATAGCACCAGCTGTTAGCAATGTCAAGCGTAGAGTGCTAAAATTCACGAAAAGATAATACTTTTATCATCTTTCATGCAATCTTCCTCAGTTTTCTTCCCTGATACGTATTTTATTAAAGCATCGCCTCTTGCAGGCCGTTTTCCACAGGGCAGAGCCACATCCAGAACCATCATGCTGAGCGGATACAGCGGCGGCATCAGATAATTTCCGACGTATGCACTTGCCATCTGGACTCCAATGATCGCCTGCGACCGATCCGCCCCAAAGTGGCTCGGCGTTGCATGGATGATGCTGGGATAGATGGGCGCACAGCCAAGGCCGACAGGCAGGGCCATCGCTGCGGGCCGCCACTCCCCTTCCCGGCGTCTTGACAAGCCTGTTCCTTCCCATTACAATACGATAAAGGAGTCCGCAGAGGAGCTTTTGCAATTTGCAGCTACAGGCTCCGGGAAAGGAATGTCGTCATGGAACCAAAAACAAAACAATATCTGCTCGTGACCGTTGTGGGGGTAACGCTTTTTGTCGCACTGCTGCGGCTTTCTGCCGTTCTGGCCTTTGCCGCCGAACTTGTCGATCTGATCCTGCCCATTCTGGCCGGCGGCATTCTGGCGCTTTTTCTCAGCGTGCCTATGGCCGGACTGGAAAAGCGGCTGAGAAGCCTGTTCCGCAGGGCCAAAAAGCAGCCCTCGGGCAGCGTCATCCATCTTCTCAGCTTTTTCATCACCCTGCTCGGCGTTGTTCTTGTGCTGGTGCTGGCGCTCACCCTGCTGATCCCGGAGCTTGTGCAGTCGTTTCACAGCCTCTATCTGCAGATCGAGTCCAATATCCCCCGCTGGACCGCCTATCTCAGCGCACAGGACACCAACATGGACTGGTTGATGCACTGGCTGGAGGGCATCGACTGGGAGCAGCTGCTACACAGGATCACCAACAGCATCGACACCGTGCTGGTCAATGCGGTCGGGGCAGTATCTGCCACCGTGAACATCGTGGTGACTGCATCTTTTGCCCTGATCATCTCCATCTATATGTCCCTCGGGGCCGAGAGTCTCTGCCACCACGCCCGCACACTGGTATGCGCCTATCTGAAGCCCAGCCACGCCGCCGGGCTGCTGAAATTCTGTCGGCTGTTCCGTCAGTCCTTCGCAAACTTTCTGACGGGACAATGCAGTGAGGCCGTGATCCTCGGTGTCCTCATGACCCTTGCATTTTCGGTTTTCCGGATCCCCTACGGCAGTCTGGTGGGGATGCTCACCGCCATCTGTGCCATCATCCCCTATGTGGGGGCACTGATCTCCTGCGTGGTCAGCGTGTTCCTTGTGCTTCTGGTGGATCCTGTGCTGGCGGTGCGCTGCCTCATCGTCTACCTTGCCGTGCAGTTTATCGAGAACCAGTTCATCTATCCCCGCGTGGTGGGAAAGTCCGTGGGGCTTTCTCCGTTTTACACCCTTGTGGCCGCCATGATCGGCGGAAAGCTTTTTGGCATCATCGGCATCATCTTCTTTATCCCTCTGACTGCGGTGGTCATTGAGCTTGTAAAAGAGGACGCCTCCCGACGCCTGCATACAAAAGAGACCCTGTCCTGACAACAGCGACCCCGGAGAGCGGTGGGAATCACTCTCCGGGGTCGCTGTTTTTTATTCTTTGTTCACCGTATTGACGTGGCAGAAGAGGCTCCGCAGGGCAATGAGTCCTATTTTCCGGTCAAGAACATCGTCGGCAGAAATTTCTTCTTGACAAGGCGGCGGGGATAGCATATAATGCAATCGTTCTAAATAGAACAATACATTACAGGAGGTATCTATGAACTTTTGGGATCATCACAAAGCCATTACCTGCTACTATGAGCTGCTGATGTCATCCGTATGTCAGAAATATCAGCTCCGGCAGATGGAGTATGATATCCTGATGTTTTTATACCATAATCCTCAGTACCATACCGCCGCAGATATTGTACGGGTGCGCAATTCTACCAAATCTCATGTCTCCACCTCACTGAAAGTGCTGGAGGAGCGGGGATTGATCGAAAAAAAGGTCGCCGATGGGAACAAAAAGCATATCGATGTCTATCTGTCCGCGTCGGCTCAGCCGATCATCGCCGAAGGGCTTGAGGCTCAGCGGCAGTTTGCCAGAGATATGTTTCAGGGACTCTCAGAGCCTCAGATCACAGCTTGTAAACAGGCATTCCAGAAGATATGCGACAACGCAGAAGAATGCCTCAAAATAAAAGGAATGACACATCATGAATCATAAAACCTATCAACCCAAAATGCCCGACCTGATGGAGGCGGTGTTCGATGCCGCCTATCTGATCTTTGATCTCATCGCAGGCATCCTCTTTTTCACGATGGCTCAGGGCCGCAGCCTTTTTCTCCTATATGGCGTCCTGACCCTGACCCTCTGCGGCGGTGATGCCTTCCATCTGGTGCCCCGGATCATCCGGGCCGTGCGAGGCAGCAGCGACCGGATCAAAAAGCAGCTCGGCATCGGGCTGCAGGTCTCTTCCATCACCATGACGGTATTCTATATCATCCTGCTGTATGTCTGGAAGGCCACCTTCCCTCAGCTTCAGGCTTCCGTAACTGTGGAAGTCCTGATCTGGCTGTCCGCCATCCTGCGCATCCTGATCTGCCTGCTGCCCCAGAACAACTGGTGTACCGATGAGGGCAACCCCACCCTGTCCATCCTGCGCAACGCGGTGTTTGCCCTTACCGGCCTCGGCGTCATCATCCTGTACGCCATCTCCGGCAACACCGGCGACTACCATATGACCCGGATGGTGGCAGCTATCCTCATCTCCTTTGGCTGCTACCTGCCTGTGACCCTTTTCAGTAAGACCAAGCCCAAAGTGGGCCTGCTGATGATCCCCAAGACCTGCTCCTATATGTGGATCATCGCCATGGGTCTACAGCTTCTGTGACTGTGTTACAGAAGAGCCAAATGCAGATCGTTATTATATGATCAGCAAGATCCTCTTTAACTTCAAACGCCATTCAACCGGCAGAATGGAGAAAACACTATTCTAAATGTACTGTATTTCAGACAGCGATCCTTCAGGGTGTAGATCGTAGACTATCCGATAATATTATCATAAAACCTCTGCAGCACCATTGCCAATTCCTCTGGAGACTCTATGTTTGCTTCATGACCTGTTTTCAAAAGCTCATGGAAGTGGGCATCGCTCAAATAACTGGCAAGTTCCTTTGAGGCTTTTTTGTTTGCGTTGTCCTTTTCTCCACAAACGATCAATGCCGGACAGGACACCTTATATAATGAATCCCTGAGATCCAATTCCGCCATCGTGCCGCACAAGCGAATCACGTCTGCTTTTTTGAAGCCAAATTGCTCGAACATTGCATTCGGCATAACGTGAAACAGCAGATTCTGGAACTTCAATAACTTTTCTGGCATTTCATATTGTGCTGCAATTAGCACCAGTGCCTTTACTTTGTCCGGGTGGTCTATCGCATAATTAAGTGCCAGAACCGCACCCAAGGAAAGCCCGCACAAAACGATCTCATTATTTTCCTTGTCGCACCTTCCTGAGAATGCAGCATACAGCTCCCCATAGGTGGCCGCTTTGCCCTCCAGCATCTCTGCCAGACTCAAGCTGACGCTGCTGTCTGAGACCTTCGTTTCTTTTATTACTCGGTTCCAACTGTCTGGTTTTTGTCCTAGCCCATGCAAGTATAAAAACTTCATCTGTTTTCCGCTTTCCTTCACACGTCCTGCTGCATTGCCGATCTCGCTGCTGCAGTCCATCACAAATCAGATGCGCTCTGCCCCGGTCAGCTCGGTCTTGCCCAGCCCTTCGGCAATGCACCGCGCCAGATACCGGCTGTTTCCGGTTCCCGAAAAATAAAGCACCATGGCTGCTCCCTCGTTTTTGTGTGGTTTTTCAGATGCCTGTCTGCCCGGCAAACTGGAATTTATGTCAATGCGAACTCAATCTCATCAAGCTTATTTGTTATTGCGTTCTTTCTCCCTGTCTCCTTAAAGCCTATTCGACGATAGAGTCTCTCAGCATTTATATTATTCTCAAGAATCCACAGCGTAGGGGTATCCGTACATTGGCCTACTGCGTATAGCAATAATTTCGTTCCATAACCCATGTTTTGCATATCTGGAAGAATATAAAGATCCTCTATTAAACCCTTTGTTACAGAAACAACCCCTATTGGTTTTTCTTCTACAAGCATATAGAGCTTTGTTCCGTTGTTCATCTTGTTTCTCAAATACTCCCGTTGCCGATCTGGCGTGTGTGTTTCTATGAAATCAGGAGTACAAAATGCACGATGCGATTCCTTCCAGGATATTGAATGGATGGTTGCGGCTTGAAGAAGATTTGTTTCATTTACAGGTACTATCATACTTATCTCCACAAATTCCGAGTTGTCGGTTTCAGTATACCACACTTTTTCCCGGCGGAACAGATACCGAAAACCAAAAATGCCCCCGGAGGGCTTGTTGCGGCTCTCCGGGGGCATCCTATGTGCGTTGTGCCTTGGCGCACACGACCTCTGAAGCGTCCACTCGGGAGAGCTTTCCGGCTTGTCCCGTTTTGGCACTTTTCAACGGCCCGGTTCCATGTTACAATAAGAAAAAACGAAACCGGGTGATCTTTTGGAATTTTATGGCACCATCGGCCCCGCCTGTGCCCAGCCGGAGACCTTGCAGCGCATGGTGGAAGCTGGCATGACGGGCATCCGCATGAACCTTTCCCACGGGCCTCTTTCGGCCCACAAAGACTGGCTGGACATTATCCACGCCGTGGGCATCCCCCAGCTGCTCATCGACCTGCAGGGGCCGGAGCTGCGCATCGGCACGCTGACCCGGCCCCTTGTGCTGGAACCGGGTCAGAGCCTCCGGCTGGGGCAAGGGGGTGTCCCTTGCCCAGCGGCGCTGGTGCAGGCGGCCCGGCCGGGACAGGATCTCCTGCTGGATGACGGCAGGCTCTTTGTGCAGGTGGCCGGAGCCGACGGCGCTGCCCTGCAGTGTACCGTGGTGCGGGGCGGCACCCTGCAAAGCCGCAAAAGCCTTGCAGCGCCGGGGCTGGAGGTGGCCTCCCCCACATTGACGGAGGCAGACCTGCAAAACCTGCAGCTGGCGGAAGCCTGCGGCGTTACCGGGGTGATGCTGCCCTTCGTGCGGGGTGCCGAGGACATCCGCACCCTGCGCCGGGCGCTGGAACAGGCCGGGGCCGGACAGATCCGCATTTTTGCTAAAATCGAGAACCTTGCGGGGGTGCGGACCCTGCCGGAGTTCCTGCCTCTTGTGGATGAAGTGGTCATTGCCCGCGGGGACCTTGGCAACGCCATGCCCCTGTGGGAGCTGCCCCGGTGCCAGAAACAGCTTTCGGCAGTCTGCCGGTCTGCCGGGGTGCCCTTTATGGTGGTGACCCAGATGCTGGACAGTATGTGCAGCCGGGCGGTACCCACCCGCGCCGAGGTCAGCGACATCTACAACGCTGTGGCAGACGGTGCTTCCAGCGTGATGCTCACCGGAGAGACCGCCGCCGGGCAATACCCGGTGGAAGCCATGGAGTATCTTGTGCGCACTGCCCGCACCGCCTTGGAATAACCAAAACGAACCAAAAAATGGATTGTGCCTCTCACAAAACGCCCAATTATCGCAAGGCAAGAAATTAGTGCAACATGAAAACAGCATATTTGCGATATGCAATTCAACGCTGTTGCTGTTGCATTAAAGAGTTGAATTGCTATATTTCAACAACGCTTCCAGATCTTCTTCCGGCGTTGTAATCGGCGCGATGCCATAGTTTTCCACCAGATAGTTAAGGACGTTCGGTGAAATGAATGCCGGCAGCGTGGGGCCAAGGCGGATATTCTTAATGCCCAGATACAGCAGCGTCAGCAGAATGCACACGGCCTTCTGCTCGTACCAGGAAAGTACCATGGACAGCGGCAGGTCATTCACACCGCAGCCGAAAGCATCCGCAAGGGCAACAGCGATCTGGATGGCGCTGTAGGCATCGTTGCACTGTCCGACATCCATCAGACGGGGCAGACCGTCGATGGTGCCAAGGTCAAGGTCGTTGAAGCGGTATTTGCCGCAGGCAAGGGTCAGCACTACGGTATCGGCAGGCGTCTGCTTTACAAACTCTGTGTAGTAGTTGCGGCCGGGGCGTGCGCCGTCACAGCCGGCAACTAGGAAGAAGTGCCGGATCGCGCCGGACTTGACCGCCTCAATGACCTGATCTGCCACGCCAAGCACCGTGCCGCAGGCAAAGCCGGTCATGACCGTGCTGCCGCCGTTGATGCCGGTGAAGGGCTTGTCTTCGGAGTAACCGCCCAGCTCCAAAGCCTTTTCGATAACCGGGGTGAAGTCTTTGTCCTCTCCGATGTGCATCATTTCGGGGTAGGACACCACCGACGTAGTGAACACCCGGTCGGCATAGCTTGCTTTCGGCGGCATCAGACAGTTGGTGGTGAACAGCACCGGCGCGGGAAGCTCCCCAAACTCCTTCTGCTGGTTCTGCCATGCCGTGCCGAAATTGCCCTTGAGATGGGAATACTTTTTCAGTTCAGGATAGCCGTGAGCGGGCAGCATTTCGCCATGGGTATAGATGTTGATGCCTTTGCCCTCAGTCTGCTCCAGCAGCAGCTTCAGGTCGTGGAGGTCATGGCCGGAGACAACAATGAACGGCCCCTTTTCTACGGTCAGCGGAACGGTAACAGGTATGGGCGTTCCGTAGCTTTCGGTGTTGGCCTTATCCAGAAGTGCCATGCACTTGAGGTTTTTCTCGCCAACCTCCATCACAATCGGCAGCAGTTCCTCCATGCCCCAGTCCTCGCCAATGGCGAAGAGTGCCTTGGCAAAAAAGCGATTCACCTCGTCATCGGTATACCCCAAGACCATGGCGTGATGCGCATAAGCTGCCATGCCGCGCACGCCAAACAGAACAAGGGATTTCAGGCTTCGGATATCCTCATCGGCGCTCCAGAGCAGGTTCATGTCGTAGTCACTGGTGCGTCCGCAAGGGGCAGCACAGCTCGAGCAGTCGGGTACCAGCTGTGCTTTTTCGGCGTGTACCCGGCCAATCAGCTCCCGAATCGTTTCTTCGTTGAAGTTCACATTGGTGACCGTGGTGAAAAGTCCCTCGATCATCAGACGCCATGCCTCCGGCGTCGCCTGCATACCGCCGTCCGTGGCTCTGGCCAGCCCAATCAGAGCGCCGGTCAGTTCATCCTGAAGCTGTGCGACATCGGCAGTCTTGCCGCACACCCCCGCTTTTCCGGTACAGCCGATGCAGGCTGCCGTCTGCTCGCACTGAAAACAAAACATTTTACGTTCCATCTTGAGTTCCTCTCTATTTGCTTAATCCAGAATTTTTCCGTCAATGGAGATGGTGACCACCTGCCACGGAATGAACTTTCCGCTGGTCTGAAGCGCCTTTTTCGCTGCCATCTCCAAGCCGCCGCAGCAGGGCACCTCCATGCGGAGGATGGTCACGCTCTGGATGTCGTTGCTGCGCAGGATCTCGGTGAGCTTTTCGCTGTAATCCACAGCGTCCAGCTTCGGGCAGCCGATGAGGGTCACTTTGCCGCGCATAAACTCCTGATGGAAATTAGCGTAGGCATAGGCCGTGCAGTCCGCTGCAATCAGGAGCTTTGCGCCCTCAAAATAAGGCGCGTGGACAGGTGCCAGCTTGATCTGCACCGGCCAGTTGCGGAGCCGGGAGACCGGCTGCACGGGGGCAGAAGCTGCACTTTCGGCAGCCTCCGGCTGTTCCAGCATCCGCATCCGGGAGCCGGGGCAGCCGCCCTCGTGGAGATGCTTCATCTTTTCCTGCAGCTCCTTTTTCTTTTTGTTCTCCTGCACCGCCGCCTCATCGTAAGCGGGGGCTTCCCGCTCTTCAAAGGTGATGGCTCCGGTGGGACAGCCCGGCAGGCAATCTCCAAAGCCATCACAGAAATTCTCCCGCACCAGCTTTGCTTTGCCGTTGATGATGTCGATGGCTCCCTCGTGGCAGGCGGTTGCACAAAGCCCGCAGCCGTTGCATTTTTCTTCGTCAATATGGATGATCTTCCGAATCATATCTATACTCTCCTGTTGTGGGTGTTTTTGCATTTGCAGCCTTATTATAGTATACTAAGGCTATCTTGTCTGTTTGAATTCTAACAAGGAGAGCCTTTATGCAAAAATATTTGCCTGTTCTGCGGAGCTGTCCCTTCTTTACCGGGCTTACCGATGATGAGATTCTGTCCATCCTGCACTGCGTCAGTGCGGCGAAAATCACTCGTCCCCGGGGCTCCTATATTTTCCGTGCCGGAGATTCCACAGAGGTCATGGGGCTTATGCTGTCCGGTTCCACCCTTGTGATTCAGGAGGATCTTTGGGGACACCGCAACATCCTGTCCAAGTGCAACACCGGGGACTTTTTCGGGGAGCCTTACGCCGCCACCCCCGGTTCCATCCTGAACATCAGCGTGGTAGCAGAGGAGGATTGCGAAATTCTGCTGCTGAACGTCAAGCGGCTACTCACCTCCTGCCCCACCGCCTGCGACCATCACCAAAAACTCATCCTCAATCTGGTCAGCGTTCTGGCAAACAAAATACTGCTTTTTAACGATAAGATCACCCATGTCAGCAAGCGGACCACCCGGGAAAAGCTGCTGTCCTACCTTTCTGCCGAGTCCATCCGGCAGGCGTCCCTCTCCTTTGACATTCCCTTTGACCGTCAGCAGTTGGCAGATTTTCTCTGCGTGGAGCGTGCCGCCATGTCGGTGGAGCTTTCCAAGCTGCAAAAGGAAGGGTTGCTGGTCACCAAACGGAATCATTTTGAGCTGTTGACTCGTTGATCATTCTATACGCCGCACGCAGGCGGCAAAAGTCGTTCCGGGGGAAAATCCCAGTTTGGCAAACTCCGCTGCCGGACACGCCGTAAAGTCATAATAGATGGGCTTGCCGTTTTCGTAAGGTGCGACGTCCATCTCATATTCAGATCGCATTTTTTCTGTTTTCTCTTGACGATGCCCTGCTAATGGAGTAGGATGGTGCTGCAAAAACGAATTGCAAAAGAGGAGATCTAAATGCAAATCAGCCTTTTATTGATGCAGCAGATCGCGCAGCTATTTCTGATTCTGCTGATGGGATATGCCGTTGTGAAAACCGGCTTGTTGAAGGCATCGGACAGTAAGGTGCTGTCTGTGGTCTTTGTCTATCTGGTCATGCCCTGTGTCGTTCTGAACGCCTTTCAGATCAAGGATACACCGGAGATCCGCACCGGACTGCTTTATTCCATGGGCATTGCCGTTGGAATGCACGTTGTATTTCTGCTTCTGAATGCGCTGTTCCGCAAAGCTCTCAAGCTGGACGCCGTGGAGCAGGTCAATATCATTTACAGCAATGCCGCCGCGCTGGTCATTCCCATCGTGCAGGCCCTGCTGGGGGAGGAATATGTTGTCTACTCCTGCGCCTTTGTCATTGTACAGCTGGTACTGCTCTGGACCCATGCAAGCGCCTGCCTGCAGGGGTCTGCCCGGCTAGAATGGCGCAAGCTCCTTACCAATGTTAACCTGATTGCTATTGCAGCCGGTGCTCTGCTGTACCTGCTGCACATCTCGCTGCCCGCCCCGATCACCAGCACACTGAGCAGTGTCGGCAATATGATCGGCCCCATGGGAATGCTGCTGGCAGGCATGGCCATTGCGGATGTCCCCCTGAAAAAGGTTTTCTGCACCCCGCGCAACTATCTGCCTGTGTTTCTGCGTCTACTGGGAGTTCCGCTGGTCATCGTTCTGCTACTTTGGGCAGTTCACGCATCCCTTTGGATCCCGGACGGCAAGTTCATCCTGATGACGGTCTACCTTTCTGCCATCACCCCCGCCTGTGCAACAGTCACCTCCATGGCACAGCTCTATGACCGGGATGCTTCTCATTCCAGTGCGATCTATGTCCTGAGCACGCTGCTTTCCATCCTGACCATGCCGCTGATGGTCGGGTCGTTTGAGCTGCTGCTCTGAAATACGAAAAAAGGCCGTCCGGCATCGTAGCAGGGCTGCCTTTACAACTACAAGGATGTGTCTCTATGAAACTCAAACAATTCATTCAGCAGGAAACGGTCCTCACCGCAGCCGCTGTGCTGGCCGTTGTCTCCGCCTTCTTTGTTCTGCCGGATGCGCAGTATCTCGGCTACATCGACCTGCGCACGCTGGCGATTTTGTTTTCCCTGATGACGGTCATGGCCGGGCTGCGGCGGCAGGGCTTTTTTGATGGACTGGGCCGGGCATTGCTGTCCCGTACCCACAGCACCTTTCAGCTGACTTTGGTACTGGTCGGGCTGTGCTTTTTCGGAAGCATGTTCATCACCAACGATGTTTCCCTGCTGACCTTCGTTCCCTTTACGTTCGTGGTCCTGAGCCGTCTGGGAGCGGATGTCCGCCGCTCCCTTCTGATTCCGGTGGTCTGTATGCAGACCATTGCGGCAAACCTTGGCAGTATGCTGACCCCCATCGGCAACCCGCAGAACCTCTATCTTTACGGAAAAAGCGGCATGAGCATCGGGGGATTTGTTCTTCTTATGCTGCCCTACACCCTGGTCTCTCTGCTCCTGCTGCTGGCTTGGGCAGCATTGGTCTGCCGGAAAAACTCTGCCGCCCTCTCCGTGGACGAGCTTGTTTCTTCTTCTGCATCTCAGGGAGATCAGAAGATCATCCTGCTGTATCTGGTTCTGTTTGCCGTCTGCCTGCTGTCCGTGATCCGGGTGCTGCCCTATGGCATTGCCTTTGCCGCTGTACTCGTCTGCGCCCTTTTTGCAGACCCACGCACCTTGCGGACGGTGGACTATTCCCTGCTTTTGACCTTTGTGGCTTTTTTCATCTTCATTGGCAATCTGGGGCGCATTCCGGCCTTTTCCGGCTGGCTGCAGGAGTTTCTGACCGGCCGGGAAGTTCTGGTGGCGGTTCTTGCTTCGCAGGTCACCAGTAATGTTCCCGCCGCCCTGCTGCTGTCCGGGTTCACGGCAGAGACACAAGCCCTCATCATCGGCACCAATCTGGGAGGTCTTGGCACTTTGATCGCATCTATGGCCAGTCTTATTTCCTACCGGCAGATCGCACGGGAGCTGCCACAGGGGAAGAAGCAGTATTTCGGGCTGTTCACCCTATCCAACCTGATTTTCCTTGCGATCCTGCTGGGCGTGTGGTTCTTGCTCCGCTGAGCGTGGCCGATACCGTAAATTTCTTCCTCTGTTATCGACTTGACAAGCATCGCACACTCCTTCTAATTTATTTTCTTTTTGTACCCGCAGTCACAGTAGGGTCCGCCAGAGGCAAGGGTGTACTGCCGCACAAAGTTCGTCGCAGCGCCCACTTCGCTCATGGTGTAGTCCAGATGGCACAGGGCGGGGGTCAGGTCGTACAGCCCCAGCTCCTTCATCAGCACCCACATTCCCATGGGCATTCCGGCATATTTCATTGTCTGTCTCCAAATCCGATCTTCACGATCTGCATTTTCATCCCGTTGTCCCCGACCTTGGCGAGAAATCGGAAAAAGCCGCTGACAGAAGGGTCTTTCAGGTCGCTGTAACCTAACATATAGCCCCGGCTGGACACTTGCAAACGGCTGTCCCATGGGGAAAGCTCGCTT
>OHBP01000319.1_pt1 | contig 27068 bp, 23 predicted proteins | sample 1577471 | NCBI WGS metagenome assembly OHBP01 (sample SAMEA3879503, study PRJEB24766) | human gut metagenome | biome: human-associated habitat; feature: feces | place: USA | collected 1985/1987
AAGAAAGCTATCATTGCCATCTGTCATATGATCCTGACCGCTGTCTGGCACATACTCACAGATTTAAAACCGTATACACCGGAAGGTTTTCTCATCGCACATCATAACCAAGCTCTCTTTACTTCATAAACTGCACCCATTTCATCTCAACACCAGCCTTATTTGCCTGAATATAAACCGTGGTTTTTCCGGTAAGATTCGGATTTCCCGAACTGGAAACCTCTTTCCAGGAACCATTTCCAAGATTATATACCATGGTTGGTGGCGCGCTGAGACTTCCGTTACGGATAAACAATTGTCCGCTGTTATCTGGCTCTTTGACATAAGCAGCTACTTTCGTTGCTTTTTCACTTCCAAAATCAAGCGTAAAAGCAATATAGGAATCTGTGCCGTTAAAAGTTACTGTATCACCGGAAACGGTTACGTTTTTGGACTCCTCAAATGATATCGCCTTAATCTTATCAAAAGGTCCCGTTACTGCCGGCTTTTCTCCCGTAGTACTGTTTTTAATCATAATCGTCAATGTCGCATTGGCTCCGGCATCAAACACAAATGTCAACTTCGTGGTGCCAACCGATTGCTTGGCAAGGTATTGTTTCAAAATAGTTACTTTATCACCATCTATTGTGTAATCCGTTCCCTGTTTCAGCACGACATTTCCATTGCGAATTTTAGAAAAATGTCTTTCTCCACTCAGGATTAGGTTTGTCGTAATGTCTGTCTGTGCTTCTTCTTTCAAATCAAATTCTGCTTTGGTTGTTGAAATTTTTCCATTTACAACAGGTTCCGGTGCATTACTTGACAGATAAACACGGAAGTTACCACTGCAATGCAGAAGTCCCATCATATACAAGCATCCGTCATAATAACGGTATTTTCCAGTAGTTGGTGAAATATTCCAAAAGTCTTCCACAAAGGCCCATGCTTTTTGGGTACTTGCTGCCAGTCCCGCTGTCGCATTCATTGCAACAAGTCCCGGAGAGTGGTCGGTACTGTATTCTTTGCTTCCATCCAGTGCCCATTGATTTCCATAATTTTCCACGCCTTTGTCATAGAAAAAGGACTGTAGTGTATCTGCATGGGTAACTGCCCAGTCGTCTTTTGCCCACCATGCGTAATCACAGGCAATGTTGGCAGCGGTACGCCACGCATCAAAACGGAAATCACCATGATTGCCTTCATTTTTTGCCGCTCCCGAATATTCTGAATAATCCGGAGCTAATCCGGTAGAGGCATTGGTTGCCTTTCTAAAATATTCGCGACTTGCTTTTGCTGCTTCGCTCCAAAACTCATTATCCTGGTCTGCCTCAAGAGCCCACACTTCATAAAATGCCGGCAAATGATACGAAGGATCCGTATAGGTAGCCGCATTTCCAATCGGACAGAATACCGGCATTTTATGGTCGGAATTAAACATATTCACGCCCTGTCTGTCATCCGCTTGGTGAAGCATCGTCGTAAGAATTTCCTGTGCCTCTTTATGATAATTATAGATGCCCTCGCCGTCACCCCAGCGTGCAGACGCAAACAATAAGGAGGTTGCAAAATATTCTTCTCCATCAGATGCTGGTGTGTTGTCCTTTATGGTTCCATTTGTGTTCATCTGCCATGCAAAATAGCCTTTGTGTTCACCGCTTTTATGCTGCATATAGGTCTTTGCCCATTTCCAAAGACGATTAAATTCTTCCTGTTTGTTCATCTGAACACAAATCATCATGCCATAAGACATTCCCTCTGAACGCACATCGTCGGTATCCGCAGTATAAATATAAGCCATATCGTCGTCTACCGGATAGTAGAGACGTTCGTCATCGGTTCCATAAAACAGTTTTTCCCATGTCGATTCGACTTTTTTGTTTATTTCGTCCTCAGAATAGCCATATTCCCTAAAAAGATTTCGGTAATTTCCTGTATAGGCAGCTCCCTTGGATGCCGGCACGGGTGCCGCTGGTGTTGCCGGTATGTCTCCGATATAATAAAGCTCGTAACTATTGACATAAGTGTCATTGGAGCCATTATCCGTTTCCAACAAAAACTTAATTTCCTGCTTTCCGGTTACGTCCGTCATTTTAAAGTCAAATGACTGCTCAGAAAGTGAAGTTCCGGTAAAGCTGACCGCTCCTACTTTTTTCCCACCAATATAAACCGATACACCGGCTGGCGAGGAATTATCGGAAGCCCCTTTGACAACCATACGGTACTTCTTATTCGTTCCTGTAAAAGTATATGAGGTGGAACAATAATCTCCATTGCCGTAAAGTGCCATCGCCGAAAAACCTAACTTATTGCTTGGTCCCGCATACTGTCCTCCGTGGGTCATTGTGGAACATTCCCCACTACTTACAAGTTGTGGGCCTGCTGTTGGTGCTACCGTTGGCTTTGCTGTTGGTGCTACCGTTGGCTTTGCTGTTGGTGCTGCCGTTGGTACTACCGTTGGTGCTGCCGTTGGTGCTACCGGTGTTGGGCCTACTATTGGGCCTGCTGTTGGTGCTACCGTTGGTGCTACTGTTGGTGCTACCGTTGGTGCTGCTGTTGGTGCTGCCGGTGTTGGGCCTACTATTGGGCCTGCTGTCGGTGCTACCGTTGGGCCTACTATTGGGCCTGCTGTTGGTACTACCGGTGCTGTTGGTGCTGCTGACACTGTCGCCGTTGGCGTTGCAGAGATTGCCGGTGTTGGGCCTACTATTTGACCTGCTGTTGCCGTCGGCATAGCTGTTTCAGTCGGTAATTTTGTCTGATTCTGTGACGTATTTTTCGGTAAAACTTTTACTTTTAACCGAGTTTTCATTTTCTTTCCTTTTTTTTGTGTCACAGTAACCGTTGTCTTTCCCGCTTTTTTTGCAAAAAGCTGTCCCTTTTTACTAACTAACAAAACTTTTGTATTTGAAGACTTAAACTTCAAAATCTTCTTCATCTTCTTTTGCGGCACTTTTTTCCCGTTAACCTTTACTTTTAACTGGACTTTTTTACCTGCCTGAATAGTAAGAACACCTTTTTTCTTCTTGTTCAAAATTGTAATGGTTTGCTTCTTTTTCTTAGCCTGCGAATCCGGAACGGAACTGTTTGCTATACACGTTGTAATCACAAGTGAAAAAACAAGAAATAGCACTAAATACCGTTTCCCTCTTTTTGTATTCCTCATAATTAATGCCTCCTGTCATATTATCGAATACACATTTTATTTTGACGAACATGATTATACCATTTATACGGAGATTGTGTCAAGTTTTTTGTGTGAACTTGTAGTGTAAATGCTTTTTCGGATTGCCTCCGGAAATTTCTCTTGTAGTGATTCCTTTCTTATAAAGAGTGATGAGGGTCGTTTCCAGTTCATCGGTTCTTCGAGCGTAGTCAGGAATTAACTGTTGCTCAAAATGACCCGGGTCTTTGACACTTTGTTTGCCCCTTGATTTTCACAATCCCCTACACTACAGCCCTTTGAGGCTTATTTTTTTGTCAAATTTTTATTTTTTCTCTGTACTCTTTTGTACTCTTGTGATATAATAGATATATATATTTATATTTCTTATAGGAGGATTTATTGCTATGTATATATGTATAACAGGTAGTGACAACAATAAAGATGTTTATATTAAACAATCTTATCGAAAGACAAATGGTAAAACATCTTCCCGTATCCATAGAAAACTGGGGAAATACAACGAGTTACTTCAGCAGTTTTCCGGCGATACTGACAAACTGATGGCCTGGGCAAAAGAAGAAGCTGCCAAAGATACCGCTGAATATAACGCCAAAAAAGAAAAGGTATCCGTTGAATTTTCACAGACCTACCGCATACCGCTCGACGAAGAAAGATCCTTCCATACAGGATATCTGTTTCTGCAGCAGTTATGCAGCGAATTACGGCTGGATAACATCTGCAGAAATATCCGAAACCACCGTAAGATCACGTATGACCTTCACGCGGTCCTTACCGATCTTATTTATGCAAGGATCCTTTCTCCTTCCAGCAAGATGAGCAGTTATTCTTACTGCCAGACACTTCTGGAGCCGCCCAAATATTCCCTGCACAATGTATACCGTGCACTTTCTGTTTTAGCAGAAGAATCGGATTTTATCCAGGAAGAACTTTACCGTAATTCCAACTTTGTTCATCCGAGAAATACACGTGTTTTATACTACGACTGCACGAATTATTATTTTGAGATTGAAGAAGAAAATGGAAACAAAAAATATGGAAAAAGCAAAGAACACAGACCAAATCCGCTTGTCACCATGGGACTTTTCATGGATGCGGACGGAATCCCTCTCGCCTTCGATCTTTTTCCGGGAAACCAGAACGAACAGGTCACTCTCAAACCGCTGGAAACAAAAGTAATACGTGACTTTGAATGCAGTGACTTTATCTTCTGTTCCGATGCTGGTCTGGGAAGCAAAAACAACCGCTTTTTTAACAGTTTTGGCAACCGCTCTTATGTGATCACCTATTCGTTGAAAAAGATGAAAAAAGAAGAACGTGACATCGCAATGAAACCGACGCAGTTCCGTGTTCCGGGTTCCAATAAGATGATCGATCTGCGGACGCTGGATGAGACCGATGAAACGGTATTTAATACTGTTTATTACAAAGAAGTACCCCTTGTTACAGGGGATATGGACGAGACCGTCATTGTTACCTATTCTCCGAAATACAAAAAATATCAGCAAAAAATACGCAGCCGCCAGATCGAACGTGTGCAAAAAATGCTTCAAAACACAGGCAGTATCCGGCGCGGAAAAACGCAGAATGATCCGGCTCGTTTTATCCATAAAACATCCGTTACCGGGGATGGTGAAATAGCCGAAAAAGATGTGTATGAATTAGACGAAGAACGGATCCGGGAAGAAGCCATGTACGATGGATTTTATGCCGTTGTTACAAATCTCGAAGGAGATGTCCGGGAGATCATCAACATCAATAAACGTCGCTGGGAGATCGAAGAAAACTTCCGTATCATGAAAACGGAGTTTGAGTCAAGACCCGTTTATGTACAGCGGGATGACCGCATAAAAGCGCACTTTCTGACCTGTTATATCAGCCTGCTGGTTTACCGCCTTCTGGAGAAAAAACTGGGAGAAAGATTCACCTGCAGCCAGATATTAGAAACACTTCGAGGAATGAAGATGACACTTTTAAGTAAAAACAGCGGCTATATTCCTTCGTATAAACGAACGCTATTAACCGATGCTTTGCACGATTGTTTCGGTTTTCGGACGGATTATGAATTCATCTCAAAATCATCGATGCGGAACATTATAAAAGAGACAAAAGCGATAAAAAGCACAAAAGCAAAAATATAGCACATATCAATACAAAAGCAAAACGGTCACAAACCCCGTATTTACAGGCGGTGTGGCCGTTTTATAGTCTAACAAGTGTCAAAGATGGGATCATATTTAAATCAAAGATGCAAGAACGTTTTTCTAAAAAATGATACCCACTATGCCCAAGCAAACAGGGGATAATGGGTATCACTCACTTTTCCTAAATTGTATATGCAAATGACGATTCCTCGCGGTACCGCTTGACCATGTCCGCCAGCGTGATATGGTCAAGGACCCCGTCGATGGCTTTGTCCACCGACTGCCCGAGGTCGTGCACGATGCTGTTCATCGTCTTATTATTTTCGCTGATTTTGTAAATGTCAATATCTACCGCGTTCTGCTGCCCTTCGATCACATCAATGATCTCCGCTGCCGTGTATTGGGCAACCGGCTTCGCAAGATAATAGCCGCCGCGGTTGCCGCGGATCACCTTGACAAGACCTGCATGACGAAGTTTGGAAGCAACCTGCTCAAGATATTTTTCTGACAGATCATATTCCTTTGCTGCCTGTTTGACCGGAACCGTTTCGCCTGCATGTATTGCCAGATTTATCATAAAAAACAAGGCGTATTGTCCTTTTCTCGTAATATACATTATTTGCTTCCTCCTTTGCCATATTTTAACAATTAGAATCCTGCTCGATGGACGAGATTGCCGTCGCTCCATCCGCTACCGCTGTCACCACCTGACGAAGCTGCTTTGTACGGATATCCCCGGCCGCGTAGAAGCCAGAGTGGCTTGTGCGGCAGTCCTCGCCAGCCACGATATAGCCTGTCGCGTCGAGATCGACAAGCCCTTGGGCAGCCTCATTTTGCGGATCCATTCCGATTGCGATAAAGATACCGGACAATTCGAGATTTCTCGTTTCGCCCGTCTGATTCTGCTTTAAAATCACTTTCTCCACTTTGCCGTCGCCACAGATCTCCTGTACCTCATAAAATGGGAGAAATTCGATATTTTCCGTTTCCTTGATCTTCTGCTGAAGCATCTTCGCCCCGCGAAGTCCATCACGTCGATGGATGAGATAAACTTTTTCACAAATGTTGGAAAGATACAAGGCATCCTCCAGCGCCACATCGCCGCCGCCCACGACAGCCGTCGTCTTTCCGCGGAAAAAAGCACCGTCGCAAGTTGCACAGTACGAAACGCCGGCACCGGCAAGTTCCTTTTCGCCCTTAACGGAAAGTGTCTTATGACGTGCCCCTGTCGCAAAAAGAACCGCTTTTGTTTCTATCGTTTCTCCGCTCGCAAGTGTAATCTGTTTCACTTCGCCATCGTCGTTAATCGCGGTCACTTCTCCTTCCAAAAACGGAACCGAAAGCGCGTCAGCGTGCTCACGGAATTTCATTGCCAGCTCATAACCGCCCATTCCATAGAGGCCGAGATAATTGTCAATGCGCTCCGTCGTAATAATCTGACCGCCGCTAAATGGCTCCTTCTCGATCACAACCTGGTCAAGCATTGCGCGCTGTGCATAAACCGCCGCCGACAAGCCAGCCGGCCCACTTCCAATAATCACCAAATCTTTTCTATCTGTCATAATATTCCCTCATTTCTTTGCAAGTCTTCTCAATCTCTTCGTCCGTATGTGCGGCGGAGACAAACATTGCCTCAAACTGCGATGGAGCAAGGTAAATTCCCGCATGCAGCATCGCATTGAAATACGCCGCATAAGCCTCAGTGTCCGATGTTTTCGCACTGTCAAAATCTACCACTTCTTTCGAAGTAAAGAAAATGCTCATCAGAGAACCCACCTGATTTACCCATACTTTATCACCAAATATTTTTCTGGCATTGTCGGCGAGTAATTTTGTCTTTTCTTCCAGTTTCCGGTAAATATCCGAATTTTTCCGTAACAATTTCAAAGTCTCCAGTCCCGCTGTCATTGCAATCGGGTTGCCGGATAACGTACCTGCCTGATAGACCGTTCCGACCGGGGAGACACATTCCATAATCTCGCGGCGTCCACCATAGGCTCCGACCGGCATACCACCGCCGATGATCTTGCCAAGTGTCGTAAGATCCGGCGTTACGCCATAATACTCACTTGCTCCGCCCTGCGCCAGGCGAAATCCGGTAATCACTTCGTCGAAAATCAGGAGTGCACCATTGTCTTTTGTGATCTCCCGCAAAAATTCCAGAAAGCCGGCTTTCGGCGGAACCACGCCCATATTGGCAGCGACCGGCTCTACGATCACGGCCGCGATCCGGCTGCCATACTGCTCAAATAATGCCTGTACCGAATCGGGGTCATTGTACTCGGCAATCAACGTGTACTTTGTATATCCTTCCGGAACTCCGGCGCTGTCCGGCACCGCCTGCTGAAGTACCCCGGAACCGGCTTTCACAAGAAGGCCGTCCGAGTGGCCGTGGTAACAGCCGCGGAATTTCACGATATAGTCGCGGTGCGTAAAGCCTCTTGCGACACGGATCGCGCTCATTACTGCCTCCGTTCCGGAATTTACCATCCGCGACAATTCCATCGAAGGCATCATTTCCGCAATCAGCTCGGCAATCTCATATTCTTTTTCCGTCGGTGCACCAAATGTCAGACCATTGTCACACGCCTTCTTTACCGCGTCGATCACTGACGGATACGCATGGCCCAGGATTCCCGGTCCCCACGAACAAACGTAGTCAATATATTCATTTCCATCCACATCAAAAATATGTGAACCCTTTGCTTTTTTAATAAATGCAGGTGTCCCGCCGACACTCTGAAAAGCGCGGACCGGCGAATTGACACCGCCCGGGATTCTCTGTTTGGACTTTTCAAATAATTCTTCTGATCTTGTCATCGTTCTTCCTCCAGCCATTTTGCCACATCAAGGGCGTGATACGTAATGATAATGTCGGCCCCTGCCCGTTTCATGGCGATCATATTTTCCATCACAATCCGTTTTTCATCAATCCAGTCATTCTGCGCTGCCGCCTTAACCATCGAATATTCGCCGCTTACATTGTAGACCGCAAGAGGCAGTCTCGTAAGATCTCTCGCCTGCCGCACGATGTCAAGATACGCAAGTGCCGGTTTTACCATGATAATGTCGGCTCCCTCGTCGATATCTGCCTGACACTCGCGGAGTGCCTCTCTTCCGTTTGCCGGATCCATCTGATACGTACGGCGGTCGCCAAATGCCGGTGCCGAATGCGCCGCATCGCGAAACGGCGAATAATATCCGGAAGCAAATTTTGCGCTGTATCCCATAACGATCGTATCCGTAAAGCCGTTCTCATCAAGGCTTTCCCGAAGCACTTTGATATGGCCGTCCATCATATCGGAAGGTGCGATCATGTCTGCTCCTGCCTTGGCAAGCGACACCGCCATTTTCGCAAGAAGCGGAAGTGTCTCGTCGTTCAAAATCTTACCCTCGTGAACCAGCCCGCAATGTCCATGCGACGTATATTCACAAAGGCAGACATCAGCAATCACCAGAAGATCCGGTGCCCACTCTTTGATCTGACGGATGGCGCGCTGTGTAATGCCATCTTCCGCATAAGCCTGACTTCCGCACTCATCTTTGTGTTCCGGGATTCCGAAGATCAGGATTGCCGGCACACCTGCCTTCTGTATGCGATCCAATTCTTCCGGAAAACGATCAATGGTATATTGATAAATGCCCGGCATCGAATCCACCGGAATTTTCTCATCCGTTCCTTCTTTGATAAAAACCGGATAAACCAAGTCATTCACCGATACGCTCGTCTCACGTATCATATTTCTCACGGTTTCATTATTTCTCAATCGTCTTAAACGAATCATACTTCTCGCTCCTTTGCCATTTCTTCTATTAAATGCTCGATATCACACTGCTCCGGTATGATATCCGCATGTATTCCATATTTTTCCAGTCTTTCTGCAGTAACCGCGCCGATTGCCCCAATCTTCGTCGGCTTCTTTCTGCGCTCCTGCTCCCATTTCGCTGCATTTTCGGCACCAAGTTCTTTGATAAATGCTTCAACCCCCGATGCGCTGGCAAATGTCAGCACATCAAAGTCCAATAGATATTTCCAATTCTCGGTCTTTTTTCCCTGCACATCGTAAATTGGAAGAATCGTTTTGTCAATTCCATTTTCTTCCAGCACCTGAACCATGCGCACACTTCCCTGCAAGGCTCGCGGCAAAAGCAGTTTTTCTCCCGGTTTCATCGTTTTCACGAGGCTCTCCGCCAATGCTTCTGTCGTATAACGTTCCGGGATGAGATCCGCTTCAAATCCATACTCGCGGAGGGCATCTCTTGTCCCGCTTCCCACGACCGCAAACCGAATACCGGCAAACTTCCGCAGATCAATCTTTTCACGGAAAACGTGAGTAAAGAAAAGACGAATGCTGTTCTGGCTTGTAAAGGCGATCCAAGAGTATTTGGAAATGTTTTCTAATTCTTTGTCTAACTCACGGATTTCCGCCGTTTCTTCCACTTTCATCTCGCATATCGTATACACACGCGCGCCCTTTTCCAATAGCCGTCTGCGCATCCGCTCCTGCAAAGCAAAGGTTCCGATGATTCCGACTTTTTTATCCGCCAAGGCACCGCGGTCGGAAGAAATAAAATCATATCCTGCGGTCTCGCCGACGACAATGATCGCCGGTGGCCGGATCCCGGCTTCCGCAACGTCTCCGGCAATCGTAGCAAGGGTTCCCCGCACGATCTGCTCGCCCGGCATACAGCCATTGGCAATTACCGCCACCGGTGTCTGCGGATCTTTTCCTTCCCGGATTAATTTGTCCGTGATCTCCGCAAGATGCGAAATCCCCATGAGAAACAGGCTTGTCCCCTCCTGCGGATGAATGTGCGCAAGGCTTGTCTCATCGCCGGCTTTTGTGTGGCCGGTAAATACATGAAAACTGCGGCTTGTCTCCCGATGAGTAACCGGGATTCCGAGCAGTTCCGGCACAGCAACCGCCGAGGTCACACCCGGCACCAGCTGAAACGGGATATTTTCTTTTTGAAGCGCCAGCACTTCCTCGCCGCCACGTCCGAAGACAAAAGGATCTCCGCCCTTCAGGCGCACGACACGGTCAAACCGTTTGGCGGTATCAATTAAAATCTCATTGATTTCTTCCTGCTTTTTCGAATGGCTTCCCGGTTTCTTTCCGACATAAATCTTTTCGCAGTCTTCCGGCACAAGTTCCAGCAATCCGCTCGTTCCGAGCCGGTCATATACAACCGCTTCGCATTCCCGCAGCACCTCTGCGCCACGGCATGTCATCAGTCCCGGATCTCCCGGACCTGCTCCAACCAAATAAACCATTTTGTCCTCCTTATGCCCGGCGAAATTTCCGGCACACTGTTTCTACTAATTTTTCCCAGTCTTTTTTTTGCCCCTGCGCCTGTACGCGGTGCACCAATTCGTCTTTTTCAATCATCAGATCAAGGCTCATCTCTTCCCCGGAAACCCGGCTCAAAACCCCGATCGGTTCATGACAACCCGCATTCAGCGCGGTAAGCACCGCCCGCTCTGCTTCGAGTTCAAAGGCACTCGTCTCATCGCTGATCCCTTTGACAAGTTTTCTTACGAAACCGGTCCTTCGCGTCTCTACCGCAATGATGGCCTGTCCTGCTGCCGGAAGCATTTCCTTTACCGGCAGATATTCATATACTAACTGTGGATCGTGATCTAAGCCCTGTCGTTCGATTCCGGCGGCTGCAAGCACGATCGCATCGTAATTTCCTTCTTTTAATTTTGCGATTCTTGTTCCGACATTGCCACGCAGATCCCTGCACTCTGCCTTCGGATACATCGCCTGAATCTGACAGCGTCTGCGCAGACTTCCTGTCCCCACAGTAAATGCTGTCTCTTTTGTAATCTCTTTCCCTTTCGGATAGATCAATACGTCCTGCACACAGGCGCGTGGCAACGTTCCTGCGATCGTAAGACCGTCTCCACACGGATTTGGCATATCTTTGGCGCTGTGCACCGCGATATCAATCGTGCCGTCGGTCAATGCCTGCTCAATTTCCTCGACAAAGACCGCTTTCCCGCCAAATGCCGTGATTGGGCGGTCCGTCTGCCGATCCCCCTTCGTCGTCAGGATCACCGTCTCATAGCGGTACATCGGGTATTTTTCCTGTAATGCCCGCAGCACCATATCCGTCTGAATCCGCGCAAGTTCGCTTCCTCTTGTCCCCAGTTTGATTATATTATTTTCCAATTTCTCCTCTAACATATCCAATAAAATCTCCTTGCGCTTTGCCTCCACCGGTTCGGTAAGCATCACTTCTTCGCGCGCCTTTCCCAATTCATCGGCAATCTGCCCATAATCTTTCCGCAGATTCTTCCCGATCTCTTTTTTAACCTTCGCTGCCAGCGCCGGGCTGTTTCCACCGGTCGAAACGGCTACGACCACATCCTTTTGGCGCACGATCGCCGGAAAATAAAATCCGCAGTCCTTTTTCACATCGACGACATTGACCAAGATTCGGCGCTCCTTGCAGATATCTGCGACTTCTGAGTTCAATTTGCTGTCATTTGTCGCCATAATGACAATATCCGCTCCTTCGAGGTCTTCCGGCTGATAGCTTCGCTCCTCAATCGTGAGGTTCTTATTTTCAATTTTCCATATTTTGTCACACACCTGTTTTGCCACAAGATGTACCTGCGCACCAAATTCCAGCATCATTTCCGCTTTGCGCGCCGCGACATTTCCCCCTCCGACGAGGAGACAGGTCTTATCTTCCAATTGAATCATAAATGGGAAATACGCCATCAGGATTCGCCCTCCAAACTCTTTATCACTTGTTCAAATGCCTCGAGATCCAAGTGCTCCCGCAGCTGATACAAAAGCCACGAAGCCTTTTTCTCTTCCAGTTGTTCCATTTTTTCCGGAAATGCATCGCGAAACCGCCGAAACGCAAGTGTTTTTTCCATCTCTTCCACGCGGTCCTCGATGATCAATGCGATCTTTTTTGCTTCCGTCAATTTCTTTTCATTGTTTTTCTTTGCCAATGCCTGGATATCGTCCATATTTTTGACGATACATCCCTCTAGTTGTTCAATCGCCTCATCGACATCGCGTGGAATCGCCAGATCGATAAAACAAAGCGGTTTTTCCCGCCACACTTTTTTTACATTTTCTTCCAAAAAAATGTAATGCGGGCTGCTTGTCGCACTGATCACGACATCTGCCCAGCCAAGGTACTCATAACGGTTGTCATAATGCACCCAGCGGACCTGCTCGGTATCCTGAAAAGCAAGTTCATATTGTTTGTGTTTCCGGCTTGTCGCCACGATCCGAACGCGGTCGTCCGCATCCACAAGATCACGAAGTACGATCGATCCAATATCACCGCTGGCTCCGACGAGCAGAATATGTGGTTCTTCTTTTCCTGCGCAGAACTGCAGGGCATCCAATGTCGTCAATGTACCGACCGACACCGGCAGTCTTGTCATCATGGACTGATCTGCGATCTCCTTTGCGAGCTGCAATGCACTCTGGAAAATGACATTGAGGTCACCGTCCGTCATCTGGCGCGTCTTTGCGGATTCATAAGCCAGTTTTACCTGACGGATGATCTCCACTTCGCCAAGCACCGCGGATTCGAGGCCGCAAACCACTTGATACAGGTGTTTTACTGCTGCCTTCTTTTCGTAACGCATCGCGCATTTCCAAAATTCTTCTCGCGTGATGCCCTTTTTCTTCTGAAAAAATTCCTCCACTACATGATATACTTCACGTGACCCGGAAATATATATTTCACAGCGGTTACATGTCATCAAAAGAACACAACCGTCGATCCTCTGCGCCCCTGCCATCCGAAAAAACTGTTCTTTTTCCTCGTCGCTGAGGGCAAAACGTTCCCGCGTTTCGGTTATGGAATTTTTGTGATTGATACTGATACAGATCATACGTATAAACTCCGTTCTCTTCTTTAAAGTAACGGAAAGGAAGAAAGCTGCCTGCAACAGCCCTCTTCCTTCCCTTTTTAAGAAATGATCAATTCTTCTTTGGATACATTTTTCTCCTCGTCAATGACAAACGCATTGAGTACCGGATTTTCGAGATCCATCAAAGACAAGATCAGATAATTTACTTTGGAATCGTATGCCAGACGCTTGTCCTCTTCGGATGGCCGGGAAGGAGATTCCGGATGTGAATGAAAATTGCCAAGCAGCTGATATCCATTCGCACGCATATCTTTCACTGCGGCAAGCTGTTCTTTCGGATCCATGGAAAAATGCTCATTGCTCTCGTCGATATTGGTCAGAAGATACACTTTTTTAATGTGCTTTTCGTCGCCGTCTTTTGTCCCTCCGATCAGACCACAAGCCTCGTTCGGAAGTCCTTCCTTGCAATGAGCAAGAATTTTCTCATAATCGTCTTTGGTCATCGTTAACATAGTTTTCCTCCTTCGAAAAAAACATTTACATTCTATTTGCCGTCACATTCCACCTGCTCATAATCAATCAGCTCGGTAATCGTCGGATGATCGCCGCATACGGCACAAGTTCCGTTTGCTTTTGGCAGTTTGATCGTGTGGAATTCCATCTTAAGCGCATCGTAAGTCAACAGTTTTCCGGTAAGAAGATCGCCGACTCCGATCAGATATTTGATCGCTTCCATTGCCTGAAGGCTTCCGATCACACCGCCCATTGCGCCGATGACACCTGCCTGCTTACAGGTAGGAACTGCGTCCTTTGGAGGTGGATTTTTGAATACACAACGGTAACATGGTCCTTCTCCCGGTACATAGGTCATGAGCTGACCCTTAAAGCGAATGATTCCGGCGTGGGAAAATGGTTTTTTCGCCATAACGCACGCATCGTTGATCAGGAATTTCGCAGGGAAATTATCGGTTCCATCGATAATGAAATCATAATCCTTGATCAGATCCATAACATTCTCCGATGTCACAAATTCACGGTAAGTATTTACTGTAACATCCGGGTTCATCGCATTCATAGTCTCTTTTGCGGATTTTACTTTCGCTTTTCCGACATCTGCTGTGCCGTGGATGATCTGACGCTGCAAGTTCGAAAGATCGACTTCGTCCGCATCGACAATACCGATCGTTCCGACACCGGCTGCGGCAAGATACATCGCTGCCGGAGCACCAAGTCCACCGGCTCCGATGATCAGCACTTTGCCATTCAGCAGTTTTTTCTGGCCTTTCACGCCGACTTCCTGCAAAATGATATGGCGTGAGTAGCGCTCCATCTGTTCATTCGTAAATGCCATTAAAATGCTCCTCCTCCCATGAAGTAAAGAAATTCGATGACATCATTTTCTTTGATCTCTGTTTTGTCAAAATCTTCACTTTCTACAAAGTCATCGTTTACGGTAACGGTTACATAATCCGGGTTTTCTACCTTTTCATCGACGATCAGTTTCGCGATGGTAGTTCCCTGTTCGATTTCCTTTTTCTCTCCTGCTACGGTTACTAACATTTCTTTGTCCTCCTGTTTTATAATAACTTTTTGACAGTTTCTTCCAGCTCCGGTCGTTTTACCAGACCACGGATTCTCTCAACCTCGCTGCCATCTTTGAAAAATAACAACGTCGGGGAGGCTGCCACTTCATATTTCTGTGCCAGTCCGGCATCAAAATTTACATTGACTTTTACTACTTTTACCTGGTCCTCATAATCATCTTCCAAGCCACCAAGGATTGGAGATAACTGTTTGCATGGAATGCAGCTGTCCGAATAAAATTCTACCACAACCGGCAGATCGGATCCAAGGACCTCGGTTTCAAAATCTTCGCTGCTTACTCGTTTTGCCATGAGTTTCTCCTATTCTTCGACTTTCTTAACGATCAGGTCGTAAGTACCATTCTCATTGTCGATCAGTTTCAGGATCTGCTGTCCTTCTTCTTTAAAGCTTCGAGGTACGTTCTGAACCGGCTCACCGTCGTTCATGGTCACGGCAAGAACCTGTCCTACTTCAATCTCTTCCATCGCTACTTTTGCTTTTACAAATGTCATCGGGCAGACAACATCGGTAATGTCTACTCTTTCATCAATTTCAAAATCAGCCATTGTATGCCTCCTTAATCACTTTTTCAAATTTATCTTCGCCTACGCGCTCGATCGTAAATTGGAAACGCTCGCTTGGATTTGCATTGTCATCAAAGAACTGGATCGCTGCATCCGTTACGCGGAACAATGTCTCTTCGTCTTTGATCACCGGCACGACTTCTTCTCCTTTGTGAATGCGGTTTCCGAAAAGTCCACCGAAGGATACGAGATATCCTGTCGTCACATCCCAGGCATCGGTTGGACACGCTTTGGCGCATCTTCCGCAGTAGTTACACTTACTTTCTTCCACTTCAATCTTTCCGTCTTCCAGCTTGATCGCATCGGTACGGCACGCTTTTACGCACACACCACACTGGATACAGGCATCCTCTTTCCATTTTACGATCGAGGCACCTTTCACTCCAACATCGTTTTCCTCGGACTTCAAACAGTTATTCTGGCATCCGGTGACACCAAATTTGAATTTATGAGGAAGCTCTCTTGCAAAATATCTCTCGTCCAGTTTCTGAGCGATATCGTAGGAATCAATGTTTCCACTTGGACAGATCTGATTTCCCTGACAGGCTGTGACAGTACGTACACGTGGGCCGCAGACACCCGGCTTACAATCGCCTTTTTCCAGTTCTGCTTTCACTTCATCGATCTGATCCAGTTTGATAAATGGGATCTCTACGCCCTGTCTGGATGTCAGATGTACATGTCCGTCTCCATATTTTTCTGCCACTTCCGCAATCTTAGCCAGCTGCTTTGCTGTCAGATTTCCTCCTACCACTGCCAGTCGCAGGGAAAAGTTATTTTTTTGTTTCTGGCGCATGAATCCGCCTTTTTTCAGTGTAGCATAATCTACTGCCATAATTCACTTCCTCCTTATTTCTTCTCAATCGCGTATTTAAAATCTTCGATGATATCCTGAATATCTTCAATGCCGACGCTGATTCGGATCAGGTCGTCAAATACTCCGGCATCTTCTTTCTCTTTTTCCGTGCTGTGCGCATTCAGCGTCGATTCGGGATGAATGATCAGGGACTTTGTATCTCCGATATTGGAGACAATTTTTGGTAATTTTAAATCATTCATAATCTGGAAAGCACGTTCTTTGCTTCCGACCCGGATCGTAAGTATCGCGCCATAGCCATGTTCCAGAGTTTTTTCTGCAGTCCCATGCCATGGGCTGTCTGGCAATGCCGGATAATTTACTTTGATGTCCGGATACTGCGTCAAAAACTCGGCTAACTTTTCGGCATTGAAACAGGCACGCTCCATGCGGAGTCCGAGTGTTTCAAGCCCCAGCATATTGTAAAATGCTGTCTGTGGTGCCATGCAGGCACCGGTATTTCGAAACAAGCCATTTCTGAGTTTCGCGGTAAATGCAAATTTTCCAAATTTTGCATATTCTTTCATGCCGGGATATCTTTCTTTATCCCATTTGAAGTTTCCGCTGTCGGTAATCACACCGCTGATGGCATCGCTGTTTCCATTTACATATTTCGATGTCGAATTGACGACGATGTCGGCACCAAGTTCGAGTGGGCGGACAAGATACGCGGTTGCGACCGTGTTGTCCATCACAAGCGGAAGTCCGTTCTCATGTGCCAATTCCGCCAGCTTACGGATGTCTACGACATCCAGTTTCGGATTTCCGATCGTCTCGGCAAAGATCACTCTTGTCTTGTCATTAATCGCTGCTTTGACGGCCTCTTCGTCATGAATATCGACAAATACGGTTTTGATCCCAAATGCCTCAAAATCATGAAAAACATCGATGGAACCTCCGTATAAACTCGTGCTTGCCAAAATTTCCTCTCCGGCATTCACGATATTAAGTAAGGCATTGAAGATGGCTGCCATTCCGGAAGCACAGGCGATCGAAGAAAGTCCATTCTCCAATGCTGTCATCCGGTTTTCAAAGGCTGTGATCGTCGGATTATTCAGTCTTGTATACGAAAATCCGTTTGCCTTATTATGAAATAATTTTTCATGCTGTTCTGCAGACGTCTGATAGAAGGCGCTGGATTGGTAGATTGGCGTGAGCGTCGCTCCGGTCGCCTCATCTCCCATTTTCCCACTGTGCAAAAGTGCTGTGTTGAATCTCATACGTTCCCTCCATTTTCGTCTCTTCAAATGTAGTTGCCATTGCGTACGGATGCTTCTCCATAAACCGACTGTTTGCGGATATAGGCTGCCACTTCCTCTACCTCCGTACCATTTTCACTCCAATTCGTGATATAATTTTCATTTTTATTTGTAATGCTGTCTGCCTGTTTTTTGTCAACAAGAAGCAGGACAACGATTCCTGCGCGGTGCAGGTGTTTGAGTACCAGAGAAATGTCCTCGCCCTGTGCCGGTGCATACAGATACGTATGTCTGCCATCGATGTGAAGAACTTTTTCCACATCTTCCACAAACGCACGATTGACTTTATCGGATTTGATAAATTCTATGGTAACCGCCGTCTGTCCTTTGACTGCTGCGCGGACTTTGCGGTCCACACGTCCTTCATACAGACCATGCTCTTCGGTATTTACATTTTCTACCACTCCACAGGCAGATGTCATATTGGTTACACGGTCAATGAGAATAAATTCACCCATTGTCTTATGTTTTTTAAATTCATCTACGACAATCTTGTCCGCCAGTGAGATCTTACATACCGCAATCTCGTTTTTGCTGAGCGTTTCCACCGGTTTCTGCTCACCTGTATTAACGTCGATTGCATATTCAATCTTGGTAACCGCTCCCGGGATGGTCTTTGTACCCAGTTTAAAGAAGAAGTTCTTTCCACTGATGAGTTCATCGTCGTCCATCCAAAGGAGTGTCGTTGTCAAGGTCGATGCGATTTTCACCTGAGAATCCACAGAAAGCACGCAGCCTCTTGATACATCTACTTCGCGGTCAAGCTGGATTGTTACCGGCTGGCCTTTCACCGCTTTGTCGCTCTGCTTGTCGCCGACATAAATACTCTTTACTTTCGCTGTCTCATTGCTAGGCAAGGTTGTCAGTTCGTCGCCGACATGAATCTCGCCATCTTCCACCTGACCCTGAAAGCCTCGGAATGTGTGGTCCGGACGGCATACACGCTGTACCGGCATATAGAAACCTACTTCGTGGTCGTCTTCGGAAATGTCAATATTTTCCAAGTATGTCAGGAGTGCCTCACCGTCATACCATTTGATGTTGTCGGATTTTGTCGTAACATTGTCGCCTTCTGTCGCCGAAACCGGAATAATCTTGACATTAGCAAGGCTGAGTTCTTCGGAAAGTTCCTTGATCTGTGCTTCGATCTCGTGGAATCTCTCTTCGCTGTAATCCACAAGGTCCATTTTGTTGACGGCAAATACAAAATATTTGATTCCCATCAGCTCACAGATTCTTGCGTGGCGTCTTGTCTGTACGAGCACGCCCTGTTTTGCGTCGATCAAAATGACTGCAAGGTCGGCAAAGGAAGCTCCTACTGCCATGTTTCTTGTATATTCTTCATGTCCCGGTGTGTCCGCAACGATGAAGCTTCTTTTCTCTGTCGTAAAGTAACGGTACGCAACGTCGATCGTGATTCCCTGCTCGCGCTCTGCCATCAATCCGTCGAGAAGCAGTGAGTAGTCAATCTCGCCGCCGCGGCTTCCGACTTTACTGTCTAATTCCAGTGCTTTTTCCTGGTCGGTATACAATAACTTTGAATCGTATAAAATATGTCCAATTAAGGTTGATTTTCCGTCATCCACGCTTCCGCATGTAATAAATTTCAATAATCCGCTCATATTAGAAATACCCTTCTCTCTTTCTTCGTTCCATACTGCCAGCAGCTTCATTGTCGATCACTCGTGTCGTTCTCTCGGAAGATACGGCGCTCAGTGTCTCGTCGATAATTTCGTCCAGTGTCGTCGCAGTGGACTCGCATCCACCGGTAAGTGGATAACATCCCAGGGTGCGGAATCGTACACTCTTGTACTCGATCTTTTCCCCCGGACGAAGTCTCATACGGTCATCGTCTACCATGATAATGTTGCCGTCGCGGTAAACGACCGGACGTACTTTTGCAAAATACAGAGACGGGATCTCGATATTTTCGCGGCGAATGTACTGCCAGATATCCGTCTCGGTCCAGTTTGACAATGGAAATACTCGTACTTCCTGATGTTTCTGAATCTTGGAATTGTACAATTTCCACATCTCGGGACGCTGGTTTTTCGGATCCCACGCATGATGTTCGTTTCGGAAAGAAAATATTCTCTCTTTGGCTCTTGATTTTTCCTCGTCTCGGCGTCCACCACCAAACGCAGCGGTAAATCCGTATTTGTCAAGGGCCTGTTTCAATGCCTGTGTTTTCATGATATCCGTATAAGCAGAACCATGGTCAAATGGATTGATTCCGTCTTTTACCCCTTGTTCGTTAATGTACTCGATCATATCGATGCCGAGTTTTTTGGCCGTTTTGTCACGGAACTCGATCATTTCTTTAAATTTCCATGTTGTATTGACATGTAAAAACGGGAACGGCGGTTTCTCCGGATAAAAAGCTTTCATTGCCAAATGCAGCATTACCGAGCTGTCTTTTCCGATGGAATAAAGCATTACCGGTTTTTCACATTCTGCAGCCACTTCACGGATGATGTAGATTGCTTCTGCCTCCAATTTGTCAAGATGTGAAAACTCACTCATATCTGTGTCCTTCCTTTCGCTAGTACTTATTTGATTCTTTTTTGTTGATAATAACCTGTTCTTTGCTGCCATCTCTTCGTAATATGTTCCAGTATAACTGATTTTCTTCCGAAAGTACAGTCATCTTGCTTCCCATACCTCCAATATCTGCTCCCAGGTAAAGAGCGATCGCGCCAAACCGGCACTCTTTGATACAGGATGAGCATCCCCAGCAGTCTTTCGGGTACTTGATATAGGCTTTTTTGTCGTCGTCCATCTTGATCAGACTTCCCGGACAAACTTTCGCGCAGGCGGTACAGCCTTTGCACAATGCCTTGTTAATTGCTATGCTCATAATGCTCCTCCCTTCCAACCAGGTCTCGGAAGCGGATGATGATCTCGCCATCTTCCATTCTGGAATTTACATATTTTAACCATTTCCGGTCTTTTTTAGGATAATCTAAATTTTCGGCAAAACTGTGCCATCTTGTCTCTTTTCTTGCTTCCAAATGTGCAATAACGGCAAGGCACACGGTAAGCCGTTCTCTCAACTCATAGACAAACATCAATTCATGCATATCCTCCGCTGCAACATCCTCGCTGAGTTCGATCAGCTGTTTGATCTTGTCTTTTGCAAGTGCCAGCTGCTTTTCATTGAACTGGTAATGCGTCGAAATTCCTCCGGCGTAATTGTCCATGACTTTCTGCATCGCCTCTTCCAAGGCTTCGACGGTAAACATATCGTTTGATGCTGTCAAAAAATGGTTATACTCTTCTATCTTCTCTTCCAATGCCGTTTCTTCTTCTGCCTCATTTACCGGCAGTTTCTGCCCGGCATCCAGTTCTTTTACCATATGAAGTGCCGCGATCTCGCCTTCGACCATTGCCCCGGTCACGTATTTCTGCGGACATCCTCCGGCGACATCTCCTGCCGCATACAGTCCGTGGATCGTCGTCTGGCGGTCCGTGTCCACCCAATATCCGCTGGCGGTATGTCCACCCACGATATAAGGTTCGGTTCCCTCGATTTCCACATTCTGCTCGCTCGGCTTCTTGCCGGATTCAATCCATTTGAGTGTCTGGCTTGGTGCCATATTGAGGTAAGCTTTTTTCAATGACTCATCCTGCTCGTCGGAAATTCCTTCGGTCCGCAGATAACAAGGACCTCTTCCCTCCAGATTTTCCATCACCGTTCCATACACTCGTTCCGAAGTCGTCAGACCGTATTTATCTTCGTAAACTTCGCCTTTTGCATTGACCTGTTTTGCGCCGACGCCCTGTGCGATGGTTCCGGTCGGTGCGATCGTATCTTTGCACCGGAGAGCGATAAAGCGCATCTCAAAGGTTGTCATCTCGGCTCCGCTCCGAATCCCCATCGCATATCCTGCGCCGGTATTAAATGGCGGATACCACATTTTATGTCTTGAAAATCCCGGATTGTTCGGACGGTAAAGCCCTGCCGCTCCGCCGGTCGCACAAAGCACTTTCTTTGCGCGGATCTCGTAAGCTGTGTTTTCTTCCATCGAAAATCCAAACGCTCCGCGGATCGTATTATTCTCCACAATGTAATCGGTTATATTAATCCGGTTTAATACGGTCACATTCGGAAGGCTCTCTACTGCCGAAGCCAGCAACGGTTTCATATTTTCGCCGTTGATCTTTATATTTCGATTTCCGCGTGCGACGTATTCTCCATTTTCATCTTTCAAAATGACAAGTCCGAGTTGTTCCATTTTTTCCGTTACCCGGTTGAGGCCCTCTGACATTGTCATAAGCAGATCTTCTCTCACGATGCCATCCGCATCTTTTTTCGCATATTCCACATAATCTTCCGGTTTTCTGCCTTTTACGATATATGCATTGATTGCGTTGACACCGGCAGCCAGGCAGCCGCTCCGCTTAATATTTGCTTTTTCCGCAATAATGATCGAATAATCGGATTTTTCGCGGATCGTCAATGCGGCGTAACATCCTGCCGTTCCTCCACCGACGATCAAAATGTCCGTATGAAGTATTTTTTTATTTTCAATCTGCATCGCAGCTCCTCCTTGAATTTCCTGTTCTTTTTGTGTTGGCAATTTGCCAGCTGCCCTACGGGATGCTTCGCAGCTTATGCTGCTCCCGCATCCCTACAAAAACTCGAACTCCGCGGCTCTGCCGCTCCATTCTCGTTTTTGTGCGGGTCTCAAGGTTTTCATTTTTTCCATACAAGCATGGAAAATGAAAACTTTGATCCCCTTGGGCAGCTAAATATAAAACACGTCTTGTTCCTGCATTTCTTTATTTTCGAGCAGATACGTCTGTGCCTCGTCAAACACATACAATCGGTAAATCAGCACATGTACCGTCTCGCCGACGGACACCAGATCTTTTTCCAGCGACCGCTCGCCGACAACCTCAATTCCGTTTATATCCACGGTAATGTCGATGCGGTTTCCGCGGAATACCACGTCTTTTACGACGCCGGTCTCTGCCGCGCTGATGTACTGATCGAGTTTTCCACTCTTTGATATTTTTATAAATTCCGGTCGGATGACGGCTCTGTCTGCCCCCTCGACCTGGTCAAACCCTTTTAATTTCCCATATTCTTCCACCACCGAAGACCGGCCAATGAATTTAGCGACAAATGGGGTTCCCGGTGATTTGTAAATTTCTACCGGCGTTCCCATCTGCTCAATGGTTCCGTGGTTCGTAATGATGATCTCATCGGCTACCTCTACGGCCTCATCCTGATCGTGGGTAACGAAAATACTCGTAATTCCCAGTTTTTCTACCATTTCTTTGAGCCAGCTCCGTAGCTCGGTTCTTACTTTGGCATCGATCGCCGCAAATGGTTCATCCAGCAAAAGTACCTGTGGATTCGGCGCCAATGCTCTGGCAAATGCCACTCTCTGGCGCTGACCGCCGGACAGCTGATTCGGATATCGTTTTTCCTTCCCCGAAAGTCCGGTTAATTCGAGAAGTTCTTTGACTCTCTCTTTAATCTGTTTTTTCGGCATCTTCTGCAATTCCAGGCCAAACGCCACATTGTCAAAAACTGTCATATATCGGAACAACGCATAATTTTGAAATACAAAGCCGATGCCTCGTTTTGATGCCGGAATGTCATTGACCCGCTTTCCGTCGATGAAGATATCTCCGGAATTTGGATTTTCCAGCCCTGCGATCATTCGCAAAAGTGTCGTTTTTCCGCTTCCGGAAGGTCCGAGAAGCGCGACCAGTTTTCCTTTTTCAATCCCGAAACTCACATTGTCGGAGGCAAGGAAATCGCCGTATCGCTTGTATATGTTCTTCATTTCTACGTACATTGCTTACCGCCCTTCCTTTCCTTTGTCCCGGTGTTCGAGAATATTTCTTGCGATCAGTAAGATCACCGCCAGGATCACCAAGATCGAAGATACGGCAAATGCCGCCGTGATCGAAGTATCTGTTCCTGACATATATAAAGCATCTATTTCCAGCGGAAGTGTAAATGTCTCGCCCCTTGTCTTTGACAGGGCATTGACAGCGCCAAATTCGCCTAACGCTCTCGCTGTACATAAGATAATACCATAAATCAGTCCCCATTTCATCTGTGGAAGCGTAATTTTTCGAAAAATTTTATATCCGCTCGCTCCCATCAGAGCCGCCGCCTCTTCTTCGTCCTTTCCCTGCGCATTGAGAATCGGGATCAGTTCCCTCGATACAAATGGAAACGTAACAAAAATCGTCGCCAGCACGACACCCGGAATCGCAAATGTGATGCGGATGTCCGTTCCAAGCCATTGGTTCACTGCGCGGATCGCCGGATAAAACCATCCAAGCCGTCCAAAGGTCATCAGATAGGCAAGTCCTACGATCACCGGCGATATCGAAAACGGTATATCAATGAGCGTCGCCAGGATCTGTTTCCCGTGAAAGGAAAATTTTGTCAAAAGCCATGCGGCGCAGATTCCAAAAAACGTATTTACGATGACTGCGATCACCGTTGCCAGAATCGTTACGCCAAGTGCGCTTCGCACATATTCCGTTGAAATCGACTCGAGATAAAAACCGATTCCCTCTTTCAGGGAACTGGCGATCACCGAAGCCAATGGGATCACAAGCATCAATACGAGAAATGCCACCGTTATGGTGATCATCAGCCGTTTTGTCCGCCGCTTCCCGCGTTCGAGTTTTTCCTGTTCGCTCATGGGCCATTCTCTCCTACAATAAATTCGTTCTCGCTGACTGTCTCGCCTGCACGATATTGACAAAAAGCAAAAGCAGAAATGACAAAATCAGCATCACAAATGCGATCGCCGTCGCACTTGCATAATCAATATAACTTAATTTTTGCATAATAACATAAGAAATTACCTGTGTCTTTTCCTTTGCGCTGTTTCCCGAGATGTAAATGACGCTTCCATATTCGCCGATCCCTCGGGCAAAAGCAAGTCCAAATCCGGTCAACAGAGCCGGCCGTAACTCCGGTAAAATAACGGAAAAGAATGTTTTTCTCGGTGTCGCGCCAAGCATATAGGCCGCTTCTTCGTATTGACCATCCATTTTTTCAAGAACCGGCTGAACCGCTCTTATGACAAACGGCAGTCCCACGAAGATCAACGCGATCACAAGTCCGAGATGGGTATACGTTACTTTTATTCCAATTTTTTCCAGCCCGCTTCCCAGCCAGCCGCTTTCCGAATATAATTTCGAAAGCGTAATGCCGGCAACCGCAGTCGGCAATGCAAAGGGAAGTTCAATGAATCCATCTAAGATCCGTTTTCCCGGAAAATCGTATTTGACTAACGTCCATGCTACGATCAGTCCAAACACCGCATTAAGTACCGCCGCCACGAACGAACAGCCGATGCTGGTAAGAAAGGCATTCCGCACATTCGGTTTCCAGAGCAGCGCGAAAAATTCACGCGGGGAAATCTGAAGCGAATGCACAAGCACGGATGCCAGCGGAATGAGTACAATGAGCGAAAGCATCGTTACGACAATTCCCAAAGTGCATCGATAACCCGGTATGACTCTGGCTTTTTTCACTTTTTTTGGTATATCTGCCTTTTTCATCTTCTCTCGCTCCTGTCATTCTAGTATTCGTAAATCTCATCAAACATGGCGCCATCGTCAAAATACGTCTCGTAGGCCTTGTCCCAGCCGCCGTAATCTCCGATGTTCCACATCTTGATTGACAGATCGTATTTGTCTGAAAATTCCTGTAAGATTGCTTCATTGGATGGACGGTAGCCATTTTCCCCAATGAGCCGCTGGGCCTCGTCGCTGTACAAATATTGCAAATATCCGGTACTTACTTCTTCACTCTGGTTCATTCCGGCGTTGTCATCGACCACCGCCACACTCGGCTGCGCCAGAATGCTGACCGAAGGATTGATCATCTCGTATTCACCCGGGTAAGAGTTTAACGTCGCCAATGCTTCATTTTCCCAGGCAATCAGCACATCGCCCTTTTTATTTTCTACAAATGTAGTCGTCGCTCCTCTTGCACCCGAATCCATCACAGACACATTTTGATACAACGCTTTCATAAACTGCTTTTCTTTCGCCGCATCGTTCCATGTCGTCTTCGCATAACTGAGAGCCGCCAGGAAATTCCAGCACGCTCCGCCACTGCTCTTCGGATCCGGTGTAATGACTTCCACACCGTTCTTTACCAAATCCTGCCAATCACGAATCTGCTTCGGATTTTCTTTTCGTACCAAAAATACGATGGTCGATGTGTAAGGAGCACTGTCTTTGTCAAATTCTTTCTGCCATCCGGCATCGATCAGTCCTGTTTTTTCAATCAATGTAATGTCATGCTCAAGTGCCAGTGTAACGACATCGGCATTACATCCTTCCACGACGGATCTTGCCTGACTTCCGGAACCTCCGTGCGACTGTATCACCCGCACTTTTTTTCCGAAATTCTTTTCGTAATATTGTTCAAATAACACATTGTATTTTTCGTAAAATTCTCTCGTCGGATCGTAAGAAACGTTGGTGATCGTCAGCTCATCGCCGTTCTTTTTTCCACAACCGCCAAGTCCGATCACCATCCCGGCTGTCATTGCCACGATAAGCACCATGGACAATATTCTGTGTTTTCTTTTCTGCATAAAATCCTCTGCCTTTATACAATAAATAAGGAAGTAGAAAGATATCTCTCACCGGTATCCGGGAGCAATACCACGATATTTTTGCCCTCATTTTCCGGACGTTTGGCAAGTTCTGTCGCTGCGTACAATGCTGCACCAGAGGAAATTCCCACAAGCACACCGTCGGTTCTTGCAATCTTTCTTGCTGTCTCGAACGCATCGTCGTTTTCCACTTTTATGATCTCATCCAATACTTTCATTTCGAGTACACCCGGCACAAAACCGGCGCCGATTCCCTGAATCTTATGTGGTCCAGGCTTTCCTCCGGAAAGCACCGGCGAACTTGCAGGCTCTACGGCTACGACTTTGACATCCGGATTTTTCTCTTTCAATGCCAGTCCGGTTCCGGTTACGGTTCCGCCGGTTCCGACTGCCGATACGAAGATGTCTACCTTTCCATCGGTATCTCTCCAAATCTCCTGTCCGGTCGTCTTTTTATGGATTTCCGGATTTGCCTCATTTTCAAACTGCTGCGGAATAAAGGCATTTCCATATTCTTCCTTTAGTGCTTCTGCTTCTGCGATTGCACCTTTCATACCTTCGCGTCCCGGTGTGAGTACGATCTCTGCCCCCAGCGCCGATACGATCTTACGTCTCTCTACGCTCATCGTATCCGGCATCGTAAGAATCAGATGCAGGCCTTTGGCTGCTGCCACAAATGCAAGTCCGATCCCCGTATTTCCGCTTGTCGGCTCGATAATGACGGTGTCGGCGTTGATCTTGCCATCTTTGATCCCCTGCTCGATCATCGCGCCTGCCACACGGTCTTTCACGCTTCCCAGCGGATTAAAATATTCCAATTTTGCGATTACTTTCGCTTTTAATTCATTTTCTTTTTCATAATTTGTCAACTCCAGCAATGGAGTATTTCCAATCAACTCTGTCAACTGCTTTGCAATCTTTTCCATAATCGTTACCGCCCTTCCAATGTTTTTCGTTTTGCGATAGGTAGCATGCTGATGCATGCGCAGGTCATCAAGCTTCGCTGGGTGACCTGAAATAATA
>OHBP01000328.1_pt1 | contig 26618 bp, 20 predicted proteins | sample 1577471 | NCBI WGS metagenome assembly OHBP01 (sample SAMEA3879503, study PRJEB24766) | human gut metagenome | biome: human-associated habitat; feature: feces | place: USA | collected 1985/1987
ACCAACCAAGGCCCTACGCTTGTGTCGACTCGTCCGACCGGGCCTCGTCGTCATCCTCATCCGGGGCGGCCGGCAGCTCGATGGTGAACGTCGACCCCTCCCCCGTACGCGACCAGACCGAAATCCGACCGCCGTTCTCCTGCACGCAGTGCTTGGTGATGGCCAAGCCGAGTCCCGAACCGCCGGTCTCGCGCGAACGGGCCGGGTCGACCCGGTAGAATCGCTCGAAAATGCGGTCCAGCGATTTGGCGGGGATGCCGATGCCCTGATCGACCACGCGAATGGTGACTTTGCCATCGCGCTCCCCCACGCCGACCGCCACAGTGGTGTGTTCGGGCGAGTAATGGATGGCGTTCTCTACGAGGTTCTTGACGGCGGTTTGCATGGCCTCTTTGTCGGCCTTGATCATCGGACCGTTCGTGGCTGGGCTGCCTGATTCTTCCAAGGAACCTTCGCCATCGGCCGGCTCCTCGACCTTCGTGGGTACTGACTGTCCGTTGACACTCAGTCGGATATCCACATGGCGGGAGTCGGCTTGGGTCTGATTGGCGGCGATGGCGGCGCGTGCCACATCCAGCGCGGAAATGCGCCGCGCATCGATCACGCTTTGCGGGCTTTGGGCTTTCTGCAAGTCGATAAGATGATGCACCAGTTCGGTCAGGCGCGCGGATTCCTTGGAGATACGGCCGGAAAAATACCGTACGGCGTCCGGATCATCGGCGGCGTCGGTCACGGTTTCGGCCAGTAGCGCGATGGCACCGGCCGGAGTCTTGAGTTCGTGCGAAACGTTGGTCACAAAGTCACGGCGGACGGCCTCGAAACGGCGCTGCTCGGACATGTCGTTGATGAAGATGGCGTACAGGTCATCGCCGATATCGCCAATGCGCACACGCAAATACAGCATGTTGGACGGGCGTGGCTGGCCGGCCTCCAGTCCTCGGCCATTAGAGGACGGATAGGAATTGCGATTGACCGGCAGCTGAACCTCACGCTCACGCACGCCACCGTCGGCGGCGGCCTGAGTGAGGATGTCCTCGACTTCGCGCGAGTTGAGTCGGTCGCCGGAGACCAGGCCGAATGGCACTGAGCCGGGGCTTGAATATTGGACCAAGCCGTTGCGGTCGGTAACAATCAGGGCTTCGGGCAGGACTTCAATCAGGCGACGCTCGGTGGGGCGCACGGGCGCATCATCACCGAATAGAGAACGCGTATCCTCGTCGCCGGACAGGTCCTGTTCGGCGGCGAGCCGACCTGAAACGCGGCCTTTGTTGTAGGCGATGACGGCAACCCACGCCAGTATCAGCGCGGCGAGCACCACAATCACGACGATCTGCCAGATATCCATGATTTCCAGAGTAAAACGTGCAAGGCGTAGTGAGATGCCCAAACTACGTAAGTTCGTCTATTGTTCATTTTTGGTGGGACGACATAACAAAATGCTCCCGCTGGCGGGAGCATAATATGGGGAGCTCTATTTACAGCTCGTAGTCCTTGTCCTTGCTTTCCTTGATCAGGAACAGAGCGAGCAGAGCGAGGGCAGTCATGATAGCCATGTACCAGCCCACACCGGCAACGCCGAACTTGGAGGTGACCAGTTACAGGCGCTTGACGATGTCGACAGCCAGACGGGCGGCGGTATCGGCGTATTCGGAGATGTCGAACTCCTTGAATACCTCGTAATCGGTGTCGGCGTTGTCGGAAAGGGCACGAATCACCAGTGCCGGCACGTTATTGCGGGCGGCGACCTGTGCCACGGCGGCGCCTTCCATCTCCACGGCGTCAGCCCCGGTGAGTCGGATGACCTCCTCGACCTTTTGGGGCGTGTCCACGAAGTAGTTGCCGGAGGCGATGATGCCGGTGATGTGGGTAATGCCCGCATTGGCAAGCGCCTCGTCGGCGACTTCCAGCAGACGGTCATCAGAGTGGAATTCCTCCACCGGAGCGTCCGCAGTGCCGGGCTTCCACTGGCCTACGAGCCGCATGTCAGTGTCGAGGTAGCGCAGGGTGCCGCCGAGCACCACGTCGTTGATGTGCAGGTGGGTGTTGAGGTTGCCGGCGATGCCGCTGAAAATCACGGCGTCCGGGGCAATCTCGTCAATCAGCAGCTGCGTGGTGGCGGCCGCATTGACCAGTCCCATGCCGCCTACCGTTGCGGCAACCTTGATGACGTCAGAACCGAAGGAGTCGACCGTGCCGGACACGATGTCAAGGCTGCCCTTGGCGGTGTGCGTCACATGCGTGAGCGATTTGGCGATCAGCGCCACTTCCTCATCCAATGCGCCAATAATAGCTACAGTTTTCATACCCATACGTAAGTTCCTTTCACAACACTTTCGGCTCCCCTTGTCAGGGGAGGTGGCCGCCGAATGGCAGGCTGAGGGGTAGAGACGTTTCGTTGCATTGCTCCCGCGAGAGAGCCGATGACGCAACTCAGTGCCAACGCCGTGTGGCTATGGCTTCCGCAAGCTCGCGCAGCAAGGCCTCGGTTTCTTCCCAGCTGATGCACTTGTCAGTAATCGACTTGCCATAGACCAGCTGATCAAGCGGCGCGGCCTTCTGATTGCCTCCTTCAATAAAGCTTTCCATCATGATGCCGGTAATACCCTGTTCGCCAGCTGCAATTCTGCTGGCAATATTGCGCACGACTTCGGCCTGACGATGTTCGTCCTTGCCGGAGTTACCGTGCGAGCAATCAACAATCAGACCATGCGAGGCTGCGGATTCGGCGGGCATTTCGGCGCGTACGTCTTCCATGGCTTTGGCCACGGATTCGGCATCGTAGTTCGGGCCGTGAATCGAGCCGCGCAACACCACATGGCAGTCCGGGTTGCCAAGGGTCTCGACTGCGCAGGCACGCCCCAGATGGTCAATGCCGAAGAACGTGTGCTGCTGAGCAGCGGCGAAGCAACCGTTGACCGCTGCCTTCACCGAGCCGTCAGTGGCATTCTTAAAGCCGACCGGCATGGAAAGCCCGCTGGCCAATTGGCGGTGGATCTGGCTTTCCGTGTTGCGCGCACCAATGGCGCCCCAACTCACCGCGTCCGAGATGAACTGCGGGCTGGTGGGCTCCAGAAATTCCGTGGCGGCCGCCAATCCTTCCTTCAGCACACCAAGCAAGGTTTTGCGAGCAAGCAACAGGCCCTTGCGAATATTGTGGCTGCCATCAATATCCGGGTCGTTGATCAGGCCCTTCCAGCCAATGGTAGTGCGCGGCTTCTCGAAGTACACGCGCATGACGATGAGCAGCTGTTCACCGAGCTCATCTTTCAGCTTGGCCAATCGGCGCGCGTAGTCCAGCGCGGCCTTCGGGTCATGAACCGAACAGGGGCCGACGATGACCAACAGCCTGTCGTCTTGGCCGTACAGGCACGCGCGAATCTCATCACGCGAGTAGGCGACAATTTCCTGAGCCTGATCAGTCAGCGGGAGTTCAGCGAGCACTTGCGCGGGCGTGGGCAGCGGCTCCAACTCCAATACGCGGCGGTTGATGATGCGACTGACACCCACCTGATCTTCCCAACGCGGCACATCAGTGGCAACGAGCGGGTTCTTCCCCTCCCCCATCGCCTGACGAATGGCGCGAAGCTCTTCTGGGGTGTTCAACGGCTGCGGACCGACTTGCAACGGATGCAGCGAATGTGCTGCTTCCTCCTGCTGCTGCATAACATCTCTCCTTGGGTCAGTATCCTTCCCAAGGATAAGGTGTCACGGGAACAAACTGACATGACCACCGTTATTGGCAAAAAATGCTCACTGAGTGGGTCTCAGTGAGCATTTTTACAAAGACAAAGCTATTTAGCCGAGCGGCGAGCGGTGACGGCGTCGGCTAGGGTGTGCAGCAGTTCGTTGGTGCGTTCCCACGGCACGCAAGAGTCGGTGACGGACTGACCGTAGACCAACTGGTCGAGCGGGGCCGGCTTTTGGTGACCGCCGACCAAGAAGCTTTCCATCATTACGCCGGTGATGCCTTGTTCGCCGTGCGCCAGGCGCTCAGCGATCTCTTCGATGACTTCGGCTTCGCGGTTTTCGTCTTTGCCGCAGTTGCCGTGGGCGGCATCGATGACGAGGCCATGCTGGCTCGGGCCGGACGCTTTGGAAACCTTGAGGTCTTCCAGAGCTTGACGCACGGATTCGGCATCGTAGTTCGGGCCGTGGCTGGAGCCGCGCAGAACCAGATGGCAATCCGGGTTGCCTTTGGTTTCGGCGGAAATCACGCGACCGTCCAAGTTAATGGACAGGAAGTGATGCTCGAAGCCGGCCGCGAAACAGGAATCGGCGGCGGCCTTGATGGAGCCGTCGGTGGAGTTCTTGAAGCCCACCGGCATGGACAGGCCACTGGCCAGTTCGCGGTGGACTTGGGATTCGGTGTTACGCGCGCCGATGGCACCCCAGCTGATCGCGTCGCAGATGTACTGCGGGGTGATGGGGTCAAGCCATTCGGTGGCGGCGGGCAGGCCGAGGCTCAGCACGTCGGTGAGCACCTTGCGGGCCAGCCACATGCCCTTACGAATATTGAAGCGACCGTCCAGATCGGGGTCGTTGATGAGGCCTTTCCAGCCGATGGTGGTGCGCGGCTTCTCGAAGTACACGCGCATCACGATCACGAGTCGGTCTTCCAACTCGCGCTTGACGGCAGCCAGCTTTTCTGCGTACTCGTGCGCGGCCTTCGGGTCGTGGATTGAGCAGGGGCCCACGATGACGAGCAGTCGGTCGTCGCGGCCGTTGAGCACATCGCGGATTTCCTGCCGCGAGTGGAGCACGAGCTCGCTCATCTCATCGGTGAGCGGCTGCTCCCTGAGGAAAGCACGCGGCGCGGGAATGGGGTCAAGCTGACGAATGTTGACATCGACGGTCTCAGGAAAGACGGCCTGCTCCCCCAAACGACGTTCATCCTCGGAACTATCCGGACCACGTAGTGCTGCCATTGCTCGACTCCTTTCCTTGTATACGTACTGTCGGTATGTCGCCATAGACGCAAAAGCCCAACTATAGCAGTTTGTTACGGGGACTGCTTGTTGGGCCGGCAGTTATGGACTTTGGGTGGACTCGCCTGTGTGGACTCGCCTGCGGCGATGCTGTGTTGTTGTGCGGCCTGCGACCGCGGTCTCTCCCTCTGTCAGCGGCTTCGCGCTGACAGAGGGAGAGACCCTAGCAGCCGACAGGCTGCGAGAAAACACAGCATTGGCCGTCAGGCCGATTCCGGGAGGCTGACGAAGTCAGGCCAAAGCGCCCATCGGATCCCATGCGGGGAGCATGGTGGCTGGCTCTTCGAGGGCCTTCTGGTATTCCTCGGGCAACAGGGCCTTCGGGACGGCTACCTCGTAGACGTATTCGGTGAACCAGTCGTCGGACATGGTGAAGTAGCCCTTGTCGGCGATCTTGGCGCCCCAAGAGTTCTCCACGCGCCAGCGGCGGGTGGTGCCGTCGTCGGCCACGTCAACGCCGGCGAAAGCCATGGCATGGTTCATGGCGGAGTCGCCGAAGCGCACGCGGGCTTCCTTGTCCAAATCGAAGTCCACGTCGTACACGCGGCCGTACTCGAACAGGTCGGTGGCCCAAGCGCCGTTCTCACGGTCCATGAACGGGTGGCAGTCGGCACCGAACCATACCGGAATGCCCTGCTCAACGAGAATCTGCTTGACGCAGTCCTTCATGAACTGGTTTGGCACGTTGAGGTACTCGGTGGCGTCGCCGCCAGCCACATTGCCGAGGTGCTCGATGCCGATCTTCTTGCCCTTGGCGTGCTCGGTGCGCGGATCGTCCACCAGGCACACGTAGTCCTCAAGATCAGCCGGACCCACGTACTTCTTCCAGAACTCAACCGGCGTAATCTCGCCGTCGCGGTGGAATTCGCCATCCTTGTCGGTCCATTCCCAGTCGAAGGAAACCGGCGGCTCGCCCAGGTGGATGGTCAGAATACGGTGGCCGGCAGCAGTGGCGTCGGCAATAATCGCCTCGACCTTGGAGGCATCGCCGTCAGCGGCGTACATGTGCGCCACGGCGGTGTGCAGCATGTGGCGCAGCTGGATGTTCATTTCACCGGTGTTCTTGGAGGATTCGGTCTCCGGGAACAGGTCCTTGGGCACAGCGCCGTACTTCTTGTACACGTTCATGGCCATGGTCCACTGGCCGCCATCGCCCATCACGTCGGCGAGCAGGTGCTGCATCAGGCGGGAGTCGGAAGGCTCTCCGGCAGCCACCAGAGCGGCCACATCCTTAAGGAAGTAGTTGACGCGCTCCAGCTTGTCGTAGTACATCGCGTAGTTCTGGGAGAACTCGAACTCCTTCAAGTTCATGTTCTTCTTGGCCACGAAACGGGCCACGTTCAGGGAGCTGAACAGCCAGCAGCGGCCGGAGCGATCCTGATGGGTGGCTTCGCCATTGTCAACGATGGTGGAGAAACGACGCTGCATCAGACGAGCGCGGTCATAATTGCGAGCCACCTTGTCGATGCCGGCGGCGGTCACCGCGTTCATGGCCAGACGGTTGGTGCCGCTCTGTGCGAAATCGCCGCGCAGGGTATTCAACGCTTCACCGGTCAGAGGCGTCAATTCACTCATGTCATACTCCTTCTGTGATGGTGCGCTTGTGGCGCAGATTCAAACGAATACGGCACCTGGCTCGAAAGCGCAGGTGCCGTAATTCTTACCGCTAGTAGTCTAATCGAAGGCCTGTCATTCGCCGTTCTGCTCAGATACGGCCGGATTCTCCTGAGTCGGGGCCTCCGGTTCGCCCTGTGTCTGGTGCTCGGACGGCTCAGACGATTCGGACTGCTCATTCTGCGCAGCCGAATCAGCCGAATCAGCCGAATCAGCCGAATCAGCCGGTGCCGCATCTGTCTCATTGTGATCGTCGGCAGCCGACTCGTTTCCACTCAACTCACCCGGCTGGTCATCGGCCTCGTTGTGTACAGGCTTGACTTCCGGGACGGGCGCAACCACCGGCAATGCCGCCACGGCAGCGGCTTCCTGATCCTGGCCAGAGGCCGCCGCATTACCGCCGAAAGCGAATCCGGAGAACGCCTGCGAGAACATAGAACGCAGTTCCGAAACACGCTGGGTGATGACGGACTCGCGTTCCTGCAGATCGGCGATGCGCTTGGACAGACCGTCAAGCTCGCTTTGGGCGGCGGCGCGACGCTCCTCGATCTGCGCATCGGCTTCCTCGCCCGCCTTATGTACGATTGCGGCGGCCTGGATGTCCGCCTCCTCGCGCTTGGACGCGGCATACGAATCGGCTTGGTCGCGAGTGTTCTTGGCCTGACCGACCAACTCATCGGCTTCCCGCTTGGCCGCCACACGACGCTCTTCGAGGTGCTGCAGCAGTTCGTTGACCTTCTTCGTGGCCTCATCCTGCTGAGCGGCGATGTCGTGACGGATCTGCTCGACCTCGGCGTTGACCTGGCTCATCGTGCTGGTGCGCTTGACCTCGGCCTCATCAGTGATTTCCTGACCCTTGGTTTTGGCCGCATCAATGATTTCGCTGGCCTTGCGCTGGGCTTCGGTCATCATCTTGGACACTTGCTCGCGCACGTCGGCGAGCTTCTTGTTGGCCTCGGCGAGCGCCGCCTCAATCTGATCGTTGGAATCAGACTTAAGCTTGGTGATCTCCTCATTGGCGCTTTTGCGCATTGCGGCAACCTGCTGGGTCGCCTCCGCCTTCATGTCGGCGATTTCGCGCTCTTGAGTGGAGCGTTCGGAAGCCATCTTCTTGGTGTGCTCTTCGCGCGCGTTGCTGAGCTCAAGCTCGACGGTCTGACGCTGTTCGGTGATGGTCTTGGCAGTTTCGGAGCGCAGTTGTGCGGCATCCTCGTTAGCGGAGGTGGTCACTGATTCGGCCTGATTGCTGGCGTTCGTCAGAATCGAGGCGGCCTTGGCATTGGCGTCGTCAACAATATGCTGGGCATCCAGCTTGGCGTTGTTGATCAGTGTTTCGGCCTGAGCCTGAGCCGTGGTACGGATGGAGGACGCGTCCTGCTTGGCGCGTTCCAGCAGTTCGGTACTCGTCTGTTCGGCGGAGGCAAGCATCTGCTGGGCGTTCGCTCCCAAGGAAGCGAAGCTGTTGCCTTCCGGCTTCTTGTTCTTCTCTTCCTGAAGTTGGGCCTGCAGTTGCAGAATACGGTCGTCATCCGCCGCAATCTGCTCACGCATGCTGGCCAACGTCTGCTGCGCACGCTTCATACTCTCCTGAGTAGCGTCGAAGGCAGCATCAACCTTCTCCTTGTCATATCCTCGCAGCACCACCGGGAAACGATCCACCATCGCTGTTTATTCCTTTCGCACACGCATAAAGCTCTTGGCACATCCTTGAAGCACTGTAGCGCATCGCACTAGCGCTGAGCGTTGAGCGACGCGCAATCGTTACAATGCGTGCGAACCATGTTCTATTCCGGCGTGGCGCACAGCGTGCTAGGCGATGAGGATGTCGGAGCTGGAGGGCTTGAGATAGTAGCGCACGGCTTCGCGCACCACATCACGGCCAGCGGCGATCTGCTGGTCGAGTGGTAGACCATGCTGGCTGGAATGCGCCGGAACGACCGGAGGGAAGCTGACGAATCCGCCCAGCACCTGCTCCTGGGTGGCGGTCCAGTTGAGCAAGTTGTAGAACAGCGAATTACATACGAACGTACCTGCGTCCGAACTCAAGGTGGCCGGAATCGAATCGTCCGTGAAATCATTCAGGATCGAGCGCAACGGCAGGCGGGTCCAATAGGCGGCCGGGCCATTGGGATCGATGGGTTCGCGGCGTGGGATCACGTTGTCCGCGTCTGGCTTGATCGCGTCCATCAGGTTGGTGGCGCATCGTTCAAGCATCACGCCTCGGGCTGCGTGCTTGAGCCCGGTGGCGATGACGATATTGGGCTTGGTGGCCTCAATCGTCTCTTTCAGCGTGGGCCAGGCTTTGGCGAAGCTCACCGGGATGCTGACAGCATGAACGGTGACGGCGACCTGCTCCAACGGATCGTCCGGAGCAGAGGAGACGCCCAGTCCCTGCTCGGCGATGGCCTTGGGCACTTCGACGGCGGGATTGACCTCCACGCCGTCATAGTGGTCGAAGCCGGAGATCACAACATTGAGTTCACGCATAATGCCAGTCTAGCGATGCATCTGGCCGGCCGCTTGGGCCAGCAGGGCGTGCATGCGGGCGCGGGCCTCTTCCTTGGGATCACGACCGAGAATCTCCTCGGCGATACGCTCAGCTGTGGGAATATCTTCCAGCGTGGTGATCTTCAGGTTGGTTTCCGCACCGGAGACAATGGCGACGGGTTCATCAGGCAGATAATCGACCACTACGCGCGTGTCGTCGGTGGGATGGAAGTCCGGGTCGGCGGCAGCCAAATCGTAAGCGTGACGAATCGTCGCGAAGCGGAAGGATTGCGGGGTCTGCGCGCGGAAGGTGTTCGGGCGGTCCGGCACCGACTTGACCACCTTCAAATCGCCCAGATCCTCGGTCAACAGCACGGTGTCGGTTGAGGCGTAGGCCACGGTCGCGGCCGTGAACTGGTCGAGCGCATCAATCGAACCGTCGATGGCGGACTGTTCCACGAACGGACGGACGGCGTCATGGATCAGAATCTTGGCATCGTCCGGAATGCCAGCCGTAGCCAGCATGTCGAGCGCGGTGGCGGTACTGTCCACACGCTCGTCACCGCCGTCAATGATGACGCGGACCTTGGTGTAGCCCATCTCGCCAACCAACGTTTCCACTTCACCGCGCACCTTGGGATTGACCACCACCACGATGTCGCTGACGCGGTCGCAATGTTCAAAGGCATCAATGCTCCAGCACACGATGGGCTTGCCGCCCACGGAGACAAGCTGCTTGGGATTATCGGGGTCGAAGCGCGTACCGAAGCCGGCGGCCAGCACCACGGCCACCACCGGCACGGTTTGCGCCGGTTTGGCGCCCTGAGCGGGGGCCGGCTGGACGGTAGGCGTCTCGACGGGGGTATCGAAATCTCTCTCAGTCATAGGCACCACCGTAGGGTGAGGGCTGGCCGTCCGTGAACTGCATCACATCTTCTCCACGGAATGTGCTCGCATTCTCCGTTTAGTCACGCACGATGAGGGCGAGGAGGCGGCCTTCGTGTGTTTTGTTGGCGAGCGCGGCGCGGCGGTGCGAGTACCACAGTGGGTTTTCGAGCGTGCACATGCTGTGGCTGATGTTGTCGATGCGCTCCGCGAGCTCGGCCGGGCCTTCGCCATCCGTACGGCACAGTTCGGCGAGTTCCGGGTCTTCCTCAAGGTACTGGGTGGCGGCGTGCACGCGCGGCATCGAATCGACCACCTGATGTACACCGGCGAAAGCGAGGTCGATCATCGCGGCTTCGGCGATGTCGATGCCGGCACCGCCGAAACGGGTCTTCGTCTTGGTCAGCGGGAAGCGCTTGATGAACTGGTCGGCGATCTCGTCGCCCACTTCATAGCAGTCGCCGCAGATGCGCGGGCCGAGTGTGGCCACGATGTTCGCCGGGTCGGCACCCTTGCTCTTCATCAGGTCCACCGTGGCGCCGATCACGCCGCGCTCCAGACCACGACGGCCGCAGTGGGCCGCACCGATGATACCGGTGACCGGGTCGCCCAGCAGCACCGGCAGACAGTCGGCCGCGAACATGCCTAGGGCGATGCCGGATTGTGCGGTGACCTGGCCGTCCGCCTCGATGACGTGCGGAGTGTCAGTCTCACCATGTGTGCCGGACACGTCGAAGCCGAAGGGGGTGTTGATGACGAACGAGTCGTCCACGTCCACAGCCACGCCGGAATGTACTTGGGAGACCAGCGATAGGCGGGCTTGCACCGCTTCGGCGAGTGCGATGCGGTTCGACAGTACGGCCTCAGGTTCGTCGCCGGACTTGCCGCCGAGGTTCAGGTTGCCGTAATCGCCGGTGCTCAGGCCGCCCAGTCGCGTGGTGTACACCACCTTGATGCAGGGGGCCAGTGCGATGGGGATGGTCACCGGAATAGGGCGACCGGCTTTATCGGTAGAGCTGATGCTGTTGGAATCGAGGATTTCTTCGCTGTATTCAGGCATAAGGCATTCTTTCTTGGGTGCGGGCGGTGTTCATGATTTTCATGACCACCCCCAGTCAGCGGGGGCGGAGTGGTAGGTTATTCGGCTTTGAGGGTGGGCTTTTTGGTGCGCGAGCGGATGGCGGCGTTGATGGGCACCTGGTGCGGGCAGGGCATCGAGAACACGTGCGCCGGATTATTGATGGCGGGTACTGGCGCGCCATCGGCATCGCGCAGGCCGGTTTCCGGCACGGTAAAGACCAATGGTCTCTCGCCAGGCAGCAGGAATTCGACCTGTTGACCGGGCTCGATCTTGTTACGGCTCATCAGCGTGACACGTCCGTCTTCGTCCGCGCTCCAGCTCAGCACTTCGCCCACTACCAGCCATGAGCGGAAGTAGGCGGAGCGGTCGGTGTTCTGTGTGACCTTGTGCTCCGGGTAATAGAAGCCGGTGGAGTAGTCGCGGTGGGCCACCTTGTCGGTTTCCTCGAGCAGCCATTCGGGCAGTTCGACGTGTGGGGCCGGGCGAACGGCCGCATGTTTCCAATCGGTCTCGATCTGTTCGACCGCGGTGTTGGACTTGCGGCGCGTGGAGCGGGCGTGGGAGCTCATGCCGTCGGGTTCGACGGCGGTGCCGGCCGGCGTACCAGAGGCAGTTGAGTCGGCGGCATCAGCAACCGTCACGCGGTCACGTTCTGCGGCAACCGAGCCGGTGACCGAATCGGCAACCGCAGTATCAGAGCCACGGTCATATCCCTCATCGGCCACACCGGCGAACGCGGCATCGGCATTGCTCATCACTTGATCTTCGGTTCCTTGGCCAAAATCGGGGTCGCCCGGGCGAATCACACGGTCATGGAAAGGCTTCAGAACATTGCCATCAGCGTCTTCAAAACCGCGTTGAATCATGTATTCATTAACCGCGGTTTTGTAGGCGTTGGTCATGGCGGCGATATAGTAGGCGCTTTTCGCGCGGCCTTCGATTTTGAGGCTGGTGGCACCGGAGTCAATCAAATCATCCAAGTGCCCCAGCATATTCATGTCCTGCGAATTGAACAGATAGGCGCCGTTCTCGGTCTGCTCGATCGGGAAGTACTGGCCGGGGCGCTTCTCTTCCACGATCGAATACTTCCAGCGGCATGGCTGCGCGCATTCGCCGTGATTGCCATCACGCCCGGTCAGATAGTTGGAGAACAGGCAGCGGCCGGAGAAGGCCATGCACATAGCACCGTGGACGAAGCATTCGATGTCGAGGTCATCGGGAATGTTGGCGCGAATATCACGCACGGCCTGCAAGTCCATCTCGCGGGCCAACACCACACGGCGAGCACCAAGCTCGTAGAAGGCGTTCGCAGCCTGATAATTAGTCACGCCGGCCTGGGTGGAGACGTGCAGTTCCAGATTCGGAGCCACCTGACGGGCCATCATCATCACGCCAATATCGGAGACGATCAGCGCGTCCACGCCGGTGTCCTTGAGCTGGCCGACGTACTCGCGCATGGCTTCGATCTCGTTGTTGCGCGGCAGCACGTTGCAGGTCACGTACACGCGGGCGCCGCGTTCATGGGCGTAGCGCGAGCCTTCCTCGAAATCCTCAAGGCTTAGGTTTTTGGGGGCCGATCGCATGCCGAAGGCTTTGCCGCCGCAGTAGACGGCGTCGGCACCATAATCGACCGCGGTTTTCAGGCCCCTCAGGTTGCCGGCCGGGGACAACACTTCGGGCTTTCTGCGGGTGGGGAGGTTCATCGTCGTATTCATCACCGCAATAGTGTAGTGGTGGCCGTGTAATGCGGGCGGGGCTACCGTTAGGCTGGATAACATGAAGATCGATATCGTGAGCGTGTTCCCCGAATACTTTGAGGTGATGAACCTCAGCCTGATGGGCAAAGCCCAGGCCAAGGGATTGTTGGAGATCAAGGCGCACAACCTGCGCGACTGGACCCACGATGTGCATCATTCGGTGGATGATACGCCAGTCGGCGGCGGGGCCGGCATGGTGATGAAGCCCGAAGTGTGGAGCGAATGTCTGGACGAACTGCTGGGATTCTCGCAGCCGTCCGGCTCCCCCGCCCCATCCGGCGCACCGGTGCTCATCTTCCCGAACCCATCGGCCCCGTTGTTCACCCAGCGCGACGCCACCGAGCTCAGCCATGCCGACCATCTGCTGTTCGGTTGCGGCCGGTATGAGGGCTACGATGCGCGCATCCCGGACTACTACCGCGCCCAAGGCGTCGACGTACGCGAATATTCGATCGGCGACTATGTGCTGAACGGCGGCGAAGTAGCGGTATCGGTGATGCTTGAGGCCATCACCCGCCTGATGCCCGGATTCATGGGCAACCCAGATTCGATTGTTGAGGAATCCTACACCGGCGAGGGCGCACTGCTTGAACATCGCCAGTACACCAAGCCGGCCGTGTGGCGCGGTATTGCGGTGCCGGATGTGCTGTTGTCCGGCGACCACGGCAAGGTGGACCGTTTTCGCCGCGACGAAGCGCTGGCCCGCACCGCCGAGATTCGGCCAGACCTTATCGCGGCACTGGATTGCAAGGCGCTGGATAAGGCCGATCGCAAGACCCTGATGGCCTTGGGCTGGGAGGTCTCCGCCGCCCATCCGCGCCGGCTCGCCGATTAATTCACCACACGGTGGGAGATTCACTACGCGGCGGAATCGTCGGAACGCTCTATATCCGAGTCGTCATCCGCGGATTCGATGTAGAAGACGGCGGTTTCGCCGTAGTTGCGGCTTTCGGTGATTTGCCAGCCTCCGGGGGCAGTGGGATCATCCGAGCGTACCGAGCGTTCGAGCATGATCACCGTGTTCTCGTTGGTGGCGCTGCCCGCCGCCAGATCGGACAGTAGCTGATTGCATTCAGCGGTCTCATAGGCATAGGGCGGGTCGATGAATATCACGTCGAATGGTTCGCCGAAGCCGCCAGCCACTTGCTCGGCTTTTTTGACCAGCACACGAGCCTTGAGCGAAGCATCCCACGAACGATTCTTCTGTAGCTGCGCCAAGGTCTTGGTAATCAGCGCCGCCGCAGGCCGGGAACTTTCCACGGCCACGAGTTCTCGCGCGCCACGGCTCAGCGCTTCGATGCCCAACGCACCAGTACCGGCGAACAGGTCCAGTACACGGGCATCATCCAGCACTCCCCATGAGTCGAGGTGCGAGAAAATCGCCTCTTTGGTGCGATCCGTGGTAGGCCGGGTACCCGTTTTCGGCGTAGCAAGCGCCACACCCTTGAATCGTCCAGAAATTACACGCATAGCTTTCACTGTACAGGTTCATCTGCGCATACCAATCATGAACAACAATGGGGTGCTCGAAGCGCACCAATGATATATGCACTTCGAGTACCTCATGTACGAATGGTCTTGCCTCCACTGAAGCACATTCGAGGGCTTCCCGACCGTGATTTCCTCACGATCGGCATACGGAAAAACTATATCGTGCGATTACGGGGGCGCAGCCCTAGCCTCAGCTGGAGGTGCCTCAGCTGGAGGTCAGGAAGGTTTCGTTGCCTCGGGTGAAGTCGAGGACGGCACCGGCGAGTTGGACCTCACCTGCCAGTTCGGGGTCGGCGGCCAGAAGCTGCCCGGCACGGGTGCGGGCGTCGGCGATCATGTCGGCGTCCTTGACCACGCGCAGGAGCTTCAGGCTGGACTTGCCGCCGGATTGGGCGTCGCCGAGCACATCGCCGGCACCGCGGAATTCCAAGTCGGCTTGGGCGATTTCGGCACCGTCGAGCGAGTGGTGAATCACTTCGAGCCGTTGCTCGGCCGGGGAGCCGGGTTCCGCACGGGAAATAAGGAACGCCCACGAGTTGGTGCCGCCACGCCCCACGCGGCCGCGCAGCTGATGCAGCTGAGAGAGGCCGTATCGGTCGGCATCAAAGATGACGATGCAGCTGGCCTGCTTGACGTCCACGCCGACTTCGATCACCGTGGTGGACACCAGGATCGGAGTCTCGCCGCCGGCAAAATCGGCCATGACCTGGGTTTTGACGTCATCCTTGTCGCGGCCGGTCAGAGTCGCAAACCGAATGCCTTGGAACTGTGGAAGTTTCTGCAACCGGTCGGCGATTTCGGCCACCGCATGCAATGGCGGGCGAGCCACGGTTTCGCCATTTTCGTCGAAGGTTTCGTAGGGGTCGTCGATGCCGATGGCATCGGCCGCCGCGCGCGTCGCACGGCCGCCCGCAGCTGTGCGGGCACTGGAACCAGATGCTGCGGCGCGTCCGCGGGCAGAACCGGCTGCTGCCGAAACGCCGGAACCGCCTTCGTTCTCCTCATCATCCGCATCAATGCGCGGGCACACGATATAGGCCCGCTCCCCCGCGTCGACTCGCGCGCGAATGTGCGCGAACATACGCCCCATGGTGGCGGCGTCGGCCTCATTGACCACCACGGTACGAATCGGTTTGCGGCCGCCAGGCAATTCGGTGAGCCAGGAAATATCGAGATCGCCAAACCAAGTCATGGCGGCGGTGCGCGGGATGGGCGTGGCGGTCATCACCAGTAGATGCGGCGTGGTGCCGTCATCGGTTTTGGCGTTGAGGCTTTCGCGCTGTTCCACACCGAACCGGTGTTGCTCGTCGATCACCACCAAGGCCAAGTGCGGGGCTTGGAAGGTCTTGGAAAACGCCGCGTGCGTGGCCACGATAATGCCCGGCTCACCACTGGCGGCCGCAACGAGCGCCTTACGCCGGGCGGCAAGCTTCATACCACCGGTCAGCAGGGTGACGGGAATTTCCGCAGTCACCTTGGAAGAAGAGACCGTCGAAGCACCGGACGCGCCCATCGCGCCCTCAACGTCGGCCGCGGCATCGGTCTCCTTGGCACCCGGCTGTGCAAGGGTCAACCCCGACACCATCTTGCTGATGGTCTCGTAATGCTGTTCGGCAAGCACCTGAGTGGGAGCCACCAGCACCGCCTGATAGCCGGCGCCGACCGCCTGCAGCATGGCCGCGAGCGCCACTACGGTTTTGCCGGAGCCGACTTCGCCCTGCAACAGACGCTGCATGGGCCAGTCACGTTCAAGATCGGACGCGATGTCGTCCACCACCTGACTCTGCCCGGCTGTCAGTGTGAACGGCAACGATGCGATGAAGCGGTCGCGCAAATTGGGCAAATTGGGCAGATCAGGCAGATCGGTCGCAGAACCGCGCTCCGATGCTTCTGGTTGCGTACTTGGCTCCGCAACCGCTTCGCCCACCGACGCTCGAGCTGTTTCCAGCGCCTCGTTCAGCGGGCAAGGATGCGCCGATGACTTGTGCGCGTGCTGTCGAGACTTCAGCAGCGAGGTCTGCGAAACGAAAGCCTCCTCATAGCGCAGGGTTTCGATGGCCTCCTTGAACCGGGCCGTGGAGGCCGGATCATGAATGGCCAGGAACGCCTCAGCCCGATGCATGAGGTTCTTGGCCTTGCGCACCGATTCGGGCAGCACATCTGGGATGGATTGGGAGAGCGCCTCAGCACCGGATTCGGCGGTCGTGCCGGACTTCTCTTCCCCGTTTTGGACGGCGATGGTGTCAGTCGCGGGAGCCACAATGCCGGCTGCCCCAGCGCCAGCGAGTTGCCCGTCAGGCGTGGATGACGTGCGGGCCCCCATCATCCACAGCAATCCCAGAATCGTCTCATGAATATGTTCGGACGAGATACGCGAACTGGCGTGATATACCGGGCGGGGCCGGCAGACGCGGGTAAGCGCCTCTTGCACGGTATCGGCGTCGTATTTCAACGCGGCCCCGGAAGGGGCAGTCGCGGCCGGCGGATACGCGGACTGCGCACTGGCATACGGATCGGCACTTCCCGCAAACGCACCATTGCCGGATGCCGCGCCCCGAGCGTAACCCTCAAGCCCCGCTCCTGCTCCGGCCGGCACGGGCGCGACAGTGAGGATTTCGGGATGGGTGAACTGCAGCTGACCCATGTATTCGCCGGGCATACCGGAGACCACCACAGACGTGCCGGCGCGCAGTCGCACGCTGACCCAATCCACATACGATTTACGATACGAGAAGAACGTGAGCCGGGCCGTACTGCCGGGTACGCGACGAGACCGGGCAAAGTCGGCGTCATCGACCGTCGCTTCGAGTCGGTAGCCGCGGCGAGCGTTCATCGGCACCACGCGCATATCTCGTATCACGGCGGCAAATGCCATCTGCTGGCCGGGTGCGGCCTCGCGGATGGCGCGAAGCGGCACCGGTTCGGTGACGCGGAAAGGATAGTAGGTCAGGGCGTCGCCGACAGTGACGATTCCCAGCGATTTGAGCGCGGACACGCGACGCTTGTTGGTGACCAGCGAAGCGAGAGTGGTGCCCATAGTGATGCTCATATTGGCCTATTCTATTCGCACGGCCTCTTTAGGCCGCAGAAACAACAAAACCCGCCAAGCCGAAGCTCAAACGGGTTTTGCTCCACGTTAGTACGCGATTCACGCGGCCACGCGCTGAACCTTGCCAGCCTTGAGGCACTTGACGCACACGCGCAGGCGAGTGTTCTCGCCATCAATCGTGGTGCGCACAGACTGCAGGTTCGGGCGGAAGCTACGCTTGGTACGACGGTGCGAATGGGAAACGGTGAAACCGGTCTGCGGTCCCTTGCCGCACACTGCGCAACGAGCTGCCATGATGGACTCCCTTAACCTTGATGTGTCAAGTCTTTCACGCATTCGACCGCCGGTTTCACCCGACATGCCGAACACACAACTTCACAAATATATAGCCCAATACCGACAACCGCAACTCTTGCGTGTATCATGGGCGAACCTCGGCGGTTCACGCGCGGTTCGAGCGTAACTTGCGAGTGGGCCATCAGCGGTTCACGAGCGGCTCGGCATTGGTTCGCCAGCGGTCCGCAAGTAGTTCGTCAGCAGTTCGCCAGCGGCGAATTACGCTGCAAATCATAGCGTTTACCCGATAAAACACGCCGGCCTTCCTTTTCCGCATCCAGCAAACTCTCATATAATCTCGGTATAAGAGACGGCAAGGGACGAAGGGGTCCTCGTGCAACTTACGACGAAGGAGGCTGTCATGTTGAATCTCAAGCGAGGTATCGGCACTCACGAGCCCAGCGTGATTTCACTGGGGCAAGTCTGGGTGGACATTATGCTCAATGTGGACAAGGTGCCGGCACAGGGCGGATTCGCCGTGGCCGATCATCCGAAGCCCTCCATTGGCGGCAGCTATCGCGTGCTGCAGGCGGCCAGCCGCATGGGCGTGCCGACCGAGCACGCCGGCATTCTGGGCAACGGCCTGTGGGCGCATTTCATCCGCCAGTCATTCCAAGACAACGGCATTACGCATATCGGCCAGGATCGTCTTGATGAGGATTCCGGCTTCCGCGTGGTGCTGAGCTCCGGCGCGCCGAAGAAGACATTCATCGCTTCCTATGGCGCCGAGGCTCATGGCGACTCGGACACGTTCGACACGCTGGAGCCGCAGCCCAAAGACGTGGTGCACATCAGCGGCAACACACTGATGGACCACACGGCCACCGGCGTGGACGGATTCCTGCTCAAGGCCGGTACCGACCCGGCTGCACGCGACTACACGCTGGTGATCAACCCCACCAATACGTTGCGTTTGGTCAACGACCATATGCTTGAGGACCTGGTGCTCGCACGCCCGGTCTGGTCCTGCAACCGTCAGGAGGCCATGACGCTGGCCGAGCGACTTGGTGCGCCAATCGACGACAGCAAAGTCACCATTGGCGGCGGACTTGACGACTTCATGCACCAGTTGTGCGACGGCTTGGGCGCTACACTGCGCGCGCCGCTGGTGGTGCGTGTCGGCGCCCGCGGCGCTTGGATTCGTGAGCCAGGTGGCGAGACGATTCATATCGAGGGATACCCGACCAAGGCCGTACACACCCGTTCGGCGGGCGGTTGCCACACCGGCGTGATGTGCGCGATGCTGGCAAAGGGCCATAGTCTGGCCGAATCGGTAAAGATCGCCAACGCGGCGGCATCCATCGCCATCCAGCACAGCCTCAACGGCGTGCCGCAATGCCCCGATTACGACGAGGCCATCGCGCTGATCGGCGAATAGTCGACTATAGGTAGCTCCCCCCAGTCCGCTTCGCGGCCAGCTCCCCTCAGCGAGGGGAGCTATTTTTCTGCCCTGGCTCCCCTTAGAAAGGGGCCCGGCATTATTCACCCGCCGTTCAACCGGAATGGTCTCCCTACCCTAGTCCGCGCTTCTACGATAGATTGAGTTGAATACTGTCGAGGAGTGTATATGACTGATCCCACGAATGTCCACGAACCGGTGCCGCAAAGCGCCAAACTGACCGCCCGCGAGAAGAAGTGGATCATCTACGACGTCGGCAACTCGGCATTCGTGCTGCTGTCCACCGCCGTCATCCCCATTTACGCCAAATCGCTGATGCCGGCGGACGGCAACATCGTGTCCGCCTGGGGCTACGCGCAAACCATTGCTTCCTTGGTCATCGCGCTGCTCATGCCGTTGCTCGGCTCCATCGCCGACGTGCAAGGCATGAAAATCAAGTTCTTCCTTGGCTTCTTCGGCACTGGCGTGGTCACCTGCTGCGCAATGGCCCTGCCTCTGACCTGGCTACCGTTCCTAGTCGTCTACATTCTGGCGACCATCGGCCTCAACGGCTCGCTAACGTTCTACGATTCGATGCTCATCGACGCCACCTCGAACGAGCGCATGGACAAGGTCTCCTCGCATGGCTACGGCTGGGGCTACATCGGCTCCACCGTGCCGTTCATCTTCTGCATCGCGCTGATCTTCGGCGGCCCGTCGCTCTTCGACTGGTCCACGGTGGCTTGCACGCGCGCCTCGTTCATCATCACCGCCATCTGGTGGGTGGCATTCACCATCCCGCTGCTTACCAGCTACCGCCAAGTGCACTATCGCGCCACCCGTGACCAGCTGGGCTCGGCCGTGCGCGGCACGTTCAGCGAACTGGCGGGCACGTTCGGCAAAATCGTGAAGAACAAGCCGTTGTGGATGTTCATGATCGCGTTCTTCTTCTACATCGATGCCGTGAACACGGTGATTTCGATGAGTACCTCCTACGGTGCCGAGCTTGGCATCGACTCCACCCAGCTGGTGGTGGCACTGCTCGTCACGCAGTTCGTGGCCTTCCCCTGCGCGATTCTCTACGGTCGTTTGGCCGGCCGGTTCGGCTGCAAAGTGATGATCACGGCGGCGGTCGTGGCATACATGTGCATCGTGTTCTTCGCCGCGTTCTTCCTGAAGTCGGCCGTGGAGTTCTGGATTCTGGCGATTCTGGTCGGCATGTTCCAGGGCGGCATCCAGGCGCTCTCCCGCTCGTACTACGGCAAGATCATCCCCAAGGATCACGCCAACGAGTACTACGGCTTCTACGATATCTTCGGCAAGACCGCCTCGATCATCGGCACCTTCCTGGTGGCCACCACCACGTCCCTGACCGGCAACGCCTCGCTCGGCGTGCTCTCCATCGCCGTCCTGCTCGTCGCGGCACTCGTCTTCCTGCTCCTGCAAAAGGACCCGACGCGGGAGTGATTTGCCGGCCCTCGGCAACTCTGTGCCGAGGGCGACATCTCGCAGCATAGAAATCCTCGACATAGGGATGCCGCCGTTTGAAGTCGGTATGTGACATGCCGCCCGGAATCAGCATCGCCAGCCCGATAATCACGCCCACGCAGATGCCCAGGAATGTCAGAAAATCGTTGAGTGGCGTCACGCCGAGAATGGAATTATCGGAATCGAACAGGTTGCCGATGCCGGCTCCCGCGATAATCGCCGCGACACCGCCGGCAATCAGTAGCGCGAATCGGCAGCGGTGTTCATCGTAGCCGGTCAGATCCTGCGGTAAGGCAGCCACATTAGCCAGCGTGCCGGGACGTGATGAACTGGTTCCGTGCAACATTTCGCCGGGCAATGCATTTGCGGAGCTCGGGCCATTGATGCCGTCACCGCCGGACCGCGCTGATTCACCGATGTTCCCATCAGCATCCTTCATATACGCGGGTTCCCCGGCTCCCTCCCCGGTTACGGTTCTGGCAGCCGAGCCATGGTCGCCCTCCGCTGCGCCGCGCGCGGCCGCACCCACGTTCACGCTCGCACTCACATCGCCAAGTACCAGGTCATCAAGCGTGCAACCGAACAGGTCGCAGATCATAAGCAGCTTGTCCATCTCGGGATAGGCCTTCTCGGATTCCCATTTGGAGATGGCCTGGCGCGAGACGCCGAGCAACATGGCCAGCTGTTCCTGGGGCATGTTGCGTTGTGCGCGCAGGTATTGCAGGTTGGCGCGGAAGCTCATCGGAGTGTCCCTTCATAGGTAATGCTCATCATGACATATTCGGCCGATGCCCTCACTATGCCACGGCAAACCAGTTCCGCGCCACCATCTTCAGGTTGCATATTCGCGCGCAACCACAGGTTGCATCGGCGGAATCCCGCCATTCTGCCGGCTCCGCGGCATTCTAGCCCGCACCCCGATTGGACCGGCATAATCGGAATACATCGATTATGAAAAAACGCTCGCGGCCACATGGCCAACGAGCGTAAATCTCGGGTGGGCGATGTAGGAATCGAACCTACGACCCCTTCGGTGTGAACGAAGTGCGCTAGCCGCTGCGCCAATCGCCCGAATACTCGGTTCTTCAGTTATATCCAGTCGAATTGCTTCGACTTTCGTGGGCGATACAAGATTCGAACTTGTGACCCCTTCCGTGTCAGGGAAGTGCGCTACCACTGCGCCAACCGCCCGGGTCATCATCCGGTCGAATCAATCAGCATGAATCAACCATCCGAGAGCGGACAACGGGACTCGAACCCGCGGTCTCAACCTTGGCAAGGTTGCGCTTTACCAACTAAGCTATGTCCGCATGTGTTACCTTCACAGGCAACAGGTGACAAAGATACGCCAATCTCAGGAAAAAGCCAAGCCCCCGCGTGTCCCACCGGTTTTCCAACGATTATCGAGCGCCGAAGTGAAGTTCCCGAACTACGCCGACGTGCCGTCCTTCATGGAATCAGGCACGGTATGGGCTTCATCCCTCAACGCGCGATAATGGCGGTATGACGCAACGACAACTGATGCGGGCCACAGTCGAAACGCCCATCGGCCGGATGATGATGGCCTCCGACGGCGAGGGACTTACCGAACTCTGTCTTGAAGACTGGTGGTGGGCCACCGATCACCAAGCCGTTCTCGATTCGAATCGCGAATCCGATAGTGAACCCGACGTATTCCGTATAACCCGCGAATGGCTGACCGCCTATTTCGCCGGCGAACGCCCCGGCTCGGATCAGGTGCCGCCTTTGCATCCCGCCGGCACGCCATTCCAACATGAAGTGTGGAATCTGGTGGCCGAAATCCCCTATGGCATGACGGTAAGTTACGGCGAACTCGCCGCCGAATTGGCCGAACGACGCGGCGGCGGCCGCATGGCCGCGCAGGCGGTCGGAGGCGCAGTGAAGCGCAATCCGGTTACCATCATCGTGCCCTGCCACCGCGTAGTCGGCTCGGGCCGCGCGTTTGGCGGCTACGGCGGCCGACTCGACATCAAGGCCGAGTTGCTTGAACTCGAGGGCGTGGATCTGGCGCGCTTCGATCTGCCGAACCTTTGACGGGCCCAGCGGTCCGCCTCGTCAAAAAGGATTGAGTGGTTAACCCTCCCGCCGGCGGGAGATGGCGCGTAGCGCCGGAGGGTGGTCGGCTGGCTGGCATCGCAACCCTGCTACCCGACAATTTTCGACAAGCCGACGGGAATCCTTCCACGAATTGTTCGCCGTCGGTGCAGTCTTGCTCGATCGCGCCGGCCAAAACCGTACAATCCCTACAATGGAATGCATATGGTTAATTGCTGCGCGCAGCCGCACGGCCGCACGCGATCGCAAGACCACGCAGCCCAAGGGGATATGCAATATCAACGGAAGCAGGAGGTGCGCATGACCGGCATTATCGATTACGCGCACACCGAAACGCGCTCCTTCGCCGACTTGCCGTTCAACGAAATCGACGCCTTGATCATCTCCACGCTCATCTATGAGGATGTGGCCAGTGTCTGTCCGACGTTGATGCTGGATGAGACGCGGTCAGGCTCGTTCGCCGCACGCATTCGCGCTTTCGAACCCAAGCATCCACTGATCTGGCTGAAGGGTATCTGGCATCCCGAGCTTGAATCGGTAAGCCTTGACGAGGCCAACCGCGAGCTGCATCGTTCGCCGGAAACACATGCCGACGACAAGCCGCACGAAGCCCAAATGGTTTCAGTGGTCAACCCGGACCTGACCCACGACCTGTTCCAGGCCGCAGGCGAAAACCCCCGCTACGCCAACGTTCGCCTGGGCGCGGTGGTCGAGCACATCAATCAGGGTGAGCAAACCCAATTCGCCGCCGCCACCTTCCAACTGCCCGACGGCCACAAGCGCCGAAAGCCGACCTACAAAGGCACGTTGGTTATTTCCTTCCGCGGCACCGATGATTCGCTCATCGGATGGAAGGAAGATTTCAATATGGCTTTCCAGTATCCGGTGCCGGCGCAACGTTCAGCCAGCGCCTATCTGGATATGGTGGCGCGACTGTGGGAGGGTCCGATTATTCTGGTCGGCCATTCCAAGGGAGGCAATCTGGCGATTTACGCGGCCATGAACGCCGATCCCAAGGTGCGCAAGCGCATTCAGCATGTCTATTCACTGGATGGCCCCGGTTTCCCGCCGGAGATTGTGACCAGCCCCGCCTACCGCACCATCCAGCCGAAGGTGACGAAAATCGTGCCGAGTTCGTCGATTGTGGGCATGATTTTCGAGACCCCGGAGCCTTGCCGCGTGGTCTCTTCCGATTCGGATGGCATCATGCAGCATTCCGCCTTCACCTGGCTATTGGATGGTGACCAGTTCATCACCGAGCCGGATTTGAGTTCCAGCTCGCAGTTGTTTAACGAGGAGCTGAACCATTGGATCGCCACGCTTACGCCCGAACAGCGCGAGCGTGCGGTGGATGCGCTGTTCACCGTGCTGCACGCCAACGGCGCCACCAGCTTCAGCGAGGTGATGAGCAACTTCCCCGCTTCGATTCCGGCGATGCTTGGCGCGTACGTTGGGCTGACCCCCGCAGACCGGCGTCATTTGGTTGAGGCCCTGGCGATACTGTTCAAGGCGTCCACGGCCAAACGCAAGCCGACGCCCGCCCCGGCTTCCGCACCAAGTTCTGCGACCTCCAAAGCAACAGCCGAGATCCCAGCAGAAACTGCAGCAGGAGCAGATAGCGCAGCTCCGGCCAGAGCCGATACTGATGCCGATGCCGGCACCACAGCTTCGCCATCAGCGGAGGACGCAACTGAAATCGCCGATTAGCTCATAGACATGTCCACAAATAATAGTTATACTGCCCAATAAGTTATTAGACAGCGTGACCATATCACGCTGGTGCATCAGGAGGAAGAGATGCCACGTCCACGCCATGATTCCGAGGTGCTGCCCGCCAAAGAACGCCTCGAGAACGCTTTCTGGGAATTGCTCGCCGACCGCGACTATCGCAAGATCACCGTTACCGACGTGGTGCGTGAGGCTGGCGTGAACCGTAATTCGTTCTACTATCACTTCTCCAGCCTGCCCGAATTGGCCGATTCAGCCATCCTGCATCAGGTCGAATCGATTCCGATCAACCGCACCCCCGATCCGAACGGCAATCCCGAGGAACAATGGCGAGACCGCGTCACCGCCACGCTCTCCGATCCAGAGCAGCGTCAGCGCCTCGACCACCTGGCCCTGTTGGCAGGCCCGCACAGCACGCTTGAACTGACCGAATCGCTGCGCGACTTCTGCCGTCTGCAAATGCTCAGCACATTGCAACGCGACCCCAAGAACCTTGACCTGAAAACCGATCTCATGGTCGAGTTCACCGTGGGCGGCATGCTCGCCGTGCTGCAACGTTGGCCCGAATTGAGCGACACCATCGAAATCAAAGACCTGCTTAAAGAAGATGTGGCCGTGCTGGCCATGGGCATATACCTGGCCATGAGCCAAAAGGACATGCTTAATTACTGGAATCGCATCTTCGTGCACAATGCGCAGGATTCGACCGCCCCCGGCATGCCGGTCGCCGCCACGCATGCCGCGCCATCCACCATCTCATCGTCGAACGGCCCCGCAGGATTCCCCGGGTACACCGCTTGACCGAAAACCAGCGAGTCTGGATTGTTTCCGCCGCACGAACCTCGCGTGAGGTTTCTCACAAGGCGCAATCAGCCTCTCATGCTGGCGTTTCCAACCCACGCACAGGAAGATGGAAGCATGAGCGAAACATCGAACAAGACTCGTCTGGAACATGACTGCATCGGCCAGATGGAGGTGCCGGCGAACGTCTACTGGGGTATTCACACCCAGCGCGCTATCGGCAACTTCCCGGTCTCCGGCATCACCGATAGCCAACATCCCGAGCTGATTCGCGCCTATGCCACGGTCAAGCGCGCCTGCGCCATCGCCAATGAGGAATTAGGCCTGATCGACCCAGCCAAGGCCGAGGCCATTCGCGCCGCCTGCCTAGAAATTGAGGCCGGCAAACTGGCCGATCAGTTCCCGGTCGATGTGATGCAGGGCGGTGCCGGCACCTCGTCGAACATGAACATGAACGAGGTGATCGCCAACCGTGCGTTGGAAATCGCCGGCCGCCAGCGCGGCGATTACACATACATCCATCCGAACGACGACGTCAACAAGTCGCAGTCCACGAACGACACCTACCCGGCCGCCTGCAAACTCGCGCTTATCGACGCGATCGGGCCGCTCGCCGAGTCCACCAAGAAACTCGCCAAGGCCTTCCACGATCTGGCCGACAAACATATCAATGACGTGACGATTGGCCGCACGCAGCTGCAGGACGCCGTACCAATGACCTATGGTCAGGAATTTCATGCGTTTGCCACGCTGTTGAAGTCTGATTTGGCTGCATTCGATCGCGTGGTGCCGCTGCTGGCCCAGCTCAACCTCGGTGCCACCGCCATCGGTACCGGCATTTGCGCGGATCTGCGATTCCGCAAGTCCGCTATCAAGCATCTGGCGCAAATCACCGGGCTGCCGGTCACCGCCGCGCCCGATCCGGTGGCCGCCATGACGGATATGGGCGCGTACGTGGCCACGTCGGCTGCCATCAAGAGCCTCGCCGTGCACCTGAAGAAGGCCGCCGACGATTTGCGACTGCTCAATTCCGGGCCGCGCTGCGGTTTCAACGATCTCAACGTGCCGGCTCGCCAGGCCGGATCGTCGATCATGCCGGCCAAAGTGAACCCTGTGATCCCCGAATGCGTCAACCAGTGCTGCTTCACGATTTTCGGCATGGACGTGACTGTGAACTGGGCTGTGGCCGAGGGACAGTTGCAGCTGAACGCCTTCGACCCGGTGATGGTGCATGAGCTGCTGACCGGCATGGCGTTGCTGACGCACGCCATGGAGACGTTCCGCGTCAACTGCGTGGAAGGCATCGAAATCAATGCTGACCTGGGGCGTTCATACGCCCAGTCCTCACCGTCGATTTCCGCCGCGCTCAACCACTACATCGGCTACGAGCACGCGGCCGACATCGCCGCCGAAGCCGTACATACCGGCCGTACCGTGCGCGAGGTGGCCGGCGAACGCACCG
>OHBP01000348.1_pt1 | contig 25662 bp, 24 predicted proteins | sample 1577471 | NCBI WGS metagenome assembly OHBP01 (sample SAMEA3879503, study PRJEB24766) | human gut metagenome | biome: human-associated habitat; feature: feces | place: USA | collected 1985/1987
CGCAGCCGCCGGAGCGGTGCTTAAGCCGTAAGGCGGGAATTATGCGGTGTTGCCTAAGGTATTTTTACCGCATGATCCGTGTCTAGCGCTTCCATGCGGCTGTTCTCCCATCGTTACTCTGTAGGGGGCGGCGTCCCTCTGACGCACTGCGGCAGCTTTTGTATCCACGCTTTTTTGCCTCTCGGTAGGGTCCGGGCACGCCCGGCCCGCCTTCTATCTCTCCCCCACCAGCAAAAATTCCCCTCTATTTTTCTCTTTTTGTCCTGTTTCTGCAACAATTCCCGTGCTAAAATCGTATTACAGGTTGAGGGAATACGCCCTCGCCTGACCGCGTACCTGCACAAAGGAGTTATAGAGGATGTTTACGCTGTTTGTTCTTTTTGTTTTTGCCTGGCTGTTTGTCAAGTCTGTCGGTTTGGCCTTCCATGTGACTTGGGGCCTGGCGAAATTTGTCGCCACACTGCTGTTCGTGATCGCCCTGCCGCTGCTGGTGGTTTTCGCCGTCGTCGGCGCGCTGCTGCCTCTGCTGCTGCCCCTGGCCCTCGTGGCTGCCGCCTTCTGCATTCTGAAAAAGGCATAAAGTACCCAACCGCCGTGCGGCCCGGAGCTGCACGGCGGTTTCTTGTCATTGAGGTGTCGGCGTGGTATACTTGTAGTCAGGGCGTTTTGCGCCTGCTATCATCCAACAAAGAGGTTTTTCCCATGAAGCTCGTCGTCTGTTTTCCCGGGATCGGCTACCACTGTGATAAGCCGCTGCTCTACTACAGCCGTAAGCTGGCGGCCTGCGCCGGGTACGACCACACCCTTTTGCTGCAATACACCTACCACAAGGACGGCCTGCGCGGCAGCCCCGCCGCCCTGCGCGAGGCATTTGACACCCTGTACGCCCAGGCCGAGGCCCAGCTGTCCGCCGTAGATTGGCCGCAATACGACGATGTACTGTTCCTTTCCAAGAGCATCGGCACCGCTGTCTCCGCCGCCTTCGCCCAGCGCCACGGCATCCCCTGCCGCCAGATTCTCTACACGCCGCTCTCCCTGACGTTTGCGCTTGCTCCGCAGAATGCCCTTGCCTTTTTAGGCACCGCCGACCCCTGGAGCGATGCTTCCTCCGTCGCCGCCGCAGCCCGCGCCAACGGCACGCCGCTCTGTCTTTATGAGAACGCCAATCATTCCCTGGAAACCGGCGACGTTTTGCACGACCTGACGACCCTGCAGGACGTCATGCAGAAAACGCAGACGTTCATTGCAGATACACCCCACTGACATTTTCCCACCCGACATTTTCCCACCTGCAAAGAATTGACATTTGCCCCGCAAGCTGTTATAATAAGCTGTACAAAATTTATGCTGTGGAGCATTACCCAAGAGGTCGAAGGGGTCGCACTCGAAATCACACCCTGCGGGAAGTTCCGCGCAACAAAATTAAATATGCAGATGTACTCAAGAGGTCGTAAGAGGGAGCACTCGAAATGCTTTAGGACAGGAGACTGTCGCGTGGGTTCGACTCCCACCATCTGCGCCATATCCGTCGTAGAATCGAAAGATTTTACGACGGATATTTTTGTTTACGGCTTTGAAATGTGATGCTGTAAGTTTACGCAATGACTATTACAAGCCAAAATCCACTTGCAACAATAATCTGTTGCAAAAAGCCATTTGTTGCCCGCATTGTTGCCCACAGTTCATGGTTTCCTGCGAGAAAGGATAATAACTTATAAAGAGTTATCTCCAACAGCAGCGTTTTTCGGTGTTGCGAATACTGCTTGGTGGTATGCCGTCAGCACACTGAGTTTGCGCTGCTCCTGTACTTGTACATAGCGGGTCGTGACGGTGTTGATTTTCAGATTTACGCCCATTTGCTGGGAAAAATCGTCCACTGAATGTCCGAGAATTTGGCTAACTGCATAAAAATCACCTGTCAAATTGTACATATTGGTGCCCGCTGTGCCGCGTAGATCGTGAAATCGGATTTTCGGCATCCCAGTGCTACGCATAAATCCGTTAAACTTGACCGAAATACGCTTTTGTAAGTATGGCGAACCGTCCGGCTTGCACACAACAAGATCGTTATCGTAATACTTGACCCCGCCGAGCTTGCACAACCGCCGCTGGTCGGCTTGTTCCTGTCTAAGCCGTAAAAAGATTGGCAGTGTTTCTTCTGTAATGGGAAATGAACGTGTTTCGCCTTCGTCACGGTCTTTCAATGGTTCCAAGTGCGGCACAATTTTAGCATCTTTCGGCAGGTCACAGGGAATTTGGCCTCGCAAGGTAATTTGCCTGTGCGTCAAATCAACATCACGCCAGCGTAACCCCAGCGCTTCGCTGAGTCGCAGCCCAAACAGAACAGCGAGCAGCACCACGGTCTCAAGTGCATTACCATGTACAAACGCCAAAAGCTGCTGCACCTGTTCCACGGTGTACTTGTCATATTTGCGCCCGGCGTTCTTACTAAACCGTGTCATAATGTTCTTGGCTGGGTTGTTTGGAATGTAGCCATACTTTACCGCCGAGGACAGCGCAGAGCTTAAAATTCGATGGCAATAACGCACTGAATTCTCCGCCAGTCCCTTCTCACGCAGTTGCGCAATCATATCGTCAATCATTTGGGGTGTCAGTTTGTTCAGAGATACTTCGCCCAGCATGGGAATTAGATGTATGTTTATGCCGCTCCAATAGCTGTATCGCGTACTTTTTGCAAGGTTATGGTGGTAGCTTTCGTACCACTTGGGCAGATACTCTTTTAGCTTTTGCTTGCTTTCCGGTCCGTAGCCGACCATAGCGGCGCTGCCGGTCTGCAGTTCCAGTTTGATTTGAGCCTCGTATAATTCCGCTTCCCTGCGCGTTGCAAAGCCTCGCTTGGCAATGCTTTTCTGCCTGCCGTTCTCGTAGACTTTCACATTGACATCGTAGACGATGCCCGATCTGCCTGTTAAAATTCCTTGGCTGTTTCGCTTGTTTTTGACTTTTCTCTCGCGGATCGCCATATCAGCACCCACCACTTACAGACCTTGCTGGGGTCTTGGCACGGTTGTAATAATCCCAAATCGCCTGTTCGGAAATCAGGCGACGGTTGCCGTTCTGGATGAACTCCAACTCGCCGTTGTCCATTAACTGGCGCAGTCGATTTTCTCCGATGCCGGAAACAACTGCCATTTGTTCCACAGTTTTCAGCATCGGTTCAAACGGATTTCGCACAGCTTGCGGTGTTTTTTGCTTTGCATATCTTGCCATAACTATCCCTCCTGCGGTATAATTTATAAAACAAATTGTTTGTGGTACTTGTGCACAGCACAGGAACACGATCATTTGTAAGGCTTGAAGATTTGGTATATTCAGTTTTCAAGGTTCATCAGCACCACATTCAAAATGCTTGTGATGTCTGCAAGCTCATTATACCACAAGCGTTTTGCTTGTCAATATATATTTTTACTTTTTATTGCAACTTATTTTCTGTGGGAGGTTCTTTATGGATACAACTGGGAGACGCATTAAACGTCTGCGTTTGAAAAAGGGAATCTCGCAATCTCAACTTTCTAAGCGCTCCGGCATTACCTCAACGCTTCTTCAACAGTACGAATATGGTACGCGCCATCCCAAGGAAGATCAGTTAAACAAAATCGCATTGGCGCTTGGCGTAGCGCCTGCTATGCTGCGTCCGTTGGATGTGGATACAATCGAGGGGCTGCTCGCCATCATCTACGAAATGCACTCCAGTTACCACGGCATAGAAATTATCGAAGAAAACGGTACAACTTCTATCCGTTTGCCCAATACACTACAAGCCGAGCCCGCCAGATATGCATTGCACTTAATCAAGAAATTTATGGAACAGCCGCTATTCGGTTCAGACGAAGAAGCTCCCGTTGCCATGAACGCAGACGAAATTCAACCTGATACTGGTGTGACACTTGCTGAAGAAATAAAGTGGTACAATCAGCAGTCAAGGTTTCTGCATGACACCGAAGAACTTGGGATTTGGTCCGATACCAGCCGTGAAGAAGATACCTCAACTTAAAATCGTTTCTGCATACAGGAGTAACAATAAATGGACAGTAAATTGACCGCAGAACAAGAAAAACTAGCTGCACTAATAGAATCCGACTACGCACTATTGAAATTCGGCTATTATGGGCAGGAATACGAGTTTGCTGTTGCTGAGCGAGACCCGCGCCTATACAGAAAAATGCTGAAACGCCCGGACTATCATCAATTTATCGCAGATAAAGACAAACAATATCGCCATGAAACCAGCGTGATGATGGCTGTACTGGCTGATATGCGCGGCATAACTCCAACGACAAAGCAGGAAAATGAAAGCGGTTGGTACAAAACTATGTTCTCGCTAAAAGCAGAAGCGGAGACTTTCACGCGGAATAGTATCCTGCATGATGTCGAAACAGATTTTTGACGAGAGCATATTTTATCGTAAAAGCGCCCTATCAAAAGAAGTGGATTGGCTTCTTTTGATAGGGCGCTTTTGTCATATATACCAAATCGAAGATTTAACTTCATCATATTTTACAAAAAGATGTACTTTCTATTGACTTTTTTGCAACAACAGAATACAATATATTTACATCATTTTAATAAATTTGATGTAAATAAAAATAAAGGTTCTACAATGAAAACATTTAACTTCAAAGCAGTATATTCTCAGCTGCTGACACCAGAGATTGTGTTCCGTCTAACGCAGCTCCACGAATACAAAGGTCGACTGAACAGGCTCCTTGAAACGGATGCTGCCGCACTATCTGAAATCCAAGAAACCGCCATCCTGCAAAATGTCGCTGCATCGAATACCATGGAAGGCATCACCGTTGCCGAGGATCGGCTGAAAAAGCTTATCCTGAATAAAACCAATCCGCAAACCGATGATGAGAAAAAAGTGGCGGGTTATCGGGATGTGCTAACCTCCATAAGTGCCAATTATGACTTCCTGCCACCAGTACCACCCACTATTTTGCAGTTACACCGAGATTTATACAAATTCAGCGGTAAAGCTGTGGGCGGCAATTATAAAGATACCGATGGTGAACCATGCGCCGAAAGCCTTGCTTCCCTATGCAATGCCTTTGAACAAGCCCTGCAAGACCCAGTCCTTGACCCGCTGCTTTTGATTCCGATGTTCATGGTGGATTTTCTGAACATCGCCCCCTTCGATAACGGTACAGAACGAATGAGCCGCCTGCTGCTGACACTGCTCCTGTACCGTTCCGGCTATGAAGTAGAGCAATACAGCAGCATAGACGCGATTCTTCTTAACACAAAAGCATCCTACGATGCAGCACTGCAACGCAGTTCCCATAACTGGGCTGTCGGCACAAATGACTACGCACCTTTTACCGCCTACCTGCTGAACACTCTTGTTACGGCATACAAAAGCTTTGACGAGATTGCCACACAGCTAACCGCCAAGGGTCTGTCAAAGCCTGACCGCGTGCGGGAAATCATTAAATTGCACCAAGGCGAAATCACCAAAAGCGAAATCCTAAAGCAGTGTCCGGACATCAGCCAAATCACTGTCCAGCGGGCACTGGCAGACTTGCTAAACAACAGACAAATCACAAAAATCGGCGGCGGTCGATACACTTCTTATATTTGGAATGGAGAGAATTAACAATGATTACCGGAGAACTCAAAAACAAAATCGACAGCCTTTGGGATATTTTTGCGGCGGGCGGTCTTGTAAACCCGCTGGATGTCATTGAACAAATCACTTATTTAATGTTTATTCACGACTTGGACGATTCCGACAACTTGCGCGCCAAGGAAGCCGCCATGCTGGGGTTGCCGTACCAGAGCATTTTCGCGGACGAGGTGCAGCTCGGCGAACGCACCATCGACGGTCAGCAGCTCAAGTGGAGCGTGTTCCACGACTTTCCGGCGCAGAAAATGTACGCCACCATGCAGGAATGGGTGTTCCCGTTCATCAAAAATCTGCACGGTGACAAGAACAGTGCCTACTCCAAATACATGGACGACGCCATTTTCAAGCTGCCCACGCCGCTGCTGCTTTCCAAAGTGGTGGATGCGCTGGACGAAATTTACCGCCTGATGAATGAGTCGCAGGCGGTGGATGTGCGCGGCGACACCTATGAATATCTGCTGTCCAAAATCGCGCAGTCCGGCTTGAACGGTCAGTTCCGCACGCCGCGCCATATCATCCGTATGATGGTCGAGCTGATGGACCCCAAGGCGGACGAAGTCATCTGCGACCCCGCCTGCGGCACGTCCGGCTTCCTCGTCGCAGCGGGCGAGTACCTGAAAGAGCACCGCAAAGAAGAAATCTTCTTTGACCGTCAGAAAAAAGACCACTACATGAACCATATGTTCTTCGGCTACGATATGGACCGCACGATGCTGCGCATCGGCGCCATGAACATGATGACCCACGGCATCGATAACCCCTACATTGAGTACCGCGACAGCCTGAGCGACCAGAACCCGGACAAAGAAAAATACTCGCTGATTCTTGCCAATCCGCCGTTCAAGGGCAGCCTGGACGCCGACACCGTATCCGCCGACCTGCTGAAGGTCTGCAAGACTAAGAAAACCGAACTGCTTTTCCTTGCGCTGTTCCTGCGTATGCTGAAAATCGGCGGGCGCTGCGCCTGCATTGTTCCCGATGGTGTGCTGTTCGGCTCGTCCACCGCGCACAAGGCAATTCGTAAAGAACTGGTGGACGGCAACCGTCTGGAGGCAGTTATCTCGATGCCGTCCGGCGTGTTCAAGCCCTATGCCGGTGTTTCCACCGCCATTTTGATTTTCACCAAGACCGGGCATGGCGGCACGGATAACGTGTGGTTCTACGATATGCAGGCCGACGGTCTTTCGCTGGACGACAAGCGCAGCCCCGTGCAGGAGAACGACATTCCCGACATTATTGCGCGCTTCAAAAATCCGGACGCCGAGAAAGACCGCGCCCGCACGGAAAAATCGTTCTTTGTTCCCAAGCAGGAAATTGTGGATAACGGCTACGACCTGTCTATCAACAAATACAAAAAGACCGAGTACAAGCCTGTGGAGTACCCGCCGACAAGTGAGATCATGGCAGAGCTGCGCCGCTTGGAGAAAGAGGTCAACACGGCAATGGACGAACTGGAGCAGATGCTGAAATAAGGAGCGCACCATGACGGAAAACGACAAGCTGCAAATGTTTGAAGATCAGACCATCCGCACCGCTTGGGATGAGGAAAAAGAAGAATGGTATTTTTCGGTGGTGGATGTCGTGGTTGCATTGACAGAAAGCCCCGACTACAAGACCGGCAGAAAATACTGGAACAAGCTGAAGCAGCGCTTGAAAGAAGAAGGAAATGAACTGGTGACAAATTGTCACCAGTTGAAAATGAAAGCCGCCGATGGCAAGCGCCGCCTTACGGATGTAGCGAATACCGAGCAGTTGCTGCGCATCATCCAGTCCATCCCGTCCAAAAAGGCCGAACCGTTCAAAATGTGGCTGGCCATGGTCGGGCGTGAGCGCATTGAGGAAATCATCGACCCGGAGCTTACCATTGAACGTGCGCTGGACACCTACGCACAGAAAGGCTACCCGCCGGAGTGGATCAACCAGCGCCTGCAAACCATCCGCGCCCGCAAGGAGTTGACCGATGCGTGGAGCGCACACGGGGTGCAAAAGGGGCAGGAGTACGCCATTTTGACGGATGAAGTCACAAAGGCGTGGTCCGGGCTGAATACACGGCAGTACAAGAACCTGAAAGGGTTGAAAAAGGAAAATCTGCGCGACAATATGAGTACGTTGGAGCTGGCGCTGAATATGTTGGCGGAAGCCACCACAACAGAACTCACCAAGGCTCAGAATCCGCAAGGGCTGGAAGAAAACCGCACTGTGGCAAAGCAGGGCGGCACGGTAGCCGGCAACGCCCGAAAAGAAATTGAAGCACAGACCGGTCGCCCGGTGGTTACGGCAGAAAACGCAAGCACAATGCTGCTGGGGCAGGCTGTTGCCGGGATGATTGAGGGCGTTGTGAAAGATGAAGATGATAAGGAATAACTCTGCTGTGATGGCGGATACAACTTCGGATTTGTGGGAGAAAATATGATAGAGCAAAAAAGACTGGGGGATATTGCAACATACATAAATGGTTTTGCGTTCAAACCAGAGGATAGAGGTACAGTAGGATTACCTATTATTCGCATCCAGGATCTGACGGGCAATGCCTATGATTTAGGATTTTATGCTGGCAATTATCCTGAACGCATTGAAATCAATGACGGAGATGTGTTGATTTCATGGTCTGCAAGCCTTGGCGTGTATGTTTGGGATAAAGGAAAGGCGCTGCTCAACCAGCACATCTTTAAGGTGGTATTTGATAAATGTGAGGTGAACAGAGAATATTTTGTTTATGCTGTTCGCTATAAGCTAAAAGAAATGGAGTCAAAAACGCATGGCGCAACAATGAAGCACATTGTCAAAAAGGATTTTGACAATACATTGATTCCGTTCCCTACTTTAGAAGAACAGGAAAACATTGCAAATTTGCTTGATAAGATATCCACAATAATTCTAGTTCGCCAACAACAACTCCAAAAGCTGGACGAACTCGTCAAAGCTCGATTTGTCGAAATGTTTGGGGATGACAAATATTCCAAAATGCCTCTGATTAACTTAATTACAGAAGGTGCGGGACTATCCTACGGAATTGTGCAGCCAGGAGATAGTGGTACTGGTGATATGGGTGTATTGCGACCTGTTGATATGGTAAATGGAGAAATTTCAACACATTCTATCAAATATATTGACCGATCTATTGGTGCTAGTTTCAAAAAGACTGAACTGGTCGGTGACGAATTGCTAATAACGGTCCGAGGAACAACCGGGGTTACAGCACTGACAGATAGTAGATTTAAAAATATGAATGTTACTCGCGGTATAGCGGTTATTCGTTATGATCGAAGAAAAATCAATCCTATATATCTTAACGCTTTTCTTAATACAGATGAAAGTCAACAGTACATTCAAGAACATACCAGAGGTGCAACTCTTCAGCAAATCAATCTATCTGATTTACGTGTTCACATGATTCCCGTTCCACCTATCGAATTACAAGAAAAACTAGCAGATTTCATTCAACAAGTCGACAAATCAAAAGTTGCCGTACAGAAGTCCTTGGACGAAGCACAACTTCTGTTTGACAGCTTGATGCAGCAATATTTCGGCTAAAATAAGTAAATACGGGCTTATGCCGGGGCAGGACGATGGTACACAGAAAAGGAGTGTACCATCATGGAAGAAAAGCTTGTCGCAATTCTCAACGAAATGGCGGAATATTTGAGCATTGCCCAGATGAAAAAGCTGCAAGAAGTGCTGCTGAAAAATCTGGCAGAAAACGAACCGCAAAAAGCGGAAATTTCCAACGCAGAATATCTGCAAATGTTTTTGGATGCCAAGAAAATTGAGGGTTGCTCTGAAAGAACGCTGCAATATTACCGTGTTACGGTGGAGCGAATGCTGCAAAGTATTACCACGCCCATCCGAAAAATATGCACGGAAGAAATTCGCAGTTATCTTTCGGGGTATCAGCAAATCAACGGCTGTGGCAAGGTGACTGTGGATAATATTCGCCGTAACATTTCCAGCTTTTTCTCATGGCTGGAAGAAGAGGATTATATCCTCAAAAGCCCTATGCGGCGAATCCACAAAATCAAGACAAAACAACAGGTTAAAGAAACGATCTCGGACGAAGCCATTGAGCAGCTGCGCGACCATTGCGCCTGTGCGCGTGATTTGGCGATGATCGACCTGCTGTATTCCACAGGCATCCGTGTTGGTGAATTGGTAAATCTGAACATTGACGATGTGAATTTTGAAGCCCGCGAGTGTGTGGTATTTGGCAAGGGCGATAAAGAACGCCGCGTATATTTCGATGCAAAGGCAAAATTGCACCTGCAAAATTATCTAAAGCACCGTACGGACCGCAACCCCGCCCTGTTTGTTACTTTGGACGCACCACATGACCGCCTAAAAATCAGCGGCGTGGAGGTTCGTCTGCGGGAACTGGGGCGCAGCGTCAATTTGGTAAAAATCCACCCGCATAAATTCCGCCGCACGATGGCAACCCGCGCCATAGATAAAGGTATGCCGATTGAACAGGTGCAAAAAATCCTCGGTCATTCGCAAATTGATACCACAATGCAGTACGCCATGGTCAACCAAACCAACGTCAAGGCCTCCCACCAGAAGTTTATCGCCTGATACAACTTCGGATTTGTGGGAGTAAACCGATGGCCAAACTAATTGAGATAACAGGAAAAGTTCTTTCTGGAGAATGGGGTACGGATGATGAATCAGGCAATGGTGTCCCCGTGCTTCGGACAACTAATTTTACCAATGAAGGCATTGTCGATTATAGTAATGTAGTTACCAGAACAATTCAAAAGAAAAATATTGATGCCAAGTATTTACGGAAAGGCGATATTATAATCGAGAAATCTGGCGGAAGTGATAAACAGCCTGTTGGTCGTGTTATATATTTTGATGGTCCAGAAAGCACATACTTGTTCAATAATTTCACAGGTCTGTTGCGGGTCAAAAATCAAGCTGTTTGGCTTCCAAGATATGTATTTTATTCTCTTTTCCATAATTATCGAAAAGGCGGCACAAGACCTTTTGAAAGTAAGACAACCGGGCTTCATAATCTGAAAACAGACGATTATATTTCGCGTTATGAAGTGCTTGAAGCGCCTATAAGTGAACAGCAATCAATATGTAAACAGCTTGATTACGTATATGACATTATAAAGACACGCCAACAACAACTCCAAAAGTTGGATGAACTCGTCAAAGCTCGATTTGTCGAATTGTTTGGGGACCCGATATCCAATCCAATGAATTGGAACAAAAGAACATTAAAAGAGGTTTGCACAAAATTAAATGATGGAACACATTTCTCCCCAGAGAGCTTTTCAATGGGTGACTATAAGTATATTACTGCTAAAAACATTAAAGCATCCGGCTTTGATTTCTCTAATATAACGTATGTTCCAGAAGCCGTTCATCGTCCAATATTTGAGAGATGCAATCCTGAACAAGGAGATGTGCTGTATATTAAAGATGGCGCAACTACTGGAATTGCAATAGTGAATACATTGAAGGAAGAATTTACGTTACTCTCAAGTGTGGCGTTGCTTAAACAAAACCGAAATGTAATAAATGGATACTTTTTGGCCGCACTCCTCAACAATGCGGATATGTATTCAGATATTCGTAATAACATGGGAGGTGCAGCAATCACGAGATTAACGATTGCAAAGTTGAATGCTGTTAAGGTTATAGTTCCACCATTAGACTTACAAAATAGATTTGCCGCCTTTGTCGAACAAGTCGACAAATCAAAAGTTGTTGCATAAAACTTTGAGAATCTTAACAATTAAATATATTCTAGGAAAAACAATTTTTAGGAGAAAAAATGAAAATAATAGATAGCATTACCATTCGATACTTCCGATCAGTCTATACATTAAACATCGGACAATGCGAAGATATAACAATTGTTTCTGGAAGAAATGATGTTGGAAAATCAAACATATTAAAAGCACTGAACTTATTTTTTTGTCAACAATCCGACTATCTTCATAATTTTGATTTTGTTGAGGACTATTCCAATATTCGCAGAGATGAAGTGAAGAAGGATACAATCCGAGGTCAACAGTTTATCTCTATATCGATTCGATTTTTGCGCGGGAATAGAATGGAAAACTCGCTGCCGCCCAGCTTTTCTGTTACCAAACGATGGGACATGCATTCCTCGGAATGTAAAATGACTTCGGATGTTCTAGCACGAATGGAACAGTTTTCAAAAAAGCACGGGAAAAAATTCTCAGAAAAGACTACAAATACCTCTCTTAGCACTTTTCTAAATAGAATTCGCTATATTTATGTTCCGGCAATAAAAGACGAACAGGTTTTTAAAGAAACTCTAAATCTATTGCAAGAAAGCTTATTTTCGTCAAAGAACAAGAAAATATTAGATACACCTATTAATGAAGCCAATCACGCGGTTCAAAATGTTATTGGTGAATTGCAAAAAGATTTTGAAGATGCTACCGGAATAAAGAATTTTGTGGAATTGCCCAATACATTAAATTACACACATGGGCTTCTTCAAGTAAATACGCAAACGAGCAATGGTTTAATCAGCATTGATAAGCGTGGTGATGGTATTAAGGCGCACTATATCCCCAAAATTTTGAATTATGTTGCGAAACATTCAAAAAATATCTTTATTTGGGGATTTGAAGAGCCTGAAAACTCCTATGAATATTGTAGATGTATGCAGGTTGCGAAAGAGTTTGACGAGGTCTACTGTCAAAATTGTCAGGTATTCATAACCACCCATTCTCCGGCTTTCTTTGAGGAACGAGATAACAAGAAAATTGTTCTGGTTGGAAATAAAGATGGAAAGACGATTTTGATGGACGAAAATACGCCTATCGATGAGGAACTGGGTTATATAGCGTTGTATAGAGGCTTTCTTGAAAAATTAAAAGCAATGCAGGACATTAGCGAATCCAAAGAAAAAGAGATTTCCGATCTACGGAGCACAATTCAAACCCTATCAAAGCCAATGATACTTACCGAGGGAAAAACGGATGCTCAATTACTAAAACAAGCCGCTTTCAAACTGAGTCTGACGGAGTTCCAAGCATATGACATTCAGCCTATAATTTCTGACGGAACAAGTAATAATACAGTACTTCTGAAATTCTTACATAGCCTTCGAGATAATGTGCAATCCAATCAAGTGATTATTGGTATGTTTGATAGAGACACGCCTTTACTTACAGAAATAAATGGTTCAAGAGTAGACATACGTAATGAGAAATTTGTGAAAATAGGAAAAAACATTTTTGCTTTTTCTATTCCTGTGCCACACGCTCGCGCGGAAAGCAACCAAATATCTATTGAACACTATTTTACAGATGAAGAGATAAAAACCGAACTTGAAGGTAAAAGACTCTTTATTGGAAACGAATTCTATAAAACAGGTGTATGCAAGAGCAATCCATCCTTATATTATAAAAGTGGAGCGAGAGTTGCAGACACAATTAAAATCATTGAGCATGAAAGCAATAACTATGTGATGAATGCTGACGGGACGGGAGATTACAGCATTTCGAAATCAGCATTTGTCAATGCAATCTGTGAAGAAAAGGATTCCTTTAAGGGATTTTCGTTTGACGAGTTTCAAAAAATATTTGATGTGATAAACTCGATTGTCTCATCCTCCAAGGAGTGATATTATGACAAACTTTGATTTTTTGAAATCGAAACGGACATTTGATTCTTTTGCCGATGCAGCAATTGCAGCGGAAAGGATATTTTCTATCGACCCGTCCGCCTGTGTCCTCAACTGCCGCAGGGCGATGGAGTTTGCCGTAAAATGGATGTACTCGGTGGATAAGGCGTTGGTCATGCCCTATCAGGACACGCTGGTCAGCCTGATGAACGCCGAGGATTTCCGGGATATTGTCGGCACGGACATCTGGCGGCGCATGGATTTTATCCGCCGCATGGGGAACAATGCCGCCCACAGCGGCAAAAAAGTCACCGAGGAACAGGCCGGACTATGCCTTGAAAACCTGTACATTTTCCTTGATTTTGTGGCGTATTGCTATGGGGAAAACTATACTGCCGGACACTTTGACCGCGCCCTGCTGGAGCAGCCCGCCGAAGCCACCGCAGCGCAGCCTGACGAAGAAAAGGACATTGACCTTGCTGCCCTTATGGCAGAAAACGCTGCGCTGAAGGAGGAACTCACCGCCCGCCGTGCCGAGCAGCAGCAGACTTATGTCCCCAAACCGCTTGATCTGTCCGAGTATAAGACCCGCAAGCTGTACATTGACACCATGCTCACCGATGCAGGCTGGACCGAAGGCAAAGACTGGCAGAACGAGGTAGAACTGCCCGGTATGCCCAACAAATCCGAGGTAGGCTATGCCGATTATGTGCTTTACGGCGATGACGGTCGTCCTTTGGCTGTGGTAGAAGCCAAGCGCACCTGTGTGGATGTGGCAAAAGGTCGCCAGCAGGCAAAATTGTATGCCGATCTGCTGGAAAAAAAGTATCACCGCCGCCCGGTCATCTTTTTGACAAACGGCTTTGAAACGCGCATTACCGACACGATTTACCCGGAACGCAAGTGCGCTGCCATTTATTCCAAACGCGATTTGGAAAAGCTGTTCAACCTGCAATCCATGCGTACCAGCCTGCGGAATGTGATGGTAGACCGCAGTATTGCCGGACGTTATTACCAAGAGGGCGCTATCAAAGCGACCTGTGATGCCTTTACCCGCAACCGCCGCAAGGCTCTGCTGGTCATGGCTACCGGCTCCGGCAAAACACGCACGGTGATTGCACTGTGCGATGTGCTGCTGCAACATGGCTGGGTGAAAAACATCCTGTTTCTGGCGGACCGCAACAGCCTTGTCACGCAGGCAAAGCGCAGCTTTGTGAACCTGCTGCCGGACTTGTCCGTTACAAACCTCTGCGAAGAAAAAGACAACTATACGGCGCATTGTGTGTTTTCCACCTATCAAACCATGTACAATGTCATTGACAGCGTACAGGATGAGAGCGGCAAGCTGTTTACCTGCGGACACTTTGACTTGGTCATCTGCGATGAGGCACATCGCTCGGTTTACAACAAGTACAAAGACATCTTCAACTACTTTGACGCGCCGTTGGTCGGCTTGACCGCGACACCCAAGGATGAAATCGACAAGAACACCTATGAAATTTTTGAATTGGAAAACGGTGTTCCCACCTATGGCTACGAGCTGGCGCAAGCCGTTAAGGACGGATATCTCGTAGACTTTTTGTCCGTTGAAACAAAGTTGAAGTTTATCGAGCAGGGCATCGTGTACGATGACCTGTCAGACGAGGACAAGCAAATCTACGAAGATACCTTTGAGGATGAAAACGGCGACCTGCCGGAGCGTATTGCATCTTCTGCCATGAACGAATGGGTTTTCAACGAGGATACCATCCGCAAAGTGCTGGACACCCTGATGACCAAGGGCATCAAAATCGACTACGGCAACAAGCTGGGCAAGACGATCATCTTTGCAAAGAACCACACCCATGCCGAAAAAATATTGGAGGTATTCCATAAAGAATACCCCCATTTGCCGGGCTATGCCAAGGTCATAGACAACTATATGACCTACGCCCAGAGCGCGATTGATGAATTTTCTGACCCCCAAAAGCTGCCGCAGATTGCTATTTCGGTAGATATGCTGGACACGGGCATTGATGTGCCGGAAGTGCTGAACCTTGTGTTCTTCAAGAAGGTTATGAGCAAAGCGAAATTCTGGCAGATGATTGGGCGTGGCACGCGCCTTTGCCCTGCCCTGCTGGATGGCAGGGACAAAGATAAATTTTACATCTTTGATTTCTGCGGAAACTTTGAGTTTTTCCGCATGAGTAAGGGAAAACCCACCGCCAACATGATCGCGCTGCAAGGGGCAATTTTCCACTTGAAAGCGCAAATTGCTTTTAAGCTGCAGGATCTGGCATATCAGACCACCGATTTAATTGCGTTCCGCAAGACTCTTGTGGACGATATGGTGCGCAAAGTGCAGGAGTTGAATAAGGACAACTTTGCTGTGCGCCAACATCTTAAATATGTAGAGCTGTACGCAAACGCAGACAATTATGCGGCGTTGACCTACGAGGACACCCTGCTGATGGGGCAGGAATTGGCGCCGCTGATTACCCCCGAGGAGGACGACCCCAAGGCACTGCGGTTTGATGCCCTGATGTACGGTATAGAGCTTGCCTACCTTGCCGGGAAAAAGTACGGTAAAGCGCGCAGCGACTTGATGAAAAAGGTTGCTGCGGTCGCGTCTGTGGCAAACATCCCGGAAATTATGGCGCAATCCGATTTGCTCAACAAAATTTTGCACACGGATTATTTGGAAACGGCCGGAATCAACGAATTTGAGCATATCCGCAAAAACCTGCGCGACCTTATCAAGTATATTCCCGTTGTGCAGATTCACTATGATACGATTTTAGACGATGAAATTCTGTCCGAGGATTGGAACGAGTCCGAACTGGAAAACGATGACTTGAAGAATTATAAGGCCAAGGCGGAATTTTATGTGCGGCAGCATACGGACAACGTCGTTATTGCCAAACTGAAAGGTAATATTCCACTGAATAGCGAGGATGTAAAGGCGCTGGAAGAAATTCTGTGGAACGAGATCGGCACAAAGCAGGACTATGAAGCTGAGTACGGTCAAAAGCCTTTGGGCGAGTTTGTGCGGGAGATTGTCGGCCTTGAGATGAACGCTGCAAAAGAGGCTTTTGCACAGTATTTGAACGATACCAGTCTCGACAGCAGACAGATTTATTTTGTGAACCAGATTGTAGAGTACATTGTTCATAACGGTATGATGAAAGATTTGTCCGTCTTGCAGGAAGCTCCGTTTACCGACCACGGCAGCATTGTGGAAGTGTTTACCGATTTGTCTGTATGGGCAGGAATTCGTAAGGCGATAGAGCGCGTGAATGCAAATGCAGTGGCGGCATGATTTTTAAGTTCTGAGACGGTCGTGATATATATTTTCTTGGCGCTTGTCATGCCGTAGTGGTGCCGCCCTTTGCACCTTATCCTGCACCATCCCGCAGTCCATCTCAATGTCGGCACAAGTGACAATCTCCCGCCGCAGCTCTCTGATGCGGGCTGTGAGCGCTTGTATTTGCTCCGAATAATCGGCAGGGGTAGTTTTACTCTTTCTGCGATAGAGCGCCCTACGCTGCGCCGTAAGGCTGTCGTATTCGGTTCGCAGATTTTCTTTGTAAGCCAGCAGTTCGTCAAGCGTTGTGATTTGCCGTTCCCACAAAAGGTCGCATTGCCGCCGATAGCGATTATACTTCAAGAAATCATCGCGCAGCAGGTAATAGCACCGCTTGCCGACTTTACCTTTATATGCTTTTCTCAGCAATGAACAGTAGCGATAATAGCAAGCCATAAAGCCGGTGATTTTGCGGCAATTATGGCTCAGCTTGCTGCGACACCGTGCGCGGCGGCGAACAGGCATAGGCAGCTCTTTCGGCTGCCAGCGTGGTGGATGAGGTACTGTTTGCTGCTTGTATTCTTGCTGCATTGCGGGCGGAAGTTTACGCAACTCTTGGAAGTAACTCCGCAAGGCGTCCTCGCTGAAGCGTGGACTAATCTTATCCAGTCGAATATTTCTCTGTGCATCTTTGTGGCGCACAGCCATATGTGTAACCTTCGGTCCGTATTTCACCTTATAACCCATTTGCTGCAACTCGGCAATAAATCCGGCAAAGCTGTCTGCGGAAGCCATCGCCATTTCCAGATCGGCTTTTACCATACCGCGTAGCGTAGGTGTGCCCTCTTTTTCATGTTTCCACTCGCCGTAAGATTTCCCGTGTCCGTCTGTTTCTACAACCGACAAGCGGTTTTCGCGGCACAGTTCGTCGGAAATAGCTCGAATACCCTTGTAGTAAGTAGTAAAATCATTACGAAACATTCGACCATCCATAAACGAAACCGAGTTTACAACAATATGGTTATGCAAGTGGCCTTTGTCTAAATGGGTGCTGACGGTACATTCAAACCGATCTGCTAAGAATCGCCGTGCGAATTCGCAGCCAATTTCATGCACTTGATCCGGCGTTGCTTCTCCGGGCTTAAAACTTTGAATAATGTGATAGCCCACATTGCCACCGTTCAAAGGCTTGCCCCATCGTTGTTTCGTTGCCTGCATAATGCAATAAGCATTTTGCGGCATACAATTAAAGCCCGAAACATAAAGCTGGTGTTCGGTTTTATCCTTGTTCTGTGTGTAGCCGATTAACCGCTGCATATCTGCCGTACTGAAATATTCTGTCTTTTGCGGATTGGCAGCATAGTCTAAGCAGCCTTTTAGTTGCCCACGAACGGGCAAAATCTTTGTAATAGCCATTAACTTTTCTCCTGCATAAACTGCCAGATGCGCTGCATGATGCGGCTCACCTCGGCAAGTTGAGCATTTTCAATCTTGCCTGTACTGTTAGCCAGCCGGGTAAGCTGGTTCAAATTGTTGCCGACTGCGGCTACCTGTGCTGCCAAGGCTTTATAGCTATCCGGCGGGCGTTTGCGTATTGTACAGCCACTAACCAACGCTCGGAGAAATGGCTCCATCTTCATACCGGCTGCATCGCATTTATTTTTCAGTTGATGGTATTCTTCTTCGGTAAAACGTACCGTTACTTGTTTTTGGCGTTTTAACATTTGCTTTCTCCTATTGGGGTCTTAGGGGCTTGCCCCTAACAAACGGTCGTTATGCTGGCATGACAGCATAATGACGTGCTTGCCGCACTGTCCGGGAACGCTATCACTTTCCCGGTAAAGAGAGTGAATCGTTCGTGTTTTCCTCTGCGTAAATCAGTTCAGCACACACAATTTCTTCGGCCTGTGCTTGCAAGCCTTGCATAGCTGCTGCCCATTCCAGCGGGTTACAACGTTTCATTTCTTCATTGATTTTGGCTTCCGCTGCCAATACTTTGGTAAGACTTTCAACTTGACGATGTGCCTCGCAGTCAATGTTCGTGAGGTGCTGTGCCAGCGTTCCATCCAACAACATCTGGTCGCGCTCCATTGGTCGATGCTCATCAAGGTATCGCGCTCGCATCATGCCGTATTTTCCAATGGTGTTGTCTGTGATTGAACCATTTTCCAACTTTGGAATCAGATAGCCGTTTACATTCACATATTCCATTTTCATTGTGTAACCCTTTCATTCTGCAAGCCTTCTGAAAAAGAGAGACTGTTGTGCGGCAAATTTTCTGCACTGTCCTTTTTCTTTTTCAGATGGCTTATTTATAGTATTTGATATAGTAATTACTAAGAGTATTTAATTATAGTAATTATAATACTGCCTACATTACCGCCACTGCGCTTACCACAGGTGTGGTTACCACTGGTGCGGTTTTGTGGGTAGTGGTCATACCAGTAGGTACATTTTGTAGGGTGTGGTTGGCTTTCGTCAGATTGGTATTGCTGATGTTTCCCTGTGCATCGTAATAGATTAAATACACACCGTTCCAACCGTTATTGGAATCGCGCAGTTCATACTCATAGCAGAATCGTCCACGATTTGCCGGACGAACGTGCGCAACCAAATAGCCATTATTTTTCAACATATCCCATGCACGATTAAAGGCGCGTTCGCCCTCGGTGCAGTGGTTCATCAGCCATTGCTTTGTCAGCGGTACTGCGGTATAATCAATACGGGCAGCAATCAAGGCATACAGCCCCTTAGCGCTCATGGATAAGCTATCGTTGAACAGCGCCTCATTCTGCACAACAGAATACCCTCGCGTTTTGCGGATAAAAGCGCCACTTTCGGCAGCAGAATTTGTATTTTTCACGGTAGAAACCTCCATAAAAGAAAAAAGACTTGGACTGAAATATAGCCAAATCTTCAAATTCTGTACAAATTTTTAATTTTCCCTGTGTTGTGCCAAAAAGTGTTGCCCGAAAAACGATTGTTGCCTAAATGTTGCCCAAACAGCCACAGGCAACATATAAAACGAAATAAGTCAAAATATCAAAAACAAGCGTAAGAACAGAAAACAGACGTTTCAACGCAAAGCGGAATAAAGAGATATAAGACGAATACCTTGATGTACTTGACTCGAAATCAAGCAGGCATTTTGGAAGTTGGCGCTGATTTTCTAACGACCCATCGTCAAAAATCCACGGTTTTCTACAATTAAATATTTGCTGTTCTCTCCTACTTTTCTCTCCTTTTTCCGGAGAAGATTTTGGGGGATTACTATAGGGAGCATTACCCAAGAGGTCGAAGGGGTCGCACTCGAAAGTTTGCATCCGGCAGGTCACCTTGTCCGCAGGAAATCCCATAACGGCGGGCTTTATCGGGTGTCGCGTACCCAACTTTTCATCGTTATCTTGCATCGAAATCTCGCATTTTTCCAAACGCTGTGCGAGGCGGTGCGATAAAAACTAAATAGGCAGACGTATCGAAGCGGTCGTAACGAGATTGACTCGAAATCAATTTGGCAGCAATGCCACGTGGGTTCGAATCCCACCGTCTGCGCCAAGTATCACTATTCAATTTCACATTGGGTAGTGATTTTTTATTGCTAGTTTGCAAAATTTCGTTGCTTTTCTTATAAACATCTCCCCTTTATTTTCAAGTAGTGATTTTCGGGTTCGGTACAAATCATACCAGCAATCGCGGCAAATAGCTATTCACAGAACTACACAAGATTCTTCCCGCAGCTTGGGTACAAATTGACAGCAAAAAGGCGGCACCTGATTTCTCAGATGCCGCCGCTGTTCAAATCACCACTTCTTTACGGGCTGCGCTTCGGGCAGTGTCAGCGTGTTTGCCATCGTCCGGGCGCTCAGGTTCTTGGATTGCGAATCCAGATGCGCGTAGATATTCGCTGTGGTGGAAATATCGCTGTGACCCAGCCACTCTTGAATCTGCTTCATCGGTACGCCCTCTTTCAGCAATAAGCTGGCACAGGAGTGGCGCAAATCATGAAAGCAAATCCTGCGCAGACCATTCTCTTTCAGCAGCTGCGGAAAGCCCGTCGTCACAGAATCCGGCTGGATCAGGTTTCCCATTGCATCCACAAATACATACCGCATCGGCGCAAAACAATCAACACTGTCGATTCTCTGCTCGACAGTGTTGACCGCAAATCTGAAGGTAGGTAAACAGATGGGCTTTGGGGATGCGATACGAGCGCCCGATTTTCATCGCCGGGATTTTGCCTTCGTGCAGCAGCTTGTACCCCGTTTTGGTGCTGATTCGCAGGGCATCGCACATCTGCTCGATGTTGGAGAAAAATCTGCAATTTTTCCCAAAAAAAAATACCGCCCCCTCTTCTGCCTTTTGCACTTGTGCAAGCTACACAAAACCACAACCGGATTCTTTTGCAAGATGTAGAAAGTGGGCGGAGAGTGTTGACAAAACAGGGGAATTAGAGTATAAAGAAATCACAACAAAAACGTTTTTGGAACACAGCGGTATACACGGTACCGAAAACGGTTTTGGTTGAAAAGAGGATCAGGAGTGAGCAGGCATGGCAGTTTCGATCCGCGACATTGCACGGGAAGCCGGAGTCACGGTCGGTACTGTTTCCCGCGCACTCAACAACTACCCAGATGTCAGCCCTACCACACGGGAGCGCATCGTGGAGACCGCGCAGCGGCTGGGGTATCGCCCCAACCAGATGGCGCGCAACCTTTCCTCCAAGCACAATCACAATATCGCGCTGGTGCTTTCCGGCTTTCTGGAAGAAGAGCTTATCAACGATTTTGATGCACTGCTGATGAAAGGCTGCTTTCACTACACAGTCAACAACGATGTGGAAATGTCCATTCAGGTTATCAACACCAAGATCCAGACCGAAAAAAGTTTTGAACAGCTCTGCTATGAGCACAACATCGCCGGCGCGATCCTGATGGGTTTGAGAACCAACGACCCTTACTGCGAACTGCTGGCGAAAAGCAAATACCCCTGCGTGACCATTGATATTGAGGTTCCCGGTCCGAATGTCAGCTGTGTGATGATGGACGACATCAAAGCGTTTGACGAGCTGACCCAATACCTCATCGACAAGGGACACCGCAAGATCGTGGTGGTACATGGCCGCAAGCTGGCTATGGTCAGTATGCAGCGCCTTGTGGGTGCGTACCAAGCTATGCAGCGCAATGGTTTGGAGCTGCCCCGCGACAACATCATCTACACCAACTTCGGGCGGGAGGAAGCCCGCGACGGTGTGAAGGAATACTTCCGAACCCACAGCCCGGACAGCGCCACGGCGTTCCTCTGCATGAGCGATATGCTGGCCATTGGCACGATCGAGGGGCTGAAAGAACTGGGCTATAAAGTGCCAAAAGACTACTCGGTCGTAGGCTTCGATGGGTTGGAAGTCACCAACTACACCGACCCGGCTATTACCACCATTGACCAGAACATCCAGCAAAAAGGCTACGAGGCTACCCGCCTACTGTGCGATATGATCCGCGGAAAGCGCAAGGCACAGCGGCTGGTATTGCCCCACACCCTGACGGTGCGCGACAGCGTCCGCCCCCTATAAAACCGAAATCAGCGGTTAAGGCCGCTTTTTTCAGACAGAGATACAAAAACGTTTTTGCAGTAACTTCTTAAGCCAAATTTCGCTGCAAATATTTTTTAACCGCGAAACAAAAACGTTTTTGCAATAACTTTTGGAACATTTGGTGCAACCGCACCGTGTTAATAAAACAAAAAAGCACAAAAGTAAAGGAGAAACACTATGAAAAAGAAGCAACTGTTCGCAGGCGCTCTGGCCGCTGCCATGATGACCGCCAGCCTGGCCGGCTGCGGTGGCGCTGCATCCTCTGCTGCAACTTCCACAACCGGCGGCGATACTGCCGGTAGCACGGCATCCGCTGATACCAACAGCGGCGTGGTGGAAGTCACCATTCCCTCCTTCAAAACCGGTGAGAACGTCGGTGCGGTCTTCTTTGAGCCGCAGGTCGAGCGTTTTAACGAGAAGTACGCCGGAAAGTACAAAATCAATCTGGAGAGCGTACCCCAGGATAGTATTTTCAATGACCGCATAAAGCAGCTGGCACAGCAGAACAAGCTGCCGGTGCTGGTGGAGGGCGGTGACCCGGACTGGGTCAAGAACGTCGTTATCCCCAACGGCCTTGCCTACGACTTGACCGACTGGATCGACGCGACCCCCGCCGTCAAGGATGTCCTGATTGACGACAGTCGTGAATACTGCTCCAATGAGGATGGCAGAGTCATGGTTATGCCTCTGGCAACGGTACGTCCCATCGGCTTCTTCTACAACTCTGCTATGTGGAGCACCGATGCTGACATCAGCGCTATGAGCATGGACGAATTTGTTTCCGCGCTGGGCGACCAGAAGATTGCCTTCTCCACCGCCGAGAACGGCTGGGTTTCCGCCTTGTTCCTGACTGCGCTGGTGGCCGAGGAAGACGGTGGCGTAGAATGGCTGAAGAGTGGCACCGAGACCAAGATTACCGACTTCAACCAGCCCTGCTTCATCAACGCTGTGGCCAAGCTGCAGAATCTGCTGCAGAACAACGCAGCCTCCAACTCGGTAGGCGCAGCCTACGCGGATGCCGCCAACGCTTTCATGAGCGAGCAGGCCGCCATCATTGCCAACGGTCCTTGGATGTCCTCTGACTTCGAGAGCTCCAACTCCGACAAGTGGTCCAACGGCTTTGACGGCGCGAAGGTCCGTGCCTCCCTGTTCCCGGGCGACGTCGGCATTGCCGACACCGCCTCTCTCGGTGAGTGGTGGATCTCTGCTTCTGCCTCTGAGGATGAAATTGCTCTTGCAAAGGCTTTCCTTGAGTTCATTTACAGCCCCGCTGAGCTGGAAGCCTACATGCTGGCCGAGGGTGGCGACGCACCGAAGCTGACCTACTCCGACGACTTCAAGGCAAAGCAGGGCGAAACCCAGGTGCTTGCTGATCTGGCAGCCGACACCACTACTGATACCGTGTTTGTCCCCCGCATCCTCGATGTGATCCCTGCCTCCGTTGCCAACACCGAGTTTGGTAAGCTGCTGCCCAGCCTGGCCGACGGCACCTGCACCCCGGAGCAGTTCGCCCAATGGATGAGTGACAAGGCCGCGGAAGCCAGCGCCGAGTAATCCGCGCAATCCGCGCAAGAACAATATGTAATTCAAGGCGTGTCGCCGTCCCGTTGCATACGGCGGCGGCACGCATTTTTTGAAAAGGAAGGAGCTGCAAAGCCATGAAAACCGCCCCGAAAAAAGAAACGCGCATCAAGGCGGGCCGCATCCAGCGTGCAAACTACAAATGGATCTATCTGTTCCTGCTTCCCACCATCGTGATCTTTGCGATGTTCTATTTGATGCCCATTGCGCAGGTATTTGTGACGTCGTTCACGAAATGGGATGGCTTCAACGCACCAAAGTTCAACGGTCTGACAAACTATATCAATCTGTTTACCAACAGTTCGTTCCTCATTGCGTTGAAAAACCTGCTCTGGTGGTGCGTGATTGCCCTGACGCTGCACGTCGGCTTCGGCACATTGGTCGCTTTTGTACTGTACCAGCGCCCCCACGGCTGGAAGTTCACCCGTACAGTGTTCATGATCCCCAACGTCATCAGTGCGGCGGCCTGGGCGATGATCTACAAATTCATTTTCAACAATGATTTCGGCATCCTGAACTCGGTCATCCGCGTTTTTAACCCGAATTTCAACGTCCAGTGGTTCTACAAATCGCCGTGGGCGTTCTGGGCTGTTACGTTCACCTGGCTGTTCTATGCAGTCATCGTCACGTTGGTCGTGCTGGGTGATTTGATGAACATTCCGAAGGAACTGAATGAAGCCGCCCTCATGGACGGCGCTACCGGCTGGCAGCTGATCCGCTATATCCAGCTGCCGCTGTGCCGTGCATCCATCGGCACCAGCGTCATTGCCTCGCTGACATCCCGTATTGCCATGTATGAGCAGATTGCCCTGACGACGTCCGGCGGTCCGGGCGACGACACGATGAGCCTGCCCATCATTCTGGTCAAGGGCATCATGGACTACCGTTACGGTTACGCCAACGCGGTGGGCGTGGTCATGTTTATCATCGGTTTGATCGTGCTGGGCATCGTAAACAAGCTGTTCCGCATGGACGAAGCTGATTACTGAGAAGGAGGCACACCATGAAAATCAAATACAAGCCTTGGGCAAAGGTTTTGATGTACCTTGTGGAGGCCATCGTCATTATTCTCTCTGTGTTTCCCATTCTGTGGGTCATTATGTCGTCCTTCAAGACGAACGGCGAAATTTTAAGTTCACCGCTGGCGCTGCCCGCCCACTTCTCGCTGGATACCTTCATTGACATTTTCCAGAAGTACAGCTTCCCCACCTACTTTTTCAACTCGCTGCTGGCGGCGGGCGTCTCGACGCTGGTTTCGCTGCTGTTCTATGCCATGGGCGCGTATGTCATTGCCAAGTTTGAGTTTCCCGGTCGCAAGCTGCTGTTTGCGCTGTTCACCATCACGCTGCTTGTGCCCAGCCACAGCAAGACCCAGCCCATCTTCTCGCTCATCACGAAACTGAACCTTTATGACAGCATCTGGGGCGTCACCCTTGTTTACCTGTCTGCCGGTATGGCTATGTCCATCTTTGTGCTGAAAGCCGGCTTTATGGCGATTCCCAAAAGCCTGGACGAGGCTGCGACACTGGACGGCGCAAGCTTCTTCCGCACGTTCTGGACCATCAACCTGCCGCTGGCAAAAAGCGCACTGGCGACTGCCGGCATCCTGATGTTCCTCGGCAACTGGAACGAGTACTACTTTGCCTCGTTGCTGACCGTTTCGGACTCGCAGCGCACACTGCCCATCGCGCTGGCGTTCTTCACCAGCGAATTTTCCTACAACTACACCCAGCTGTTTGCCGCGCTTACCATTGTCATTCTGCCCGGCATCATCCTGTATGCGCTTGCACAGGATCAGGTGCAGGCCAGCGTGGCCGCTTCCGGTGTCAAGGGCTGATGGAAAGGAAACCCGCCTATGAAATATGATCTCGAACCCCGCGGCTGGATCGTGGCAGAGGAAACCTTTGACCCGTGCCGCACCGCCAAATGTGAATCCATCTTTGCCCAGGGCA
>OHBP01000354.1_pt1 | contig 25206 bp, 12 predicted proteins | sample 1577471 | NCBI WGS metagenome assembly OHBP01 (sample SAMEA3879503, study PRJEB24766) | human gut metagenome | biome: human-associated habitat; feature: feces | place: USA | collected 1985/1987
ATTGCGCAGCCCCTTGTTCCCTTGTCAACTCGTCAACTCGTTTCCTTCCTTTCTACAGGGTTATAAATGAATTCCACTAACAAGTTACTTTTATTTTGCTTTAATAGCGGTCACTGCCGTTTTCAATCCTTCGGATGTAGCCGTCAGTTTGATGCCTCCGGATTTTCCGTCACTTTGAACAACCACCAGGCACTTCCCATAGAAAGCCTTGCGATGATCAGCTTTGAATTTCTCCATTGAAACAGGACTACCATTGTCTACACCGGCAATAAATCCCGCACCTTGCACATCGAACATGATCTGATTATCGGCATTCGGACAAAGATTACCATCTTTATCCAGCACCTCCACTGTTACAAAACTAAGATCTCTGCCATCTGATTTGATTTCATTCCGATCAGCCGTCAAGCGTATCTGTGCTGGTTCTCCGGCTGTATGGATCTCCTTCTCCAATACCGTTTTTCCATCCTTGCGGGAAACGACTTTTACCACACCCGGTTCATACTTCACACGCCATACGACATGAAAATCATCCTTACCTTTTGTACGCACACCCTGCGACTCGCCATTTACAAAAAGCTCGACCTCATCCGCATTATTATAATAAGCCCACATATCTATATCCTGCCCCGGCGCCCAGTTCCAATGCGGAAAAAGGTGCAATACCTTTTTCTCCGGATGCCATTCCGACTGATAGAGATAATACACATCTTTCGGAAAACCGGCCAGATCGACAATGCCGAAATAAGAGCTACGGGCAGGCCAACCGTAAGGAGTCGGTTCACCTAAATAGTCAAACCCGGTCCAGACATACTGTCCGCTGATAAAATCATTATTTTTCACGTGGCGCATCGTGCCCTCATGACTGTTCCCCCAAGGTACATGACAGTTATCATACGAAGAACAGGAGAAACTATCATCAAAATAAGGTTTATCCCAACGTTCAGGACAAATAACAGTTTCGTCACTCGGCATCCGGTAGTAGCCACGCGTCATCAGTGCTGATACACTTTCCGCCACAATGAACGGTTTACCGGGAAATTTCTCAGGTACACCGGCAAACCAATCATCATGATAATTAAAGCCGATGAGATCTAATGCTCCCGAACGGAACAAGTGATTATTCGGGTTCGGTTCATTACAGCCAGCTGTAACGGGACGGGTAGAATCGAGAGCTTTTACCATATCTGCCAGTTTCTTCGTCAGTAAAGAGTTCACACTCATCTCACCTTCTTTCGCCAGCATACTCTGATCATGACCAAAATTCAGAATCAGGTTCGCTTGTTCCAAGGTCAACGTATCCGCTTTTGCATCCGACCATTGCTCCAGCACTTCGTTGCCAATGCTCCAAATGAAAACAGAAGGATGGTTACGGTCGCGAAGTATCAAATCCGTCAGATCGCGTTCATGCCACTCGTTGAAGTAACGGGAATAATCATGAGCCGTTTTTCTTTTGCGCCACATATCGAACGTCTCATCCATTACGATAAATCCCATACGGTCACAAAGATCGAGCAGTTCAGGTGAGGGAGGGTTATGAGAACAGCGAATTCCATTACAGCCCATTTCTTGCAGTATCTCCAACTGGCGCTCGATAGCGCGGATATTGACTGCCGCCCCAAGACACCCCAGATCATGATGCATACATACACCATTAATCTTCAGCCGTTCTCCATTCAGAATAAACCCTTTCTGTACATCAAAACGGAAGGTACGGATACCGGTATTCGTACAGTAGTTATCCAATACTTTACCGGTTGTCTTATCAATAAGGATACTGTTCACCTTATATATATAAGGAGTGTTCACGCTCCAAAGATTAGGGTTCTTCACTACAATTTCCTGTTCTACCTCGTTCGGACAGGCAGGTATCACTTGCAGTTCCGATGCAACCTCACCCACAACATTCCCTTCTGCATCCATTAGCCGTGACTGCAACACAACATCTGCCAAGGAAACAATTTCCGAATCAAAAACAACATACGTACCATCCGCCTGCTTCACGGAATCTTGCAGTTGAGCGGCCGCATCATACTGTATTTTAGTACGTATGTTTAGTCGTGCACTGTTCTTCGACACATCTTGCGCCGTGATAAAAGTACCCCATTGCGCTATATGCACGGGGTTAAGCTTCGAAAGCCATACATTACGGTAGATGCCACATCCCGAATACCAGCGGGAATTAGGTTGTTCCGCGTTGTCCACACGTACGGCAACTACATTCTTTCCGCCCCACTTGATATGGGGAGTCAGATCGTAACTGAACGAGACATATCCATAAGGACGTACACCAAGGGAATGACCATTAATAAAGACTTCCGAATTCATATAGACACCGTCAAAATCAATATACAGGCGCTTGCCTTCATCCGCTTTGTCAACAGTAAACGTTTTGCGATACCAACCGATACCACCGGGTAATGCCCCTCCTCCTGTTCCGGAAGGATTATCCTTACTGAACTCTCCCTCGATAGCCCAGTCATGTGGAAGATGGAGGATCCGCCATGCCGTGTCGTCATAATCGGGACGGGATGCCGCAGAGTCATCTCCCAGATGGAAAGTCCAGTCAGCGGTGAAGTCCTGTCGACGGTTATCAGTAACCCGTTCAGCGGAGGTACAACCTCCCAATACTAAGAAGAGGAGCAAACAGGATATTGGTATTATTAATAGCTGTTTCATGATATTGACACACTCTGCCGCTTACCATCATACTTCACCGTCACCCCCTTAGCCTTCGCGTCAAAAGGTTGCGGCTTATCCTTACTTACCTTTACAACGTTGAATGTACGTTCTTTCAGCATACCGGGAAATTCTCCTGCACGGTCACCAATAGTCAGAGTGCCTTCCGCATCATTGTAAGTAAACGGGATGGTGGCATACTGTCCTTTTTCGTAGTTGTAATTCACACCTTCATCCTCGTACAAAGTGAACTCACCATCTTTACCCGCATATACATATAGTGTGATTTCTTCCGCAGGCTTCTCATCACTATACTGCATTTCCGGTCCGTAAGGCACAATAGCCCCTTCACGTACATAGAGAGGCATGCGTTCATAGGGAGCGTCCACTTTCAACTGTTGCCCACCGGCCATGTACTTACCGGTATAGAAATCATACCAACCGCAAGTTGCCGGGAAATAGACCTCCCGAGTGCGTGCACCATACTCATACACCGGAGCCGCCATCAACGCCGGACCGAACATAAACTGGTCACTGATATTATTCACCTTTGTATCTGCCGTAAAGTCCATTACCAGCGGACGCATAATCGTATAATCATCAAAATAAGTCATCCCGGCCAATGAATAAATATAAGGCATCATCGTATAGCGCAACTTCGTATAATACACTATAGAACTATAAGCCGGATGTCCTTCGGGAGCTATATTCCACACCTCACGGAACGGATACTGTCCATGTGCACGGAACAACGGGCAGAATGCGCCAAACTGATACCAACGTGTATTCAATTCACGCCATTCCTTATAGTCCGCATTCTCTTTTCCGGTCTTATTGAATTCCTTTTGTCCGTCTTCATAGCGTTTTTCTACGCAGAATCCGCCAATGTCCATCGTCCAGTAAGGAATACCGCTGACTGCAAAATTCAGTCCGGCAGAAATCTGCGCCTTCATATCTTCCCAACGGGTAGCGATATCGCCACTCCATGTTGCGGTAGAATAACGTTGCAATCCGGCAAATCCCGAACGAGTCAGCAAGAATACACGTTTGTCATTGTCTACGGCACGTTGTCCGTCATAAATAGCCTCAGCATTCATCAACGCATACGCATTGAAATATTGGTCGGACGGACCGAGAGCAGTCGGACCACACAAAGCTTTCCGGTAAGCCAAATCCGTACAGTCGCGTACATTCGGTTCACTGGCATCCATCCACCAGGCATCAATTCCGAGGGGATAAAGATGATCTTCCATCTGTTTCCAGAACAGCTTCCGTGCACCCTCAGCATAAGCATCATAGAAAGAACCGATGTAGCCGGGACCAATCCAGTCACGAATGCTGTCTTTAACGGCCTGCTGATACATCCAGCCTTTTTCATCAAACTCTTTATAATGTTCCGTAGTCATATAGAATTTCGGCCAAACGGAAATCATCATCTTGGCATTCAGGGCATGAATAGAATCTACCATTCCTTTCGGATCAGGGAAACGAGCTTTGTCGAACTCATGACTACCCCAGGCATTTTCCGGCCAGTAGCTCCAGTCGAGCACAATATTATCAATGGGAATCTGACGTTTACGGAATTCCTTCAAAGCATCCAGTATTTCTTCCTGCGTCTTATAACGTTCGCGGCTCTGCCAGTATCCCATCGCCCACTTCGGCATGATTTGTGATTTTCCGGTCAGAGCACGGTATCCACTGATTACCTCGTCCATATCCTCGCCATAAACAAAATAATAATCGATTTCATTCTGCATTTCTCCCCACCACGATTGTTTGTTCTGTTCTTCAGCAGATACAGGAGACAATGCACGCAAACCGCAATAGGATACATATCCATCAGGAATCCATTCAATTTTCAATGGAACACGTTTACCGGCTTTCAAATCTACGGCAAACTTATAACTGTTCGGGTTCCAAGCCGTACGCCAACGTTCGGGAACCACCAGTTCACCGTCAATATAGACCTTCGTATATCCTGCATAATAGAGGATAAAACGGAACCTACCACTCTCCATCGGCTCAATTTCTCCTTCATACGTCACCTGCGAACCCATGAAAGGAAATCCTTCTGGTAAGTTCACGACTTTCGACAAATCTTCCGATTTCAGATGTTCAAAATAAACAGAATCTTCCCGGCGTACCAGTGTCTCCGCTGTTGATTTCTGAGAGGGTACGTATGTTCCTGTCAAAGCACCTTCCTTACCCTCCTTATCATAGAGTTTGAAAACTGTGCTTAACTGTGCATAATCACGTGGATCGCCGAAACGGCAAAGCGAATAACTATCCCACAGAATACCGTAATTCTTATTGGAAACGATAAAAGGTACGGAAACCTTTGTATTATACTGGAAAAGTTCCTCGTTCTTACCTTTATAGTTGAATTCATCAGCCTGGTGTTGTCCCAGTCCGTAGAATGCCTCATCATCGGGTGACTGGAATACCTGACGTACCGTATACGCCTTTGTTCCCTGCACTTCGATAGGCTGGAAACTCCTGCCTCTCTCATCTTCCGCCAAAATCAGGTTACCGGAAGCATCGGTAAAGCGTACTTCACCCGTGGCTTTGGATACAATGGCGCACACCTCTGAGGTTTTTACCGAAACGGCATCTTCACTTTCTTCCACGCTGAAGTCCGTCTTATCTTTTTTGGGAACTATGATCAGGCTTTCCGCCTTTGAAAAGTTTTTTTCGGGAGTGGCTGACACATGAATCAACTTCTCTCCCATTACTTCAACCTTCACCTTTCGCACATCCGTCGGTTGCTGTTGTTCGACATTTACAATAATGCCGTTACTCGTCTTCTCATACCCGCCTCCGGAGCATGCCATCAGCATCCATCCTGCGAGCAAACAAACTGAAGTGTTTTTCAATTTCATATCTTTGTTTTTAAAGTTATTTTCTCCGAGTGTAAAAGTAGGAAATCATACAGTAAACAAGCCCTCCCGATGTTGAAAGGAAAGGGCTTATTTGATTTATAGAAATATCAGATGTTTCAACAATGGGTACTTTTTGTTATTTGCCCTCCTTTTCCTGATATACAGAAGGTAAAACGCCGAATTCATCCTTGAAATACTTACTGAAATATTTGGGGTTATTGAAGCCCACCTGATAGGCAACCTCCGACACATTCTGCTGGCTCTCGCGCAGAAGTTGTGCCGCACGTTTCAGTCGGATAATACGAATAAATTCTATCGGAGTTTTACCGGTAATCTGCAACAGCTTTTTATAGAGATGCACCCGGCTCATGCCCAGTTCATGGCTCAATTCTTCCACAGATAAATCGGGACGGGCAATATGCGTCTCCACATACTTTATCGCATTCTCAATCAGCTTTTCGTCCATCGAAGTGATAACGATTTCACTCGGTTCGGGATCAATACGGGTGCGAAGTTTATTTTTGCTGCTCAAATCTATCAGTTTACGCATGCGCAAAATCAGTACCTCCATATTGAAAGGTTTCGTCACATAGTCATCCGCACCAATCGTCAGACCTTCCACCTTATTCTCTACGGATTGCTTGGCCGTAAGCAACACAAAAGGAATATTACTTGTACGCTTGTCAGCCTTCACCCAACGGCACAGTTCGTTCCCGTCCATTTCAGGCATCATCACATCACAAACGATGATATCCGGCATCAGTTCCGGTATCATCTGCCAGGCTATCTTTCCGTTTCCGGCAGATTCTATACGGAAATACAGACTCAACGTATAACGCATGAAAGAAACAAAATCTTCATTATCATCCACAATCAGTGCAAGTGGCTTCTTTTTCTCATTTTCATCCGGAGCTTCTGTTTCCGACTGTTCTTCAGTTCCTGACTTCTCTTCTGATCTCGGCTTCTCTTCTGATCCCAAGGCCAAAACGGCCGCATCCTCTTCCGCAGCTTCTTCCGAAAGCGGAGTAACCACATTGACAACGGAATGTTTCACCGGAATATCTACCACAAATACGCTACCCGTCCCTACATTATCAAATACACGCACCACGCCGCCGTGCAACGTGACATAGTCGCGCACCAGACTCAATCCAATGCCACTACCCGTAGTAGAACTCACTTCCCCCTTGCATTCTGTCTGATAGAAACGCTCAAATATCCGTTCTTTATCCACATCACTGATACCCACTCCCGTATCGGACACTTTGATCTCTAATGTTTCGGTAGCTCCTTTCAATAGCTCCAGAGAAACATCCACACGTCCACCGTCAGGAGTGAACTTGAATGCATTGGAGAGAAGATTCATCACTACCTTACCTATTTTATCCTCATCAAACGACATGTTCAATGACTCTATTGCCGAAAAGAATGTGAGATGCACATTCTTCTTTTCAGAAAGCATCAAGAACGAATTGCAGATGTTATGCACATACGACACAATTTCTCCTTCGGAAAGAGTGAGATGCAGGCCTGCCACTTCGTTCTTGCGGAAGTCCAGCAACTGATTCACCAGATTCAGCAAACGTAAGGCATTGCGGTGCATCAACTTCAGCTGGTCCAGTTTCCTACCATCCTTCGTCTCTTTTATCATGCTCTCCAGTGGTGAAATGATCAGCGTCAACGGGGTACGCAATTCATGGCTCACATTGGTGAAGAAGCGGAATTTCATCTGGTTAACTTCCTCGTTCCTCTCCGCTTCATGCTCCATTTGCTGTATCTTGAATTTATTACGCTCACGGCGCAGCACTGCATTGCGAGCCAGTATCAGTACTCCTATCAGCAACAAAGCATAAAGGACATACGCCCACGAAGTCATCCAGAAAGGCGGGCGGATGATTATCTTCAAACTCGCTTCCTCCCTCCCCGCGTATCCGTCGCTATTGACGGCTTTTACTTTCAGCATATAAGTGCCGGGCGCCAGATTCGTGTAAGTGACGCGGTGCATATCCGCCGTACCCGACATCCAGTCTTCATTAAACCCTTCCAGCTTGTACAAATATTTGGCCTTATCGGGCAGAATATAATTATCCGATGCAAACAGCACGGTAAAGACATTCTGTTTATAGTCGAGCTCTATCTCCCTAACTTTATTCAATGACTCACGTAGCAAAACACGCCCTCCATACTCCTTCCCGATTTCAACCTCTTCATTGAACAGCTGGAAACCGGTGAACATCACCTTCGGCAGTGTAAGGTTATATTTGATGTCATTGGGGCGGAAAGTATTGAGCCCATACATACCTCCCATCGCAATCTCACCCGAAGTGAGCCGTTTGATGGAACGCTGATTAAACTCAGACCCTTGCAAACCATCTTTATCATCGTATATATAATAATGAAAAGCATAATCTCCGGTTTTCGTATCGATGGAAGGTACAATATTCAACACCCCGTTTCCTGTGGTCATCCACATGTTTTTATTCTCATCTTCCGCAATGCCGGCTATGTATTCTTTCGCTTCGTCCTGTCCGGAAGAAACGATCTGTAAATGGTCGTTCTTCGGATTATAAAGGTTCAGTCCATTACGGGTTCCTATCCATATCAGCCCCCGGCTGTCTTCGTATACCTGATTTATGCTTTGATTGGAGAAACGCTGGTTTCCCGACAGGTTACCCACCATATTGGTTATCTTCCGAGTATTCAAATCCATAATAGCAACACCCGTAGAAGCGGTGCCGATGACAAGGCGGTTGTCGTGAGTGATGCAAATAGAAGAAATATGATTGGATATGAGATCGGAATTAGCCATGGTATAGGTGATGAACTTGCCGGTTTTCGGATTCAAGCATTGTAAGCCTCCGCCTAACGTGCCAATCCATATATTTCCGTCCTTGTCCTCCGCCAGTGACCAGACATTATTATTGGCCAGGGTATTTTCATCTCCGGGATGGTTACGGTAATTCACGAAACGTTTGCCGTCAAAACAGTCCAGCCCTTCCCAAAAGGTACCTATCCACAGTTTACCGTCGGTGGCCTGCAACAAAGTGACAATTACATTGGAGGCTATGGAATTCCCCACCCGTGCATGGGTATATATTTTCTTTTCGTCTGTCAATGAATTCCAGTGCATTAATCCGGCGTCATTACTGCCCAGCCATAAACAACCGTCACCACACTCTTCCATGCAATTGATGTCGCCCAGTCGGTTGATGGAAAACTTAAAAATGCTCTCATTATAGTAGGCCACGCCTTTTTTATAAGTTCCTATCCACATTACCCCGCCGTCATCCTCATAAAACACGTTAATGGTATTATTGGGCAATCCGCGTTCATCATCCACATTATAAGTAAGCGAAACAGTTTTGCCTGTCGCCTTATTCCAGATGTCAATACCATCCTGATCTTTCCCAAACCAGATGCGTCCCTGCCTGTCCTGGGCTATGGCAACCACATGCGCCTGCCCCCTGTCGTTAAAATTCCACTGCGACTGCCACTTCTTTGCGGGCAAATTATACGCCCATACGCCGGGAGCTCCGTATATCCACAAATCCTCGTCCTTGTCCACATACAAGAAAAAAATATCGGTGCGGTTTCCCATCTCTTCCATAATTTCCGTCAATTCCCATTTCACCTTTACCTCTTCACGGTCGATACAGAAAACATGTCCGTTATCATACACCAATACGACGCCATCTTTGCACTCAATCATATCAATAATGATGCCTTCCGGCATCCCTTTCTCACCGAAAGGCAGAACATCCGCTTTCTTCTCTTCCGGACTATAACGATAACACCCTTTTCCGTCCACGGCAAACCACATATTCTTTTGGCTGTCTACAAATACATGCCGGGGAGTTCCATCTATTCCGATGTTCCACATCCAGGAACGCACATCACGCACGAAGTTTTCCGTATTCCAGTTATAAATGATATACCCATTCTCTCCGGTACGTATCCACAAACGGCCTTCACCGTCTTCCACGATCTTCTCGATGTAACTGTCGGGCAAAGACGTCGGATCATTGTCCGAACTATAAAAGACTTTGAAACGATATCCGTCGTAGCGTGCCAGACCGGATGCGGTTCCGAACCACATAAATCCTCTCGAATCCTTGTAGATAACATTGATTTGGTTGCTGGGCATTCCGTCCCTAACTTCCAGATGCTTAAACATGAAATTGTGTGCAATGGCAGATAAGCACATTACAACGGCCAGTACGATAAGTAAAATAAATCTTCTCATGGCATTAGGTATAAGGTAGTAGCTAACACATTGTAAATGAAACAAAAAGTAACTGTATAAACAAGGTTTTCCATCTGTTTTTTTATCATTTGGCACCCCATCATTTGTTTCTACAACAGAAAACAGGGAAGCCGCTTCCCTCACAGAAGCCGCTTCCCAAAACCAATCAAAAAAAAACCTGTATTAAAAACCTATCCCTTGCCTAAGGGAACCTATATTTATGAAAAACCTATCTTCCCCATTACTTTGCAATTCCCTCCATCAAGGCATCCAATGCCTGCTGGTCGTAAACCTTACAGGTATTACGGTTAAAGAGAGCCATCGTATTATCTCCATTATATCCATTGTCCCAATAGAAAGGAACAAGACCATACTTCCCGGCATTGGAAACCACCGTTTTCAGGTAATAAGCGCGCGAAGCTAAGTGCTTGGTCAACTCGTCTCCGGTTAAGGAAGAGCGTCTGTTGGCACCGAACTCGCCAAGAATTACCGGAATGCCCTGGCTGACATATTTCGTTTGCATCTTTTTGAACAGAGCTTCCATTTCCGCTTCCTCGCTTGCATAACCGCTGGCTTGGTAGTTTCTGTCAGATCCGTCCATGTGATATCCGGTTCCCCAGAAGTAGACCATCTTTCCCCAACTCTCATCTGCCGTCATTCCGCAGAAGTTCCATGGAGTATAGTAGTGTATCTCAACCATCAAGCGGTTGGGAACATCATCCACAGGCAGCTGGCCATAATCAAAAGTATTCGTAATATCCGTATTGGGCCCCTGCACAATCAAGTTGCGGACAGCATTGTTCCCACCCGTAGCACGCACGGCATTGATAAAGGTTTGTTCGTATGACTTCAACACACCCATTTCAGTGGCATTGGCAGCATTGGGTTCATTGCATCCGGCAAACAACAGATGTTCATCGTAATCCCTGAGTATTTCGGCAATCTGCGTCCACAAAGCCTCTTGTACGGCGTTGACTTTATCCTGTACGGCGGTCTTGCAGTTCTTTTCCAGCCAGCCCCCGTCATAGTGGATATTCAGAATGACATACATATTCTCGGCATAACAATAATCCACAACCTCCTGCACACGATCCAGCCAGGAAGCTTTTATCTTATAGTCCGTCTCATTCTCCATATATCCATACCAGGCACATGGAACACGCACGGCATTGAAACCGGCAGCTTTTACGGCACTGATCATTTTCTGGGTCACGACCGGGTTCCCCCATTTGGTTTCTCCCGGATCCATGTCACTCAGCGAATTAGTTCCCCACACAAAACCGTTTTCGTAAGTTACATTACACGCCTCCAAAGAATTACCCAGATTCCAGCCGAGTTTGATCTTTGCAGCCAAAGTCATGGCATCACTCTCCATACCGACATCGGGCAACTCACCGGCAAGCTGTTTCACCGTAACGGTTTCCGTAAAATCTCCCAAAGTAAAGGTGATGATTCCTTCGCGAGCCTCACCATAATGAGCGGCAATGCTAAAGGTTTTAGTCACCGCAGACATTGCACGGGTAGTGGTCTCCCGTATCCAGCTATCATGAATGGTAACCGTAACATCGCCACTCGCTCTCATATTCACCGTAAAGATTCCACCTTCGGCAGCGACCGCCTCGGGAGAACAGGATTCCACAATCAACCCATTGGCAGCCAGCTGCACAACGTTGAATGTTTCCGTCAAACCACCACCTTTCACGGTAATAGTAGCAATACGTTCCACCGCATCAGGATTTTCGTCTACCGCCACCGCGTACTTAAGTACTGTAGCCGAAGCGGAAGCAGCGGGTGTTACAGTACACCAATCCTCATTGCTGGTGAGTTCCAGCGAAACATTCGACTTGATAGAGAGCGTGTTTGTTCCCCCGGTTTTGGAGAAACTCATTCCATTCGTCAGAATGTTCTCGGAAATTACGATTTCCGGGGTAGCCGGTGCATCGTCACTGTCGGAGCAAGCTGTCACGACAGGGAAAAGGGAAAGCACTGACAGTAGCAGGCACATACCCAGTTGTTTTACAGTATTTTTCATATTATTCTTTTTTATCATCGTTCTTACTTTATTGCGGAGCATTGTCATAGACTGACTGTAACGTATAGGAAGCATCTTCTGTGAAAATAGCCTTTATCATGACTCCTACTATTTCCTGCGCATTATTCAGATAATCACCCGTAGCATGATTGAACAGGCCGGATTCTTCTTTCCCGGCTCCGGTGCCACCGTTGTCCCAGTAGACCGGCGCCATGCCATACTCTTTCGCCGCTTTGCATACATACTCCAGATAATATTTGCGGAAAGATTCTTCACGGGTAACCGCACGATGTACACACCCCATCTCTCCGATATATACCGGAATACCTTTATCCACGTAGGCCGCCTTCAGTTTGCTAAATATATTCTTCACATTATCTTCATCTCCTCCACTTACTTTCTTGCCCACAGCCCCGCTATGCCCCCATTCCGAATAAGTAGCATTCAATGTATACTCATAAGGATCATAGAAATGCACGGCTACCATCAGACGATTCCGAACCTTATCTGTAGGCAAGATGAAAGAACTTATCGTTAGTTCGGGATTGGTACAATATCCCGGCACACCGAGGAAACGGTCGGCATTTTCACCACCGACGGCACGCACCGCATCTACAAACACTTGATTCCACTCGTTCAGTACCGCATATTGTTTTCCGCCGTCCGTGCGGTTTTCGCCCCAGCCCCAACCGCCATCATGTATTTCATTCATCGATTCAAATGCCAGAAAATTTCCTTTATCCTTAAATCGCTCGGCAATTTGCATCCATACAGCTTTCAACTCAGCCTTGATGGCAGTATTCTTACTTTCATTTTTAGCAGCCTCCTTTATGTTCAGCCAATAACTGCTGTCCGCTCCATCGTGATGGATGTTGACTATTGCATTCAAGCCTGCATTCTCTGCATATCCCACCACCTCGGCAACACGGTCCAACCACGCTTTCTCGATTTCATAGCCGGGAGCTGCTCCAATATGCCCCATCCATGTGACCGGGATACGCACAGTAGTGATTCCTGCAGCAGCCAGTTTGTCAAACAAGGCTTGTGTTGTCTTCGGGTTGCCCCAGATCGTTTCATTAGCCACACCATTGCTGTATGCATCCAACTGATTACCCAGATTCCATCCCAGACCTAAGCTCTTGGATACAGCCCAAGGGGTCTCTCCAGCTATTTCGTTCGATCCGGGTTCATCGGTCTCACCAGCCAATTGTGTGACGGTCACGGTTTTCATCAAATCACCCAATGCAAAAGTGATGGTTCCCATACGTTCTTTTCCGGTATTGGGCTCCACATTTACCATATATTTAAATACTGTGCCCGAAGTAGAAGAAACCGGCATCACCGTACACCAAGTCTGACTACTGGTAACTTCCAGCGACACATTCGCCTTGATAGAAAGTGTATTTGTTCCTCCTGCTTTGGAGAAGTTCAGTCCGTTTGTCAGTATATTCTCGGGAATTACGATTTCCGGGGTAACGGCTTCATCATTATTGCTGGAACAAGCTGCCGCGAAAGCAGAAAGAGCAATCGTGAAAAGAAATACAAGACAGGTTTTAATTTTATTCATGACCGTTATGTTTTTCGTTCTTAAATGTCAGGGTATGGATAGAAATCCGTGTTGCAAAGATAAGGCAAAACAGCCACACAGGATGTTCAAGATGTTATATGGAAGGGTATAATTTGTTATTACCCCGGGACGAAAGGTTTCCAATAGGCGACATGTCATTTATCGCCTTTACTGCCAAATTGAAAAGTGAAGTAAAAATCCGCTTTCCCACATATGAGGAAAGCAGATTATTCATTTAAGACTAAAGATTAACTACTTCCTGTTTCTGATCCTGCATTTTTGCTATCAAGTATTTCACATTCGCTATATGCGAACAGAGTATATGTGACATCGATCTTGCCTGTTCTATCTCTTTCGTCATATCCATCAGAAACTTCATCTGATAACCAACGTGTTCTGCTGCAAGTTTGCGCTCTCTATTCGAAATATTCTGTTGCATCATATACAAACCAAATCCTTCAATCAATGTTTTTATCCCTAAAGACTGATAGGTACCAAAACGACCCATAAAGAGCTGAAATTTTCCAAGCGTATGAAGTAAATTGTTCAACCGTTCCGTATCCGTTCGCTGAACGAAGTAGGTTACAGGACTCACAAAACGATTGAGGCTGAGGTAAAAGCCTAGCATTTCTCTTTCCGAGGCAAAAACCGTGTACATAAATTGAGCTTCGTTCCCCGGACGAAACTGCCCATTGTCTAATGTAGCTTCCATAAGCATTAATTTTGAAAAGGTTAATAAATAAAGATTCAATGGGAAGAACAAAAAGGTAGATTTATAGAAATAAAAGAAGCGGTCTCGCCTGTCCCATTACTCTTCACCAACGCATCGGCAGTAGGTGCATTAACACTCTACATGGGGGTACGAAACCGCCCATATAGAATACACGCAAACAGGCATAAAAATGCCCGCCACGTCTTTAGGCAGGTTCCCTGCCGATGCGTTAATATGAAGAGTACTGCAAATATACGATATAAATCAAACAAAGCAAACTGGGACATAGCAAAAAACAACCTCATTCGCAAACAGTCCATCGAAAAATGTGATAAATACCCTATTTTATCCATCAGAAAATGTGGCAAACACAGGTATCAGTCCATCGAAAAATGTGATATTCCTTGCATAAGACTCTTATTATAAGTACGATACTTCAGGGAGCCCGGCAAGTTGGCAAAACCTGGCTACTAAAAACATTCGGTGCAGAGTGCTTCGAAGAGATCTGTTATATCAACTTTGATGAGTGGACTATCTCCCAAGGTATTCATCGAAGGAAGCCGCATATTTGAAGCATTTAAAGGAGCACTGACAGAGCAATATGTTCTACAGAAACTCTCTCTTTCCTCAACTCAACGCTAACTATTATTGGACCTCCGATGCAAATGCCGAAGTTGACTTTCTTTTTTCCGATGGTCTTTATGCATATCCATTGGAAGCAAAAGCCGGAAATAACGTACATGCAAAAAGCCTGAAAGTGTACGATAAAGAATACAATCCACAACTTCTTTTCCGTACCAGCTTACTGCCGTATGAAAAAAATGGGAAGTTAGTAAACATCCCTCTGTATTTGCTATTTGCTCTGCCCAAAGTACTTACTTTTTGAAACAGGCAACTATTTCAGTTCATTCGTTTCACATCAAACTTTACTTACAACCCAAGCTTTCATTACCGATTTTTCACCGTTGACTATCAAAGCATTACAAAAAGTTAATTTTCTGTTTACAAGGAGTTAAGAGTTTGTCGACAAGAAGTTAACTCCTTGCAGGCATGAAACTGAGTATTTTTCTATTACTTTACATATAGCACTCTGTATAACACAAAAAACAAATGCACCTGGTCGGCTAACTCCTTTTCTTCTTGTTTAGTCTGAACTTTAATCGCACTTTCAATGCACATTGGTGATCGCACTTTCCTTTAGCTCCCGCCTTCCACATCCAACGGGCAGAATATTCCACACCGAACCCTAATTGGGGAATGAGATAGTAATAGAACTGAATATCAGCTCCTGCGGCAAAACGGGTGAAAGAAAAGTCCTCTTCACCGTAATAGCCTTCTTTTTCACAGCTACTCATTTCATCTTCCGAAAAATTCTCTTCTCCATAGAAATACTTCCAGTTGTTCCATCCAAGCGTGGGGCCAATGCTCAGGGCAAGATGTTTCCAATAGGAAGTATGCAATAAGTTGATATTACAATATCGGGCGTCACGTCCCCATTCCGAAGGTTCCATAGACAAGACATAACCGGTAAGACCGACTTCTGCAGTCAAAGACAAAGTCCGGTTCCGGCAATAGGCATATTCAAATCCGGCACCAGTCCCCAGTATTGCCGTAGAGGAGCGATTCCGTTTTCCGAGTGTAGGGATATAGTTCCACTGACTGCAAACGATATTATCAATAAGAATCAGATTCCAACGACCTCGCGGCACGTCAAAGTCCCAAAACATTTCCGGCTGGTTCTGAGCCACACTATATTCCAAAGAAAGCAGAGAATAAAAAAGAATGCCCGCAAGAAAGTGGAACCCACGTTTCAGCGTGTTGTGTGAGGTTGGATGAGTCATAGTAATTCGCTTTAAGATAAATGGTGCTATAACTTAAATGCGCGGAAAAATGAAATACTGCTTTATAAAAACGAAATCTACTTGAAATATTCTATCCCCCAGATATAGTGCACTTCTATCAAAACGACACCCTCTCCTTATCAAATGCGTGAAAATAGGTTCATGCTTTATTGCACGTCCGCAAGACCTCCCCGGTTAAGAACATATTCTTTTCATCTTATATCTGCTTGATTTACTCCGAATGTTCCAAATAGTTAAGTCTTTATTTTGTCAATAAAAAAAAGACCTTCAACTCGTGAAAGCCTTTTTAAATGAGAGGAAAATCAGAGGATGATAAATGTTCAATTAACAAACTCATTTTTTTACGAAGTTCTCCCTCCTGTCATTAAGACTTACAGCCTCGCGATAGACCGAGAAGTTTCTTTCATAATATCGCCAAGCTCGGATAAGGCGATAGATAGCGTATTTAATTCGTCGGGAGTGAAATCGGCAGATTTACCATTCACAATGTTACCATTGACACGCTGATAGAGCCATTGGCGAGTTTTCCCGAAATAGTTTTTTGCAATATATGACATAGAAACAAAATCCAGAACCCGATCGAGCTTTTGTCTAATCTCCACTATTTTAATCAGATTCTGAGATTCAGTTACAGATAGCTTGGCTCCAGCCTGAAAAGCTGCTGCAAATGCTTTTTTGTCTTCTGCCGAAAGAGACTGCAAAAACGCATTGAAACGTTTCTTATGAGCTGCCTGTTCTTCCGGTGTCTTAGCCACACTGAAATCGGCTTTCCATTTTTCTAATTCTTTCTGTGCATCCATAAGGCTATATTTTTATTAATGAAATGAAAGAGTAGCCCCTCGCAGGGCAAAGGGCTACCTTTCATTCAGCTTTTCCGCAGCTTCAATCCGAGCCTTTAGCTCTTCTTCTTCAGTCATACAAAGATCGCGATTCTTAATGACATCACAAAGATAATAACCTTTTGGTAATTAAACGAACTTTTCAGGATATATTTTTAATGCAAATCTAACCTTAAATCCGCAGTACAGAAAGTAAATGTCAACAACACTTCTTCTCTTTCTGTTCCCTATTACCATTGAGGAACAGCAAAAAGCTTATGGAACGTAAATTTCACTTCCATAGAAGTGCTGAAACCGAGCTCCTTGATTACATCTCCATCAGGTGTACCGAAAGCACAACCCGCATTCTTTGTTACCCCGTAACAGTTCCAAAGTTCCAGACGATACTTGGAACTATCATTGGCATCAAGCACTTTTGTCGCATCAAACGTTACCTCTGAACCATCAAGATAGAGATTATCCAACACAGCATGCGTACCAGGGAAGAAACCGTAAAGATCTGCCACTTCAATGAAAGTCATAATAGAGCCTGCGGCACAATCAGCAGATTCGTACTTTATGTCGAACTGCGGAGCAACAAGACTATATTGGAAATTTTCATATTTCACTTCGAATGTAGCCCCCTGATCGAAGCCCCATGTACCATGGTCCCAGTCGGGAACAGTTATAAGTTTAGGTGCATATACACCTGCACCGTTACTGCTGATAGAAACAATGGTAAAGGTTACTTCAAACGTCGATTCGAATGCCAAAGCCGTTTCTTCAGTTGTCTCACCTCCACCGGGTTGGAACGGCGTATCTTTCAGACCATTCCAGCTGTCATTGTGACCACATCCCCAGATATTTGCCATCTCAACACGATAGGTGCCACCGTTTTCGATATTACCATAGAAGAACTTGCTTGCATCGAATTTCACCTCTTTACCATCAGCTTTGATAGCGTCTATACGCACGAATGCATCGGGATAGGCAGCAGCGTATCCTTCAATATCAAGCACATAAACCTGACCAGTATGTGTTCCCACTCCGGCATCACCGGCAGGAATTGTAGTGACAGCCGAGTTCCATGCGTCAGAAGCATCACCGCCATAACAAGTTAACTTTGCAGTAAATCCATACTTATTCAATTGCGGAATGTAGTTGATGCTAAGCTGGGCCGGACCTTGCGCAGGATCGGTACGTACCACTGCAAGTTGCATAGAGGATTCCGTCAGAGAAAGTATCTTGATATCCGTTTTCTTGTCATTCACAAAGTCAGGGACAAAATTAGCCGGAGCTAAAATAGCCACATCAAGTGTAAGAGTTTTGTTTTCCTCATCAATGGTAAACGTTCCTTCGCCCTCAACAAAAGTACCCTCCGTAGTGACTTGCGAAACAACCACTTTATTCGTACCATCTTCCTCTTTCGAGAAGGTCATAGTTCCACGACAATTGTCGGCACTGCCACCCACAGCCCAGCTATTTCCGGCAAAGTCTGCAGCCCAGCACCAAGAATCACCAAGCACCGGTTCACCATTGGAAACAGTGCGCCAACTATCGTCCATACCGTAAAAATAAGTAGGACCAGGGAAAATAAGATAGGAGCCATCACTTTTTAAGTCGATTTCCCAAGTCCGGTAGAGTAAATCCTTGACGAATGGAACATTCTTAGCGGCAGAAACTGGACGAATGGCAAGAGCCTGGTAAACAGGAGTGGTAACACGCGTATCGGCAGCACTGTTAAAATGATAGCTCATAGCAAACTGGTTATCAGAAACATTGATAGAACCGGAAAGATAATAACCATCTACCCCGGCACCGGCAATAGCGCCCTGCGTACGCGAACCTGCGGCAGGCATAAAAATAGAATTTCCGTTGGGACCTGTGAACTTATATCCGGCAACACCTTCCACTTCCACCCATTCTTTTGTACAGAGCGCAAAGAGTTCTTCAAATTCGGCGATAGTAGGCATTGTAACTTTCCCTCCGAATGCTTTGTTTGCTATATCATTAGCTGTTTTATAGATATCGGCAGAAGCATAGTTTGCAGGGTCGATACTGGTATTAAAGCCCGTCATATCGCCGAAGCCGAACAGACCACCAATTTCCGTTTCTGAGGTAGCGCCTAAATTGTACTTTGCCCATTTGGTAGAAAGGCCAAGGTCAACAAGGTCGTTATCAAGGTCGAACGTATGTCCTGTTGTAGTGAATGACTTTTCTTCACCATATACTATACCTGCGCCAAGATCCAGGTAGGCCACATAGTAATAGGTAGTATTAGGCAGCAAGCCTTCCACACTCACAGTGTAGCTTCCTTTAGGATCGGTAGCCACGCACACACCGGCACGCACATTTTCCGTACCTTCCACGCCCGACACCATAATGCCACTCTCCGCATCCGTGGGGAAGTCGATAAGAGAGCCTGCCAAAGTAGCCTTGTTAGCACCCACCTGGGTAGCATCACCGGTAACGGCACGGGCATTGGTCAGCACAAGGCTTTTCACTTCACCCTTATAGGTTACTTTACCTTGCAGGGTGACATAGGCTTGGTAATAAATAGTTTGGTTCACGCAGCCGGACACAGTGGCGGTGAATTCTTCACCGCCCGTAGCAACAATCCTCTCAGTGAGTGCATCGGCCGCAGCACCGTAATTAAAACCAATGACATAAGCACTTGAAGCCTGACTTTCAAGCCCAGATACGGTTCCATGTAATGTTGCTGATGTAGCAGTCACATCTGCCGAACCTGTCACTACGGACGAGTCGTTCAGAAGGGCTGTAGTATTAATCGCATAGTCATCATCGCTGCATCCCGTCACCAAAACACTCATGACGAGGGCCATTATTCCGAATAATATTTTGTTCTTCATTTTTCTATACTATTGTTTATTGAATGGTGCAAGATACAATCTCAAATCCAACGGTGCTCCAATCTGGATTTCCGTCCTCAGCCAAGATATCAGCGGTGCCGAAATCGGTATACTGAATGGAGAGATCGAGACAGGTAGGAAGGAACGTAACAGTAGCTCCGGTTGTATTAGTCAGAGTAACGATAGTTTCGCCTTTAGTATTCACAGTTACGGCATCATCAAGATCGAAACATCCGGGCTCCCAAGTCTGCTTAATATTATTATCAATCAATGCGCACTTGGGTTCAGCAGTCCAAGTGATTCCGCCATTTATTTTAAAGGTCACACTGATGGTCTGATTCTTCTTCAATTTAACAGAGGCTACATCTTTGAAAATACCGGTGCCTGTATCACCATAGTGGTGAAAACCAATACGGATGCATCCATTCTCCAACCAAGTATGCTCGGCAATAGTAGAATTGTCAATACCTACTACAGTAGGACCTTCCGGACCACCAGTACTTATTTTCTTATAGAGCAAGTTGGCTACAAGATAAGAATTCACCACGCCATTCTCATCTTTTGATTCGGGAACACCAATGACCAATGTCTCACCAGCCTCCATGGCAAGTACCGTAAACTCTTTGCTTGTAACAGCAACCGTACGCTGATCGCTGGAAGCGGTAAGAAGGGTGATTTCGCTATCGAAGGTTATTACGCCCTTTGCAACGCTTACCTTACCACTGGCTTCACCGAATTCATAATTATAAGAGCCATCGGAAGCCTTACTTAGGATAAGTTCAAAATCTTCCACCTCATCACCGGCAGCAGGAGCCCATGAGTCGTTGTACACGCCTCCCGTTACACTTTCCCATTTCTGTACGTTAGGAGAACCGTTCCACCACAACCAATCGTAAGGTGCTTCGGTATCAAGGTTAAATGTCATCTGGTTACCGACATAAGTCACACCGTTGATTTCGGTCGTGAAGAGGTCATCAAGAAGATTATCGAATGTGGGAAGCACGGGGGCTACTTTCTCAATCTCTCCACTATCTTCTTTGGGAATGCATTCACCCTTGGTTTCAATCACTTCTTCAGAAACAAAGTTCCATACAATATACCAGTTACCTTCGGAATTGGTACGTTTAGTTACTAATTGCAATATATACGGAGTAAGTTCTATTATCTGTATATCTTGCGTGTAGTTAGCACACATATCATCGGCATTCACGTTGTGCATGGAGTAGCAATCGGTGAACGAGATGGTAGGCTTAGTCTTTTCAGTAAGGTTCATATTGAACTTGCCTTTCATGTTTGCACCTGTGCTTGAGCCTTTTTCTCCGGATTCACCACGGTACATAGTAGCCACACAGCCGTTGACGGCATCCATGCTGAAAGTCATATATGAGTCCATGTAAGGATCTGTTGCAGGGATAAGCCAGCTTTGAAAACCCGGATCCCAGTTGGGTTTCCAATTTCCGGTGCCGAAGACGATGTCTTTGTAAACTCCGTTATCCACATCATCCTGAGTATAGCCGGCACCGTCACCATCAGGATCGTAAGGAGACAAATACATCACAGGTCCCGAACACTGACCGATACCATAGTTCGCATCGCAAGGATACCATTTCTTACTAACCCCTTCAGCCAATGTCTCAGCATCAGGCAGAGCATCACCCGACTTAAAGTTCTTATCGGACAGCAGGAACCATTTCTCATCTTCCAGCAACGAGAAATCGTTTTGTGCTAAACTGAAAGTATAGGGTTCGCCATACACGACACCGCCGGGCGTCTCTACGCCGAAAGTCACCTCATACGAACCTGCAAAAGGTAATTCAATGGCAAGTTCACTTTCTTGCGAACGTCCCTGAGGAGTAACCCACAACGGAGTACAACCAGTGATATTTGATTTGAGGCGTACTTGATTTCCTGCGATAGTCACAGTGTAGGCAATACCTTCCGCCAAGTCATCGGATACATAGGTCTTCTTACCCATATCATACTCATCGGGTGAACAGGCCGACAACATCAGCACCAAGCCTGCAATGAGCGAATATATATAATGATTCAATTTCATATCTTATTATTTTTAATGTTTTTCCTTGATAAACCTAAGCCTTCATGGATTTACCAACCGGCATTTTGAGTAAGCACATTACCCGAAAGGGTGATTTGTGTATTAGGAATCTGCATCAAACCTTTCTTCGAAGTGAAGTTACTTTCGGAGAACGAAGTGGTTGCCTCATTTCCGCCATTTGTCACCTTGGCACCATTTTGTGCAGCAGTAATGATACGTGCAGCGTATGCACCATCCTTCTCATAACGCATCAGGTCCCAATAGTGAACACCCTCGAAAGCCAGTTCAATAGCACGTTCTTTACGGATGTTTTCAATACTGTAAGCCAGTGTTTCACCGGGATATACACGCTGGTGAACCTGATTCAATCCGTCGGCATTGCCATTGAGTTCGGAATGCATCAGCAATACATCAGCATAGCGCATGATAGTGTAATCCTGATAGTAAGTAACATTCTGATGCTGTTCACCCAACTTAAATCCTACTTCCTGACGTGTACCATCGGCAAAACACATCGGCGCATACTTGCGGGTATAATAACCGGTATATTCATACGAATCGGTAATGTCAGCATCAAAACCGGCCTCACTACAACTCCATACACAAGCGCTGAAACGGGGATCATTCTTATATTGCTCCACGAAAGTGGGAGTCACCGGACAAGCGCCCCAGCCGCTGGCAATGCATACGCTCGTAGCATTCCTGTTACGTGGTCCCAAATAGACCGAGAACGTATTACCATCACCATTACCGTTATAGTCATGAGTAGTATTCATCTTCAGGTTGAGCACTATTTCCCTTGAGAGTTTGCCTTGTCCGGCTTTCCAAGCGGAGCCGTCATACCACTTGCCGGCGTATGTCGTATTCCAGGCATAAGTGTCGCCACTCGAAGCATCAGTAGTACAAGCAGGCATCCAGAAGTCGGCATAGTTTTTCTCCAGTTCATATTTTCCATTCTGCACCACCTCGTTGATAGCAGCCACTGCCTCAGCCTTGGTGCATGAAGGATGTTCGGCACCGTAGTAACCGGTATGGTAAAGATAGGCACGAGCCATCAATGCCTCTGCCGCATATTTGGTGATGCGACCATCGTTAGTATCGTTATTATCCAAGGGATAAGCATCGGCAGGAATATGTTCGATGGCATATTTAAAGTCTTCGAAAATGAGCTGATAAACATCACTTGCCGGAGAACGGGGAATATTCTCTTCGGAAGGAGCGGTAAGCAAAGGAACATCTCCAAACATACGTACAAGATCAAAGTAAAGAATACCGCGAATGGCATGTGCTTCTCCCATCACTCGTCCTTGTGCCTTGATGTCCCCTGCCCAGTCGATATTATCTTCCTGAACAATGAGCTGATTACAACGGAATATAGCTTTATAATAGTTCTGCCAATCCACATTAAAGATATCATTGTATGAAGGAGCGATCCCCAGATTGAACTGATCAATCACATTGTTATTTTTAGCATCAGAAAGGCCAAGACCTGCAAAAGCCTGTTCGGAAGCAAACTCCGCCAGCAAATACATACCTACTCCTTCATCTGAAATAGTACGTTGCCATCCATCATAACAACCCACTAAAGCCATTTCTGCGGATTCCAAATTACTGTAAGCCGTTTCAGTGTTCAAATCCTTTTTTGATGAAGTGTCAAAGAAGTCTTCACACGACGTGAAAGCTAAAGCTGACACAACGAGCGCGCTCGTTAATAATATATGTTTTGTATTCATATTACTTTTCTTTTTCATGATTTAAAACGCAAGATTAATACCCACAATGAAGGTGCGGGGGTGTGGATAGTAACCCATATCTACTCCCGACACCCATGTCTGGTTGGTCGTACCGTCTGAGTTCTGCTTGTTACCGTCTGTACCGTTGTATGAACCGATTTCAGGATCCATACCATCATACTTAGTCAGTGTGAAGAGATTCTGAGCCTGCACATAGAGGCGCAATTTAGACAGCCCCTTCCAGGAGATGAGACGTTTGAAGTCATAACCCAGAGTAATATTCTGCAAACGGATGTAGTCACCATCCTGCAAATAGAGATCAGAGAATTGCCAGTTACCTACATCACCATAGGTTACACGGGGAATCCGATTACTGGTACCTTCACCCGTCCAGCGATTCAGTATCTGACGACTGTAATTGGACTGTGAGGAGTTTGGGTCACGATAAGATTGAGCTATCTGGAAACCGGCGGCACCGGTAGCGTTCAGACTAAGATCGAAACCTTTATAACCCAAGTTAATATTGAAACCGAATGTGTATTTAGGAAGTCCGTTACCCAAGTCTACTTTATCCTTGGCGTCGATGACACCATCATGATTCACATCTACATACTTCACATCGCCGGGTTGTACACTGCTTTGGTACACACCGTTTCCGGCAGCGATCCAATCATTAATTTCCTGTTTGTTCTGAAAAATACCGGCTGTTTTGAAGCCCCAGAAGTAACCTATAGCATGACCATTCTCAGCACGGTAGAACTCTTCCGCATTACTATAGATTTGATTGGTAGCACCATGAATAATACCATCTTCGGTAGGGATACTTCCCACTTCGTTGTGGTTGTATGCTAAGTTGGCACCTACGCTATAAGTGAAATCCTTCCCTATTTGGTCATTCCAGGAGAGCCCCAGTTCAACACCTTGGTTTTTCACATCACCACCGTTGATAATAGGGCCACTGGTACCTGCCGTTGCCAATACGGGAGCTTGTACCAACCAGTCCTTGGTATTCTTGATATAACCGTCGGCAGTAAGTGCGAGACGCCCATTCAGGAAACGGGCATCGATACCCACATTATATTGTTCAGAGGTCTCCCATTTCACTTTTTCATTGGCCAGACGGCTGGTATAAGAACCCGTAACCCAGGCATCTTGACCTCCACCGGAACCAAAGTTATAATTGGTATTCGTGGTGGACACAGGAGCAAGATATTGATAGCAGTTGATATTGGCATTACCTACCTGCCCCCAACTGACACGTATCTTTAAGAAATCGAACCAGGATTTCACCGATTCCATGAACTTCTCTTCGGAGATAGTCCATCCGGCAGATACTGAAGGAAAATATCCCCAGCGGTTACCTTTGGCAAACTTCGATGAGCCATCGGCACGCATGGTGGCATTCACCATATAACGTTCTTTCCATGTCCAACCCAAACGAGCGAAATATGACATACCACGGGTAGAGTCGTAAGGAGAACCTTTCACTGTCTTATTTTCCGTACCGTTGGTATTTACCAGATAAGCATGATCCCAATCATCGAATCCGGGGATAAGACCAGTATTGGAGCCTTCGGTATTACTACCATCATAGGTAGACAATTCACTACCTATCAAGGCATTGATATGATGTTCAGTAGCAATATTGAAATCGTAAGAGAGAGTATTGGTCCACACCATCGACAGACCGTGACCATGACTTTGATTCACTTTGCTCACGGTGTTGGCCGTTTGCGGGGTAAACTGATACTTCGG
>OHBP01000357.1_pt1 | contig 25088 bp, 26 predicted proteins | sample 1577471 | NCBI WGS metagenome assembly OHBP01 (sample SAMEA3879503, study PRJEB24766) | human gut metagenome | biome: human-associated habitat; feature: feces | place: USA | collected 1985/1987
TGGGGTTGGGCTTGATCTCACTGTAAACAGCGTAGGCAAAGTTTGCAGCATCCAGCAGGTCGGTAACCTTCTTGGTGACGCCGAACTTGATCAGGTCGGGATCGGAGCAGACGAATGCCTTCTTGTAGCCGCGGGCGGTCAGTTCGGGAACAATGTTCTCAATGGCACCGTGGCCATGGTAGGAGATGGTATTCAGAACGATGCGGTCAGCCATAGTTATTTTTCCTCCAAATCTCTTTTCCGCCGCTTTCCGGGCGGAGCTCTCTGTTTTTCAGCATAGCACATTGTTAAAAGCTTTGCAATGTGAAATTGTTTGAATTTATTGTAATTTTTTATCAATGTGCAGTGTTTTATGGGCACTTTTTCCCAATTTCCCATAGTTTTATAATGTTTTTTCTTTTTTCCCTTGACAAGCAGCGCAAATCGTGTATTATTGTATCAAGCGCTTAATACAGCAAGACAAGGAGATGATACCATGGGCGAACAGTTTGATGCCAGCCGCCCGATCTATGCACAGCTTGTGGAACGGCTGAAGGCCCGGATCCTGGCCGGCACCTACCCGCCGGGCGGGCATCTGGATTCGGTACGTGATCTGGCCGCAGCCGCCGGGGTGAACCCAAACACGATGCAGCGGGCCCTTGCCCAGCTGGAGACGGAAGGACTGGTGCGCACCGAACGCACCGCAGGCCGCTATGTTACGGAGGATACTGCATTGATCGAACAGCTTCGCGCCGACACCGCCCGGACGCTGGCGTCGGATTTTCTGGAAAAGATGCGCGGCATCGGCTACAGTCCCGCACAGACAGCCGCGCTTTTGGAACACTGGGACGCAAAGGAGGACCGCAATGAGTGAACTTTTGAGCTGTGAAGCACTGACCAAGTGCTATCAGAAGGATAAGACCGCACTGGAAAATATAGACCTGCACATCGGCTTTGGCCGCATCGTGGGGCTGCTTGGCCCCAACGGCAGCGGCAAGACCACCCTCATCAAGCTGGCGAACGGTCTGCTGCAGCCCAGTGCAGGCAGCATCCGGATCGCCGGCATGACCCCCGGGCCGGACACCAAAGCCATCGTGTCCTATCTGCCGGACGCCGACTGGCTGCCGGACTGGATGCGTGTGGAGCAGCTGGTGGAAATGTTCCACGAATTTTATGCCGATTTTGACCCCGCTAAGGCAAACGAAATGCTGGCCCGGCTGGAACTGGAACCGAAGGCGCGGCTCAAGACCCTCTCCAAGGGCAGCAAGGAAAAGGTGCAGCTGATCCTTGCCATGAGCCGCGCCGCAAAGCTCTACCTGCTGGATGAGCCCATTGGCGGCGTAGACCCTGCCGCCCGGGACTACATCCTGAGCACCATCCTGAACAACTACAGCCGGGATGCGACCGTCATTCTTTCCACCCACCTCATCGGCGATATCGAGCCCATTCTGGACGAAGCCGTCTTTTTGAAGGATGGCCGGGTGTTCGCCCACCGCAATGCCGAAGAGCTGCGCGAGACCGAGGGCATGAGTGTGGATGCATATTTCCGGGAGGTATTCAAATGCTGAAACAGCTGTTAAAATATGAATTCAAGGCCACCGGCCGCACCTATGGCGGGCTGTATCTGGCCCTTGTTGCGCTGGCAGTGCTGAGCGGCTTTTCCCTGCGCAGCTCTTCCAAGGACAACTTTGCATCTCTGCTGCTGTTCGCCTACATGGTCGTAGCCGTTGCGGTGGCAGTGGTGTCCGTGATGACCATTGTGACCCGCTTCACCCGCAATCTGCTGGGCCGCGAAGGCTACCTGATGCACACCCTGCCGGTGACGGAAAGCCAGCTCATCCTTTCCAAGCTGATCTCCAGCGTGGTTTGGATGCTTTGCAGCAGCATCGTGGGTATTTTCTCCTTTGCGGTGATGCTGCTGGCTCTGTCTCTGAACAGCGCGGCCCTGCAGCAGCTGCCGGAGCTGTGGCAGAAAGTGGTGGAGATCTTCCGCATGACCGGCAGCTCCGGGTGGCTCTGGCTGATCTTTGAAACGCTGAATGGGCTGGTGGCACTGGTGTCCAGCATCCTGTGCATCTATGCCGCATGCATGATCGGCCACCAGTTCAAAAAGCACATGGTCCCGGCCGGTATTCTGGCATTTTTCCTGCTGTCCTTCCTGCAGAACTGGCTGAGCTCCGGTGTCAGCAGTGCCGACATGCTGCAGGCTGTTTCTTATCCCACCCTTGGCGGTGTAGATGTTTCCATCGCTGCGCCCAGTGCGTTCACCACCCTGTTCGGGCTGGCGGTCAGCATCGCCTTTGCCGCAGGATACTTTCTGCTGACCCGCTGGCTGATGGAGCATAAGCTGGATCTGGAATGATCTTAATGTCCTCCGCTTTCGTTCTGGGCATTTTCAGCGGAACTACTTCTTAATTGCAATTTGTAAAAGGCCGAACCATAAACTTCATCTGATACAAAAAACATCTGCAAGCTGCCCCATTCCGGGCAAAGTTTGCAGATGTTTTTCTTGTTATAAAGTGTTCAGCACTCGTCGTACTGCTTTTTCAGGTAGTTCAGGCATTCCACCGCGTTTTCCGGGGTGGTGTTCTCCAGCGTTGCAAAGATATAGGGCTTTTCCTGCTTTGCAAAGCGCAGGATGGTGCGGTAGTCCTCCATGCCTCCCTGCCCTGCACCCGTAGCAGCCAGCTGGCCGCCTGCATCCTTGCGCAGGAAATCCTTGAAGTGGATCATGGCGATATCCTTCCCCAGAAGCTCGATGGCCTCGGCGAACACTTCCTCGCGGCGGTCCACATTTTCCATGTTCAGCAGGTTGACGGGGTCGAACAGGATCTGCAGGTTCGGGCTGCCGATCTCGTCCAGCACGATGCGGGCGCGTCTGGCATCGTACACGATGTGCTTGACCACCGGCTCAATGGCAATGGTCACGCCGTACTGCTCGGCACAGCGCACCACTGGCTTGAAGTTCCGGATAAAAGTAGCAAGGGCTTCGTCGCTGCGGCACTCCGGACAGAATTTGTACTCCGCGTTGGGCGCACCGGTCTCGGTGCCCACCATGCCGCAGCCCAGAAGACTTGCAAAGCGGATATGGGCATAGTATTTTTCCTGAATGGCGTGCAGGGCATCCGCATCCGGGTGGGCAAGGTTCAGGTAGTTGCCCAGCACGGCAATGTCGATGCCGTTTTTCTCAAACAGATGCCGCAGATACAGCGCATAGCCGGGGGTCAGGGCGCTGGGGGTGCAGGGCAGCTCCTTGAAGGATTTGCTCAGAGCCACATGGGCGCAGGTAAAGCCTTTCTGGCGCACCAGCGGCAGCACCTGTTCAACGGGCAGCTTTTCCGCGTCATGCAGACGCAGGCCGAATTGGATCATGGAAAACCTCCTCCTTTCCCGCACAACACGCGGGGTTGCATTGACTTTATTATACACGAAAGCTGCGTTCCATGGAACAGCCTGAAACAAAAAAGAGCATCACTTTGCACCCTCACCGGATACAAATGATGCTCTTTTTTCAGATCTGGTCCTGGCAGATGCGGCTCATTCTCAGCGCCGGTACTTTGCAGCGGCCTGCAGGCGCTGCATCGCACGGTCGAGCGCGATCTTGCTCTGATAATATTCATGCATGCTCTGCTGATGCTGCAAACGCTCCTCGGCACGGATGCGGGCAGCCTCGGCACGGTTCTTGTCGATATCCTCCGGACGCTCGGCGCTGTCCACCAGCACCATCACATAGGCAGGCGTCACCTCGGCAATGCCATCGCCTACCAGGATGTCCTGGCTTTCACCGTTCACCTCAAAGTGCAGGATGCCCATGTGGATGGCCACCAGCACCGGGCTGTGTCCGGCCTGTATGCCGTACACGCCATCGCTGATGGGCAGCACAAGGTCTTCGCAATCGCCCTGATAGTACTCACCGCTGGACGCAGTGATGTTCAGCATGAACTTGTTCATCAGACGGCACCGCCCTTTTCCTCAGCCAGCTTTTCCGCTGCCTTCTGGCGGGCATCTTCCAGCGTACCAACGTTGAAGAACGCCCACTCCGGCAGGTCGTCGGCCTCGCCGTCCACAATGGCGGCAAAGCCGCGCACGGTATCCTGCAGGGGCACATACTTGCCCTTCAGGCCGGTAAAGTTCTCGGCCACGGCAAAGGGCTGGGAGAGGAACTTCTGCAGCTTGCGGGCGCGGGCGACGGTGAGCTTGTCGTTCTCGTCCAGCTCGTCCATGCCCAGAATGGCGATGATGTCCTGCAGTTCCTGATAGCGCTGCAGCGTTGCCTGCACCTTGCGGGCCACGCGGTAGTGCTCCTCACCCACGATGTCTGCTTCCAGAATGCGGGAGGTGGAGGCCAGCGGGTCCACGGCGGGGTAGATGCCCTGCTCCACGATCTTACGGCTCAGGACGGTGGTAGCGTCCAGATGGGCGAAGGTGGTGGCGGGGGCGGGGTCGGTCAGGTCGTCGGCAGGGACGTAGACAGCCTGCACCGAGGTGATGGAGCCATCGCGGGTGGAGGTGATGCGCTCCTGCAGAGCGCCCAGCTCGTTTGCCAGCGTGGGCTGGTAGCCGACGGCGGAGGGCATACGGCCCATCAGGGCGGAGACCTCAGAGCCTGCCTGCACGAAGCGGAAGATGTTGTCGATGAAGAGCAGCACGTCCTTATGCGTCTCCTCACGGAAATACTCCGCCATGGTCAGGCCCGTCTCGGCCACGCGCATACGTGCTCCGGGAGGCTCGTTCATCTGGCCGAAGACCAGCGCAGTCTTGTTGAGGACGCCGGAGGCGTTCATCTCGCCCCAGAGGTCGCAGCCCTCGCGGGAGCGCTCGCCGACGCCGGTGAAGATGGAGTAGCCGCCGTGCTCGGTGGCCACATTATGGATCAGCTCCTGGATCAGGACGGTCTTGCCGACGCCTGCACCGCCGAACAGACCGATCTTGCCGCCCTTGGCGTAGGGAGCCAGCAGGTCGATGACCTTGATGCCGGTCTCCAGAATTTCAGTAGCGGGCTTCTGCTCTGCAAAGCTGGGGGCCTTGCGGTGGATGGGCCAGTGGGGCACCTCGTCCACCGAACCCTTGCCGTCGATGGGGCGGCCCAGCGGGTCGAACATACGGCCCAGCGTGGCCTCGCCCACCGGGGCAGTCAGGCCGTGGCCGGTGGCAGTGACCACCATGCCCTTGCCCAGACCTTCGCTGGCCGAGAGCATGATGCAGCGCACCGTCGATTCGTTGACGTGCTGCGCCACCTCCATCGTGCGCTCAGTGCCCTCTGCGGTCACGGTCAGCGCTTCCTGCAGGGCAGGCAGTCGGCCTGCGGCGAACTGGACGTCCACCACAGGGCCGGCTACGCGGATAATAGTTCCCTGTATCATAGATTTGCCTCGTTTATTAGATGTGTCAACCTCTCCGTCACGGCTGACGCCGTGCCACCTCCCCTATCGAGGGGAGGCCTTGGCATCTCGGAAAGCTTAATCTCTTCGCCAGAGGCTCCCCTCGGTAGGGGAGCTGTCGAGCGTATGCGAGACTGAGAGGTTATTCCTGTGATTTCACCGCCGACGCGCCGCCGATGATCTCGGTGATCTCCTGTGTGATGGAGCCTTGGCGGGTGCGGTTGTATTCCAGCTGCAAGTCGCGGATCATATCGTTTGCGCTCTTGGTGGCCGAGTCCATGGCCGTCATGCGGGCGCTCTGCTCGGCGCAGAAGCTCTCGGTCATGGCGCCGAAGATCATGCCGTGCATATAGATAGGCGCGGTCTGCTCGAACACTGTCCAAGCATCGGGCACCAGCTCCACCTCACCGCGGGGGTCGCCCAGACCCTTGGGAGCGGGCTGCAGATGCTCGCGGTCCAGCGGCAGCAGCCGCTCCATGACCGGCTCACTGGTGAGCGCGTTCTGGATCTTGGTATAGATGAGATAGATCTCATCCAGCTTGCCCGACTTAAAATCGTCGATGGCGTCCACCGTGATGTCACGGGCACGCTGCAAAGACGGTGCCGTCGCGCCGTACTGGAACTCCTTCACCAGCCGGGGGTCCTTGCGGAGGGCGCGGTAGCCCACCTGACCGATGACATAGAACCGGTCGTTCTCGTCGGCCTTTTCCAGCAGGAGCTTCAGCACGTTCTGGTTGAAAGAGCCTGCCATGCCCTTGTCCGCCGTCAGCACCAGATAGGCGCGGCGGGGGCTGCCGTCCTCCCGCTGCCGCTCGTGGAAATACGGGTGCACCGGCTCCTCGGGCAGATGGGGGACGACGCGGGAGATGGTGTCTCTCATACGGGTGAAGTAGGGCAGGACGTTCTGGTAATTCTTGCGTGCCTTGCGCAGTTTGGAGGAAGAGATCAGATACATCGCATTCGTGATCTTGCGGGTGTCCTGAATGCTCTCGATGCGCTCTTTCAGCAGCTTACTGGACGCCATGATTCTCGCCTCCCTCGTAGGCCTTCCATGCGTTCAGGATGGTGTCGGTCTGCTCGGGGGTGAGCTTGCCGGTGGCCGTGATGGCGTCCATCGTGCCGGACACGTCTGCATGGAACTGGCGCACAAAGGCGGCGGTGCGTGCCCGCTGTTCCGCGAGGGGCACATCGTCCAGCATCCCGTGGGAGGCCAGCACGAGGATGACCACCTGCTCGGCGTCGGTCTTGGGCTGATAGAGCGGCTGCTTGAGCATCTCGGTCAGGGCCTTGCCGTGTTCCAGCTGATGGCGGGTCTCGGCGTCCAGATCCGAGCTGAACTGAGCAAAGGACTCCATATCCTTGTACTGGGCCAGCTCGATGCGCAGGTTGGCGTTGGCCTTCTTCATGGCCTTGGTCTGGGCTGCGCCGCCCACACGGGAGACGGACAGGCCCACATTGACGGCCGGGCGGTTGCCGGCGTTGAAGAGGGCGCTCTCAAGGAAGATCTGTCCGTCGGTGATGGAGATGACGTTGGTGGGGATGTAGGCGGACACGTCGCCGGCCTGCGTCTCCACGATGGGCAGAGCGGTGATGGAGCCACCGCCCAGCGCGTCGCTCATCCGGCAGGAGCGCTCCAGCAGACGGGAGTGCAGATAGAAGACGTCGCCGGGGTAAGCCTCACGGCCCGGAGAGCGGCGGAGCAGCAGCGAGATGGCACGGTAGGCCACCGCGTGCTTGGAAAGGTCGTCGTAAACGATGAGGACGCTCTTGCCCTGTGCCATGAAGTACTCGGCCAGCGCCGTGCCCGCATAGGGGGCGATGTACTGCAGCGGGGCGCTGTCGGAGGCGGTCGCCGCCACGATGGTGGTGTAGCTCATGGCACCATGCTTTTTCAGGTCCTCGGCCACGCGGGCGATGGAGGAAGCCTTCTGGCCGATGGCGACATAGATGCAGAGCACGCCGGTGTCCTTCTGGTTCAGGATGGCATCGGTGGCGATGGAGGTCTTGCCGGTCTGGCGGTCGCCGATGATCAGCTCACGCTGGCCGCGGCCGATGGGGATCATGGAGTCGATGGCCTTGATGCCGGTCTGGAGCGGCTCCTTGACGGGCTGGCGCTCGATGATGCCGGGGGCCGGGCTTTCGATGGGGCGGAACTCCGTCGTCTCGATGGGGCCGGCGCCGTCGATGGGCTGGCCCAGTGCGTTGACGACGCGGCCGATCAGTGCCTCGCCCACCGGGACGGACACGACCTTGCCGGTGCGCTTGACGGTGCTGCCCTCCTTGATGCCGACGTCGGAACCCAGCAGAACGATGGAGACGGTGTTCTCCTCGAGGTTCTGCGCCATGCCGTACTCGCCGTTCTCAAACTGGAGCAGCTCGCCTGCCATGCACTTTTCCAGACCGCTGGCGCGGGCGATGCCGTCGCCCACCAGAATGACCGTGCCGACCTCGCTCTGCTCGATGACATTTTCGTAATGCTTGATCTGAGCACGGATGATCTTGGAGATCTCTTCAGGTTTCAGTTGCATTGTTGTGTCTTCACCACTCAATTCTTTGTAAACTTTCGGGTGGATGCCCTCTCAGCCAAAGCCGATCTTGCTGCATCTCATCGCCTTGCGGCTCTGAGAGCAGCCGGGCCTCGCTTTCGCCGGAGAGCTTCGTATTGATTTTACAGCGTTGCCGCCGCGATGCTGCTGCGCAGGCCGGCGAGACGATTGCGGACGGTGCCGTCCAGCTCGGTGCCTTCGATGTCCAGCCGGATGCCGCCCAGCACGGCAGGCTCGACCTTCGTTTTGAGGTCGATGTGCTTACCGGTGACTTTTTCCAGCTTTTCGTGGAGGCGGGCGGTCTGCTCTGCCGTGAGGGGCACAGCGGAGACGGCGGTGGCCTCCAGAATGCCGTGGGCCTCATTGTAGCGCAGACGGTAGGCCCGGGCACAGCCCGGCAGCTCCCGCAGAGCGCCCTTTTCGCACAGCAGCTTCATAAAGTTGAGCACATAGAGGTGGACCTGCCCGCGGAAGGCCTCGTCCAACAGCGCACAGCGCTCTTTCTTGGGGATGCTGGGGATGCTGAGCAGATGCAGATATTCAGCGTCCCCGTTCAGCAGGGCGGTCACGCCTTCCAGTTCGCCCAGAATGCGCTCGTCCAGCCCTTCCTCCGCGGCCAGGTCGTACAGGCTCCCGCCGTACATCCTTGCAGTCTCGGTCATGATGCTTCACCCACGTTTTTGATAAATTCGTCGATCAGATCCTGATGGTCGGCTTCCTTGATCTCGCGCTCGACCACTTTGGAGGCGATCTCCATCGCCATGCCGCCGATCTCGTCCTTGACCTCGTTGACGGCCTTCTTGCGCTCCTGCGCAATGTCGGCCTCGGCCTTCTGCTTGAGGGCAGCGGCCTGAGCACGGGCCTCGCCCAGCAGCTCCTCGCCGCGGGCGGCAGCCGTCTTCTGGGCGGCAGCTACGATCTGGCCGGCCTCGGCGCGGGCATTCTGCAGGTTCTGCTCATACTCCGCCTTCATGGCTTCAGCCTCGGCGCGCAGCTTTTCGGCGTCTGCGATCTGGCTGTCCGCCTTGGCCTTGCGCTCCGCGATGACTTTTTTGACCGGGTTCAGCAGCAGCTTTTTGAAGATCACGAGCTGGATCATCAGGTTGCAGACCTGAGCCAGAAACGTCCAGCCATCCAGCGTGATCAATGCCTGATAAAGTTGCATAAGCGTCTCCCCTTTCTCTTGAAATCAAGCTCAAAAAGGAGTGCTTACTGCAGGTAGTTCATGAACATACGGGGTGCGAGGAAGATGAGCAGCAGGCCGGTGACGAAGCCGTAGATACCGGTGGTCTCAGACAGTGCGACGCCGAGGATCAGGGTGCTGGTCACGTCGCTCTTGCACTCGGGCTGACGACCGACAGCCTCACAGGCAGCAGCGGCAGCGTTGCCTTCGCCGATGCCGGGGCCGATACCTGCGATCAGTGCGCAGCCTGCGCCGATGCCGCAGCCAGCCAGTGCGATACCACGAGCAAGGAATTGAAAGTCAGTCATAGTTTGTGTCCTCCTGAAAATGTTTGTTTTTGGGGGATGCCGGGCGGGAGGCTTACTCCTCACCGGCAGCACGTTTGATGAAGATGGTGGTCAGGGTACAGAAGATGAACGCCTGAATGCAGCCGCCGAACCAGTCGAAATAGAGGCCCGTGAAGGCCGGGATGCCGATCTGGAACAGCTGGAGCTGGCTCAGGAAGCCGGGCAGCCAGCCAAAAATGACGTGGCTCAGGCTCGCCAGTGCCCAGTACAGCAGGGTGGAGATAACGGTACCGGACAGGATGTTGCCGAAGTGACGGAAGGCCATGCTGACAGGGGTGGATACCTCCGACAGCACATTGATGGGCGCCATCAGGAAGATGGGGTCCAGCAGGCCCTTCAGGTAGGCGAGGATGCCGTTGGTCTTGATCTTGTAGTACATGATGATGATGAACACCACGATGGCCCATGCCGCCTCGGTGTTCAGGTCTGCCGTGGGACTCCACAGGCCCACCACGCTGATGAGGTTGCAGCCGATGCTGAGTGCAAAGATGGCACCCACCAGCGGGATGAACTTATCGAAGTGATAGCCCATGTTGTCGTGGACGAACTGGTCCAGCCGTTCCACGATGAACTCGGCGGCGGCCTGCCGTTTGGAGACGTTTTCCAGCTTGAGGTCACGCCCCAGCCAGAAAGCCAGAGCCGAGAGCAGCGCCATGACGATCCATGTGCTCACAAGGGTCTGGGTGATCTTAAAATCGCCCAGCACAGGGATATTGGTATGGATGGTATACAGGATCTTTGCGCCGTTCAGTTCCATTTGTTACGTTTCACCCCCTTTTTCATCGGGTGCGGACTGCTGTGCGTCGGCAGGCGCGGGGTCGTCCTCCACCGAGACGTCCACCGGCTCTGCCTTCGGCGCGAGCGGTTTGTACTTACCCGTTATTTGCAGGTAATAAATGGTGACACGAGGGAAAAACAGCGGCAGCACACCGGCAAAGGGCTGGAAGCAGGGGGCCGCGATGGCCACCACCACCCACAGCGCCTGCAGGAGCATCCGGCTGTTGTAGGAAAGCTGTAATGTTGCCTTGCGGCGCTTCTCGTCCGGCTCGTCGATGATCTTCTGAACCACGAAGCAGATGCCCGCAAAGTTGCCGACAGCGACGGCCGCGCCCACGAGGCTGCCGAGGATGACGGTGTAGTCGAACCTCACCCAGCCCACCAGATGCAGCGCCGCGAAAAGCACCCACAAAACGACGGTGCAGAATGCCGTGCCGCCCGCGATGCGGAGCAGCTCCTTTTTGGATTCCGGCTGTAATTTCATAGATCGATGTCTCCCTTATCTCATAGATGCGAGTTGAAGCCCGTCCGGCGGGGCTTGTCCTTTTTGGTGCGGTCGAGCCGCTCTTTGACGAAGACCCAGAAGTTCTGCGCCCCGGCGGCAAGCCCCAGCAGCACAGCGGGCAGATACACCCACATAGGCCAGCCCCAGCGGCTGACGGCCCACCAGCAGCCGCCCAGACACATCACCAGCGGCAGCAGCATATTCAGCCCCAGCTGGGTCAGCCAGACCAGATCTTCCAGCGCTTTATACCAGCCCTTCACCGTCCGGCCCCCCTCTGTGTGCGCTTCCCGGCACGCTCTGTTTTTTCTCCGGGCCGGGATGTTAAACATTGAACGAAGATTCTTTACTCCCCATTATACTCAAACCGGCTGTAAAATTCAATCAATTTTCCACCTATTTTTAGCAAAATTCTATAAATGCGGAGAAGTTCGTTACTTCTAACCAAAAGTTTTTCCGCCCCGCCCCTCATCTTCTCCGCCTCTTCCATCATTCTTCCCCATTTGAGGCAGAAAAAGCATCTCTTCGGCTGAGACACAAAAAAACCGGTGCACATTTCTGTACACCGGGCATTTTTACTTTCAGGCTGCAATCGTAACGATGGTATAGACCTTACCAGATTTGATCTCTACGACCACACCAAATCCACTCGGGAGTTTTCCCTCAAACTTCTTGATTACATCGTCTTTCATGTCTTTTTTCTTTGCATCAAACCATGCCTTGATCATGCTCTCGCTGAAGTCATTTTCATTGCATGTCATTCTATAGGTCACATACTTTCTCCCTGCAAGCTTCTGCTGGATTGCATTATCTGCTTTTGCTATCAGAGCTTTTCCATCTTCGACCTTTTTCTTGTCCGCTTCCGTCCAAGCATCCGGATTATTCGGAAGGTCTTTGATCAGTTCACTCGCCTGAACGTAGAACACTGCTCCTGCGCTCGTTGCTTCAACCAGTGCGTCATCTGCTTTCAGTTCAAATCCACTTACACCGTTTGCCTCAGCAAATTCCTTGGCATATGTCTGGATCCATCCCGTCGCCTGCTTCTCTTTTTCACTGTCACGAGTAATTTTCGCGCTTCCAGAGCAGCCCGTCAGAAGGGTGAGAGACATGACTGCGGCCAGAACGGCAGCAGCAGCTTTTTTCCACAGTTTCATAAAAAATTCCTCCCCATTTTTTCATCCATCGTTTCGGACGGATGTTCTATCCGCAGTTTACCCCCCCCCTGCACTTTTGTCAAGTGCCTAGAGAAAATTTGTCGATTTGACAAATTTCACCGCGCCGATTCGTCAAATCGCCGATAGACGCAAAAAGCCCCGGCGGGCGCTGCGCATTGCAGTACCCGCCGGGGCGGAAATGAGTCTTTGGTCTATCCCTTACCAGAGGTTTGCGGTCTCGTTGTAGAGGCCTTCATAGCTCTTGGCCGAGACATCCCAGCTGAAGTCGCACTCCATATCGTACTTGACGAGGTTATGCCAGTCTTCCTTGCTGTAGTAGCGGTCCTGTGCACGGCAGCAGGCGTCGTACAGCTCGTGGGCACTGTAGCCCGCGAAGGTGAAGCCGTTGCCCTCGCCGAGGGTGCAGTCGTGGATGGAGTCCCGCAGGCCGCCGGTCTCGCGGATGATGGGAGGCGTGCCGTAACGGCAGGCGACCATCTGGGCCAGACCGCAAGGCTCGCTCTTGGACGGCATGATAAAGGCGTCTGCACCAGCGTAGATCTCCTGAGACAGGGTCGGCTCGAAACCGATGTAGGTGCCCACACGGCCCGGGTGACGGCCGCACAGGTCCGAGAAGAAGTTCTCGTACTGGCTCTCGCCGCTGCCCAGAATGACCAGCTCGATGCCGCGGTCCACGAGGCCGTCAGCCACGCTCTGGACGAGGTCGAAGCCCTTCATGCCGACCATGCGGCTGACCATCGCAAAGACGGGGCTGCCGTCCTTGTGGAGGCCGAACTTATCCTGCAGGGCCTCCTTGCACTTTGCCTTGCCCGTTTCGAAGCTGTTGATGTCGTAGTTGCAGGCGATGTGGGGGTCGGTGGCAGGGTCGTTGGCCTCCATGTCGATGCCGTTCAGGATGCCGCAGAGCTTGTACTGCTTCTCCCGCAGCAGGGCGTCCAGACCATAGCTGAACCACGGGTCAAGGATCTCCTGCGCATAGGTGGGGCTGACGGTGGTGATCTTATCCGCCGTCTCGATGGCGCCCTTCATGAAGTTGGCGCAGCCGTCGTACTCCACGATATGCTGGTCGCGGCGGCCGATGCCGCAGGTGTCTTCCAGGATCTCGGTGCCGTACTTGCCCTGATAGGCGATGTTATGGATGGTAAAGATGGTCTTGATGCGGTTGAACTTGTCCAGATGGCGATAGTACAGGTTCAGGTACACCGGCACCAGAGCGGTCTGCCAGTCGTTGCAGTTGATGATGTCGGGGGTGAAGTCGATGTAAAACAGGGTCTCCAGCACGGCGCGGGAGAAGAAGGCGAAGCGCTCGCCGTCGTCGTAGAAGCCGTAGAGACCGCGGCGCTTGAAGTAATACTCGTTGTCGAGGAAGTAGTAGGTCACGCCGTTGACCTCAGCCTTGAACAGGCCGCAGTACTGGCTGCGCCAGCCCACAGGGACGGAGTAGTTGGTCACATATTCCAGCTTGTCGCGGAACTTCAGGTCGCCGTACAGCGGCATGATGACGCGGGCGTCCACGCCGTCCTTGACCAGAGCCTTGGGCAGAGAGCCAGCCACGTCGGCCAGACCGCCGGACTTCGCAAAGGGGGTTGCTTCCGAAGCAGCATACAGGATCTTCATAAGATTCGCTCCTTCCTGATAAAACAGATGTCGTATCTCCTCCCGCTGCGGCAAAAAGAGCGGGCGGGGGCACACAGTGCCCCCGCCCCTCTTTAAGAGGGGCTACCGGGGAGGGAGCCGCCCCTATGGGAGATTCAAGGTCGATCAGACGATGTGGCTCTTCTGAACGTAGACGGGGAAGCTCTTGGTGCCGCTCAGCTTCTTGTCGGCGGTGATGCGGACGTTCTTGTCCGTCACGACGCAGTCAAGCTCGACGCCAGCCTCCACCACGGTGTCCTGCATCAGGACGCAGTTCTTGACGACGGCACCCTTCTTGACCTTGACACCGCGGAACAGCACACAGTTCTCGACGGTGCCCTCGATGACGCAGCCGTCGGCCAGCAGGGAGTTGCTGACGTTGGAGCCGGTGACATAGCGGGTGGGGTTGTCGTCGCGGATCTTGGTGTAGACGGGGCTCTTCTTGGGGAAGAGGGCGTTCAGGTTCTTCTCGTCGATGAGCTTCAGGTTCTCGTCGAAGTAGCTCTTCATGTCGCAGACATGGGCCACATAGCCGGTGTATTCCAGAGCGTGGATGTTCAGGATGTTGACGTTGTGGGCCAGAATGTCGCGCTCAAAGTAGATGAGGCCGCGGGCGGCAGCGTCCTTGACCAGCTTGATGAGGGTCTGGCGCTCCATGACGTAGATGTTCAGGTCGAGGTTCTGCTTGCCGGGGCGGTAGTCGTTGAACAGCAGCTCAGTCACGCGGCCGTCGGCATCGACGGTCAGGGTGTAGTTGTCGTTCTTGCGGCCCTCGGGGATCTCGGTCTTCTGGTAGGCCACGGTGACGTCTGCGCCGCTGGCCTGATGGGCAGCCAGCAGGGCGTTGAAGTCATAGTTGATGGCGATGTTGGCATCGCTCATGACCACATAGCGCTCCTTCTGGTTCTCGAGGAAGCTCAGGATGGAGCCAAGAGCCTCGACGCGGCCCGAGTAGATGCGCACGCCCTTCTCTGCAAAGGGCGGGACGATGTTCAGGCCGCCATGGCGGCGGGCCATATCCCACTCACGGCCGGTGCCCAGATGGTCCATCAGAGAGTGGTAGTTCTTACGCACCACGATGGACACGTTGGAGATGCCGCAGTTGGCCATGCTGGACAGGACAAAGTCCACCATGCGGTAACGGCCTGCGAAGGGGATCGAGGCCATTGCGCGCTCGGTCACAAGCTCAGGGACGGTATTATCATAGCTGTTGGGGAAAATGATGCCCAACGCATTGTTGTTCTGGCTCAGCATACTTCCTCGCCCTCCTTGACGGAATCAAATACTTTGGCGCCCTCTTTGACGGTAGCGCCTGCGCCGATGGTCAGACCGGTGCCGACATGTGCGATGGGGCCGTCGCCGCCGACCTTGGCACCTGCGCCCACCACGACGTTCTCAGCGAGGATGCAGCGCTTGACCACTGCGCCTGCCTTGACCACGACGCCATCCATCAGGACGGCATCCTCCACCGTTGCGCCCTCTTCCACCACGACGCCGGCGCTCAGGACAGAGTGCTCGACGCGGCCATAGATCTGGCAGCCCTCGGTGATGAGGGAGTCCTGCACCACGGCGCGGGGGCCGATCTTCTGGGCGGGCAGCACGGGGTTGCGGCTGTAGATCTTCCACTTCTCGTCGAAGATGTCGATGCCGGAGTTCTCGGGGTCGAGGACCTCCATGTTGGCTTCCCACAGGCTGTCGATGGTGCCCACGTCACGCCAGTAGCCGTTGAAGTGGTATGCATACATCTTGCGGCCGTCCCGCAGCAGCGCGGGGATGATGTTCATGCCGAAGTCGTTCTTGGAGTTGGGGTCTGCCTCGTCCTCTTCCAGATACTTCTTGAGGACGTCCCAGTTGAAGATGTAGATGCCCATGGAAGCCAGATTGGACTTCGGGACAGGGGGCTTCTCCTGAAACTCGGTGATCTTGTCGTCCTCGTCTGCGACCATCAGGCCGAAGCGGGATGCTTCCTTCCAATCGACCTCCATGACGGCCACAGAGAACTCTGCGCCCTTCTCCTTGTGGAAGCGGAGGAAGTCGGCGTAGTCCTGCTTGCAGATCTGGTCGCCGGACAGGATGATGACGTACTCCGGGTCATAGCTGTCGATGAAGCTGATATTCTGGTAGATGGCGTTTGCGGTGCCCTTGTACCAGTCGGTGCCCTTTGCCTGCTCATAAGGAGGCAGGGTGTGGACGCCGCCGTACAGACGGTCGAGGTCCCAAGGCTGGCCGTTGCCGATGTACTCGTTCAGCTTCTGGGGCTGATACTGGGTCGCGATGCCAACGGTGTCGATGTTGGAGTTCACGCAGTTGGACAGCGGGAAGTCCACGATGCGGTACTTACCGCCGAAGGACACTGCGGGTTTTGCCGTTTTCTGTGTCAGCGCGTACAAGCGCGAGCCACGTCCGCCGGCAAGGATCATTGCCACGATTTCTTTAGCCATAGCTTTATTCTCCCCTTTAAACATTTCCTGATATTTGGTGGAAATGGTTCAACAATGTTGGTCGGTCCGTCTGCCTTATTTTTCGGCCTTATCCGCCTTTTTGGCGCGGGGCTTGCGGGCAGGCTTTACCTCCTCTGCTTTCTCGGCCTTGGGCTTCCGGCCCCGCTTTGCCGGGGCCTTTTCCTCTGCCGGGGCGGCCTCGGTCTTGGGCTTGCGGCCCCGCTTTGCAGGAGCTTTCTCTTCCGCCGCCGGGGCTGCCTTGGGCTTGCGGGTGCGCTTGGCAGGGGTCTTCTCCTCTGCCTTTTCGGCCTTGGCGGTCTTCGCGGTCTTCTTGGATGCGGCCTTTTCGGTCTTGGCCTCAGCCTTGTCCTCCGCCGTCTTGCGGGTGCGCTTTGCAGGCACCTCGAAGTAGAGCACGCTCATGGGGGGCAGCGTGATGGTGATGCTCTGCTCGAAGCCGTGGAGCGGCTTCTTCTTGGAGCGGACAGCCTTGTTGTGGACGCTGCCGGAGCCGCCGAACGCCTCGTCGTCGCTGTTCAGGATCTCCTTGTAGGTGCCGGAGTTCGGTGCGCCCAGCGTATAGCCCTCGCGCAGGACGGGGTTGAAGTTGCAGACCACGAGGATCTGCTTGCCGCTGGCGTCCTTGCGCAGGAAGGCCACGACGCTCTGCCGCGAGTCGTCGGGGACGATCCACTGGAAGCCCTCCCAGCTGTAATCGATCTGCCAGAAGGCGGGATTGTCCTTGTAGAATTTATTCAGGGTCTTGACGTAGGTCTGCAGCTCGGTGTGCTTGTCGTAGCCCAGCAGCATCCAGTCCAGCGGCTTGGCCTCGTTCCACTCGGTGAACTGGCCGAACTCCTGACCCATGAACAGCAGCTTCTTGCCGGGGTGTGCCATCATGTAGCCGAAGAAGGTGCGCAGGTTTGCGAACTTGGCCTCGTAATCTCCGGGCATCTTGTTGATGAGGCTCCCCTTGCCGTGGACGACCTCGTCGTGGCTGATGGGCAGCACAAAGTTCTCGCTGAAGGCATAGAAGAAGCTGAAGGTGACTTTGTTGTGGTTGCCTGCGCGGAAGAGCGGGTCGGTCTTCATGTAGCTGAGCATATCGTTCATCCAGCCCATGTTCCACTTGAAGTTGAAGCCGAGGCCTCCGTCCGAAGCAGGCTTTGTGACCATCGGCCATGCGGTGGACTCCTCCGCGATCATGTATTTGTGGGGGTGGCGGCCCAGAACCGTGTTGTTGAGCTTCTGCAGGAAGGCCACGGCCTCAAGGTTCTCCTTGCCGCCGTTCTTGTTCGGCTCCCACTCGCCCTGCTTGCGGTTGTAGTCCAGATAGAGCATGGAGGCCACGGCATCCACCCGCAGGCCGTCGATGTGGTACTGCTCCAGCCAGTAGAGGGCGCTGGAGATGAGGAAGCTCTGCACCTCGCTGCGGCCGAAGTCGAACACCATCGTGCCCCACTCCTTGTGCTCGCCGCGCTTGGGGTTCGGGTCCTCATAGCAGGCCTCGCCGTCGAAGTTGTACAGGCCGAACTGGTCTTTCGGGAAGTGGGCCGGCACCCAGTCCATGATGACGCCGATGCCCGCCTCGTGCATCTTGTCCACGAAGGCCATCAGGTCCTTCGGGGTGCCATAGCGGCTGGTGGGGGCAAAATAGCCCGTCACCTGATAGCCCCAGCTGCCGTCGAAGGGGTACTCCATGACGGGCAGCAGCTCGACGTGAGTGTAGCCCATCTCGGTGATGTAGGGGATCAGCTCATCGGCCAGCTCAGAGTAGTTGTAGGGCAGGCCGCCCTCCTTCATCTTCCAGCTGCCGGCGTGCATCTCGTAGATGTTCATCGGCCCGTTGATGACGTCCGCCTTCTTCTGGGCGCTCTGCCATGCCGTATCGTGCCAGACAAAACCGTTCAGGTCATAGACCTTGCTGCCGTTCGAGGGGCGGGTCTCGGCGTGGAACGCATAGGGGTCGGCCTTGTAGACGAGATCGCCCGAACGGGTGGTCACGCAGTATTTGTATACGTCATATTCCTTCATGCCCGGGATGAACAGCTCCCATACGGAATCGCCGTCCACCTTGCGCATCGGGTGGCTGCCCGGTTTCCAACTATTGAAATCGCCTACCACGCTGATGGCCGTCGCGTGCGGTGCCCAGACGCGGAACACCACGCCCGTCTCCCCGGCCCGCTGCTCGATGTGTGCGCCAAAATAGCGGTATGCTTCACAGTTGTTGCCCTGCTTGAACAAATACACCGGAAGATCCGATGGATTGCTGTGGGTCTTTTCCTCAGTCGGTTTCATAAACAGCTCCTCCCCGCACAGGCCGCATGGGCAGCGCTGTGCCTTTTACTCTCTTATATTAAAGAATTTCGTCGGATTTTTCAAGGGCTTTCTTGGAAAATATACCATAATCTTTTCGTTGATATTTTTCTTATATATACAACATCTCTAATTTTAGACAAGAATTATCAGCAAACATGACAGATTCCGGGCAAAAAAGAAGCATCCGCCCCGGTTTTCGCGCATTTGGCACAAAAACAGAGCGGATGCTTTTCCATTCTTTTACTTCAGTTTTTCTCTAGGCCCATCAGCCCACGACATAGACGTTGACGTTGATGGCGCCGTTGATGACCGACTCCGCGTAGGTCTCGTAGAACAGGTCCACGAGGATGCGGCCATCCTGCACGGCGATGCCGGTGTCCGTGGCCACAGCGTAGCCATAGACGAAGCTGCCGTCGGTGGAAGTGATATACAGCAGGGTACCGTAGGGGATGACGCTGGGGTCAACGGCCACGGTGCCGTACCCCAGACCCAGACCGGAGGAGCCTTTGCCGGACTTGGAATAGTAGCCGGTGGCCTTGCCGGTGAGGACTTTGCTGTAGCTGGCGGGGGCGTTGGTGGTGCCGTCCGGGCCGGTCAGGGGCGAGACGGGCGCACCTGCGCCGTAGGTCTTGACCACATGGTCGGTCGGCTCCACGGTGGTGGTCACATCGGTGACGACGCTGTTTTCCAGCTCACCATCCACCCAGCGCTCGCGGGTAGTGACGGTCTGCTGGCCCTCCGCGCCGTGCTGCATCGTAGTGGCGCGGCCGGTGTTGCGGAAGTAGAGGCTGGTGTAGACATATTCGGTGTCATAGGGGACGGCCTGCGTCTCCACCTTATCCTGATACTCGACACGGTGGACTTCGATCTTGCTGCCCGCCGTGACGCGCGCACTCAGCGCCGGCTCGGTGTAGTCATCCGCATCCAGCGTGATGCCGGCGCGTTCCAGCGCGTCGGCCACCGTGCCCATCACCATCCGGACGGGGTATTCCTGCCCGTCTGCCTCGATGGTGACGCTGAAGGCACGCTCGATGTTCAGGGATGCCAGACTGCCGGCGAAGGCAGTGTAGTAGACTTCGTCTCCCTCCTCGGCCTCGATGCCGGAAAGGCTCATAACGCGGGCGGGGTCGCTCTCAGAGGTGAGGACCACCTGCCGCGCACCGTGGGAGTCTGTGACGTAGGTCAGCCGCAGATTCGCGGCGGTCACGGCCAGCGTGAACAGAAGGCACACAGCCATGACGCAGAACGCCAGCACACGGGACGAGGCTGCACGGGTGCAGCCAGACAATGCTTTTTTAAATTTGACGGAAGCGATACGAGACAACTCCTCTCTTTTCAGATTTTGGAATGGACAGCGGGCCTGTATCTCAAGGCCCGCCAAACTGTGCGCAGTTACCCCGCACAGCGGGCGCCGCAAATGCGGCTTTTCACTTCACCGTGATGAATTTTATGCGCTGCAACGTGTGTTGAGCGGACGTTATTTTAGCAGACCGGAGCCGTTTTGTCAAATCGGGGGCTTCGGGTTTGATAATTGCTTCACATAGTTTTTTGTGCAATCTGTACATAGTTTTCACTCGATTTCATGAAATTCAATGGTTTCTCTCCGATTTTTTCGCAATTTTCGGCTCTTATTCGTTCATATATTTTTAACATTTCCGCCGTGCTTTCCGGGCCGTTTTTTGCAGTATCGCAGAGCATCTTTGCAGCGTCAAACCGGCCTTGACAGGCCCATTTCCGACACAAATTACGGGCTGTTTTTCCCTTATTTTCCGGCCAGAAACAGGGGGTAATTTCTCCCCGAAAATGCCGTTTGGCAAAATGCCGAACCCACCAAATTCCAAATAAAAAAGTGTACTCTCCCACGCCTTGCCGCTCTGCGCTACAATCAGGCCAGATGCAAAACCAAACGAAAGGAGTTTTCACCATGCAGATCAACATTACCGCCCGGGACTTCGGCGGCACCGAATTTCTCGCCCAGCCCCACCGGCTGCATCTGGGCGCACAGAAAGCCGAGGGTGTGGACCGGCTGGAATTCAGCCTGCCGGAGCAGTGGAACGGGTGTGTCGTCACCCTCCACATCCGGCACACGGACGGCACGTTGGCCGAGCCGCTGGCGCTGGACGAAACAGGCTGTGTCAGCGTGGGCCGGAGTTTTACCGGCTGGGCCAGCGGTGAGTGGATGCTGGCCGCTGCCAACGGCAATGGCTACACCGCCTACACCCGACCCGGCCAGTATGACGTCCACGACATCCTCCCCACTGAGGGCGGGGGCGAGGAGCTGACGCCCTCGGTCTACGAGCAGTTCATCGCCCGGGTGGTCGTCAGCGCCAACGCCGCCGCCGAGGCCGCCAAGCGGGCGGCCTCCGGCGAGGAGAACGCTAAGCAGAGCGCCAGCGAGGCGGCAGCCTCGGCCCAGCAGACCGCCGCCAGCGCCACACTGGCCGCAGGCTATGCCGAACAGGCAGAGGCCGCTGCCGAGCGTGCGGCCTCCTACGCGCCCGGCGAGGGCGCTGTCCTGAGCGTCAACGGCAGGAGCGGCGCGGTCCGGCTGAACGCGCTGGACGTCTGGGCAACGCCCCGCCCCGTCCTGCCGCAGGCGGGCCAGCTTGTGCGGGTGGTGAAGGTGGATGCCGCCACCGGCGCACTGACCACCGACACCGTGAGCGCCGACCGACTCAGCGGGCTGGGCAGCGAGGAAAAAGCCCTTCTGCTCAAGCTGCTGGACGCCGCCAACTACACCGGCAGCAGCGCACAGGACGACCTGACCTCCCTGAAAAAGCTGTGGGACGCCACGCCGCCCACGCCCCTGCCTGAGCCGGACATCATCCCCGTCCAGAAGGTAGCTCTGAGCCAGCACACTCTGGAGCTGCCCCGGCTCAGCTCCGCCGACCTCAGCGTCTCCATCACGCCCCCGGACGCCACCGACCAGACGGTGCTCTGGAGCGCTTCGCCGGAGGACGTCGTCTCGGTGGAGGCAGGCCGCGTCACCGGCCTCAAGAAGGGCACCGCCGTCGTCACCGCCGTCTCTGACACCAAAAGCGACGGCTGCACCGTCACCGTGACCCCCGCCGTCTACCGCATCGAGACGGCCCACGACGCCAGCGGCAGCATCCCCGCGTGGGACGCCGCTCCCTCCCACGCCGAGTTTTCCATGCCCCTGACCGCCAAAAAGCCCGGCCTCCTGCTCCGCGCGCTGGAATTCCGCATCAAAGGCTTTGTGGCCGGAAAGATGCGGGCCATCCTGCGCCGGTACGGCTCCACCACCCCGCTGGTGGACCTCTCGCTGGAACTCATCCGAGGCTACAACGATGTCGTCCTCGACATGGGCGGTTTTCCGCTGGAAAAAGGCGTGGAGTATCAGCTGTACCTGTCCGCCGTCAACAACTTCTATCCGCCCTCGGTGGAGGCCGGGTGGGTGGAGGAGAATGACTTCATCGACATCGCCCACGGCAGCGCCTACTACGACGGCGACACCACCCTCATCTTCGCGGGCACTGTCGTGCTGCGGGAAGCCGACTGACAACAACACACATATCATGAAATCAGAAAGAGAGGTACTCCCTATGACTCATCACAACATCTCTGCATCCACTCTGGCCCGCACCGCTGCGCTGGCTCTGGCCCTGACCAATCAGGTCCTCAGCGCCGTGGGCAAGCCCATCCTGCCCATCGAGAGCGCCCAGCTGGAGCAGCTCATTTCCAGCGGCCTCACCGTCGCCGCCGCCCTCGCCAGCTGGTGGAACAACAACAGCTTTACCCCCGAGGCCATCGAAGCCGACGACTTCATGACCCGCCTCAAGCAGCAGAAACGCTGAAAACGCAGCAGCGCCCCGGAGCGGTCGGCCCCGGGGCGCTGCCTCTTTATTGGAGAAAGTTATCGCATCCGAAAACGATCAGGTTCGGGAGCCACTGCCCGTGCCGCTGTCCAGACACTTTGCAAAGACGACCATGTAGTCTTCGGCCTTTTCCTGCGTGTCGGTCAGCTTGGCATCGTTCATGACATCAAAGCCGACTTTCAGTTTGCCGCTCGTTTCGTCTTCATCATCCCATTCGACGCAGTCCCAAAGGCCACTATAAATCAAATTGGCCGGATAGCCCCATTTTGTGGAATCCTTTGCATTTTTGGGCATCTTGAGAACGACGACCTGATAATCAATATCTTGATAAGTCACCTTTGTACTGATGTCATCAACATCAGGCCAATCATCGCCGTTCCGCAGCTCATCTATGTCCAGAGCTATCCCCTCTGCGACCTTAAAAGCCTTGAATATGCCACCGGCCTTCTTACTCAAACTGTCGCTCTCAGAGACTTTGACTAGATACGAATCGCCCACCGTCTGCAATGCCTTCAGCATCGCATTCTCCTTCGCGGCATCCCCGAGGGCACAGCCGGTCAGCAGGGACAGTGCCATCACACCAGCCAGTGCGGCGGCCGCGAGCTTCCTGAACAGTTTCATGGAAAATTCCTCCTTTATCTGCGCTTTCGTCCGTTGTGGTCTGCCTTTTTCGGGCAGTCTCTCTTGTCCGCATTCTACACTTTTTAACCAAACACTGTCAATATTTTTCCGCAGATTCAGAGTTACGCACAGTTCTCCAAGATTTTCTTTGGCGTTTTGACGAAAATAGAAGTTTTTCGACTCTATTCGTCGCAACTGTGAGGCGTTTTACATAACAATAATACCACCGCCATCATCTTCAGTTCCTTGCTTTGTCAGAAAAATGATATATGTTTCGCCCTTCTGGTCATCACTCATCTTGTAATTATGGAGAATTTCAATATACACTCCCAAGTTTCGATCATCTGCGTTACCCCAGAAGCGCCACATCGCCGGCAGCATCTGCGTGCATATATTTTTCCAGTCAATCGTTCCTTTCGGCAGCGTGCAGACAGCCGCCCCATAAAGATTATCATCTTCATCATAAAGCTCGATAAAGTAGTCTTGTACATTCTTTCCACTATTCACATCGTAAACTCTGCCATCTTCCGACGATTTGAACAATGCAAGGATTTTGTCGCGTTCGGCTGCCAGTTCTTTATTCTCATAGATTCTTGTGTTCCCTTCGGCATCTTCCAGCTTATGTGCTTCACCGGCCTGAGTCATCGCATTCAAAACATCCTTCACGATTTTTGCATCACTCTTGCCGCATCCCGTCAGGACAGACAGTACCAGCGCTCCCGCCAGAAGCAGGGCCGCAAACTTCTTGAGCTTTTTCATAAGACATCTTCCTTTCGCTTCGCAATATTGGCGTTTCGGGTGCCATTCCTTTCGCACCTCCATCATACCATGTTACCCCCCCCCCCCCGGCAATCCTCATTCACGCAGGTTTCACCCCCATTCACGCAGGAAGTGAAAAAATAATCGCGGATTTTTATGGAACTTCCACAAAGCAAAGCTCTCTCTTTGCCGCAAAAAAGGCGCACCCCGGAGCGAACTGCTCCGGGGTGCGCCTCTCTTATTTTGAAGAACGAACTGCTCAGACGTTCTGCTGAACGTCCTCTGCTGCCACATGGCCCTCCTGCACGCTGATGACAGCGGCATGGGTGTCAGCGGCCTTTGCAGATGCCTTCGGGAAAAGGCCCGTATAGATGGTCATGCCTGCCATCATCAGAACAGCCAGTGCAAGACCGACCAGACGAATCATCAGACTATCAACATTCTCGTTCATGATACCTTCTCCTTTTCCTCTTTTGCGGCCCGGCAGACACCTTTCTGCCGCGGTCCACATCCCAGTTTTCTTCGCTGCGGACCCCCTCTATCGGCCCGCAGCGAGGCATTTCCCAAGACATTCCAAAGAAAAAAGCCTAGGGTGAACACACCCCAGGCTCCATTGTCTGTCTACTGGCTATAATAGCCTCTTTTTTCGCTTTTGTCAAGAGGGGGAGAAAGGAAGTTCGATTTTTTTCTTTTGCCCCGCTTCGACAAGGTTTGCGTTCCTTTTGCTGCTGTGTTATACTGGTATCGCTGCCCTTCTCCAAACTGGCATCAGAGAGGAGGTGAGCGCCATGAGTTCACTTATCTGCAACTTCCTCGTAACTGTCGGAGCAAATGTAGTTTCGTACTACATCTGCAAGTGGCTTGACAGCTACCGCAAGGGTAAGTAAGCCCAAAAGAACCCCCTCGGAACGCAACTCCGAGGGGGTTCGCTTTTTGTGAACGTCATGAGCTCACCAGTCAACTTCCTTTGACTACCTTCATTATATGCCAAACAGCAAAAATGTCAAGCCATCTGGAAAAAAGTTTACTTTTACGGACATGACAGCCCTACTAAAACCGCATCTCCGGGCAGTCTTCCCCGGGTTGCGGTTCCCAGCGTCTATTTCGGCCCTTGAGCGGGCCTCATATCCTGCTGGCCGCAGCCCCAACAGCTCCTCCCTGTTTCCGCCGCTGGCGGCGGTCGTCGCTGTTGCACTTGCTGAACTGGGGTGCATCGCTGGGGCGGCCCCGCCGCCCACGCGATGCTTGAGCAACGATTTGAAACGCGCGTCTGTCTCGCCCCTTCGGGGCAACCGACAGACCTGCGCAGTCGTGCCCCCAGTCCAGCAGGAAAAGCGTCTGACAAACAAAAACGGCTCTGCCGAAGCAGAGCCGTAAAATCGCAGTATCGGTAAAATCAGCGCTTGCTGAACTGGGGTGCACGACGTGCAGCCTTCAGACCGTACTTCTTGCGCTCCTTCATACGAGGATCGCGGGTCAGGAAGCCAGCCTTCTTCAGGACAGAGCGGTTCTCATCGCTCTGCTGCAGCAGGGCGCGGCTCAGGCCGTGGCGGATAGCGCCAGCCTGACCGGAAACACCGCCGCCGG
>OHBP01000386.1_pt1 | contig 23974 bp, 22 predicted proteins | sample 1577471 | NCBI WGS metagenome assembly OHBP01 (sample SAMEA3879503, study PRJEB24766) | human gut metagenome | biome: human-associated habitat; feature: feces | place: USA | collected 1985/1987
GTTGACTTTATTAAGAGCTTGCTTTATTAAGCTGTTTTTCATTACTACACTATACGCTATTATACAATAGAGAATGATGAGTATTGAGATAATAGAACATCTAAGAATAATGGATGTGTCCGACATTATATATATACCAATTATATATATAAGGATTCCCGGTAATGTACATATTAGGTATCTTGTGAACTGGAAAAATGGGAAAGTAATGCCTTTGTATTTTTTTACATAATATTGAGCCATTAATAGTACTGTGAATTCGGAACATACCCACACAATTGCTGAACCTACTGACTGTAGGTGTTTTACTAAACAAATATTTAATAAAAGGCCGACGGATGCACCCAATATTGAATTAGTTAATATTGCTTTATCCTTTTTTAAAGGCATTAGTATTTGCATGATTATTATTTGTTCATATCCTATTATGAGGATTAGTGGCATGACTATTCTCATTGGTATGATAGCGCCTTCATAACCTACTCCAGATATTATCATAATTATGTCAGGCGCACATAATACGCCTATCAATGCTATAGGAAACGAAAAAGCCCATAGCGCTTCATATGATTTAGATAATAATCTATTAAATTCTGCTTCATTGTTGTCTACAATGAGAGAACTCATCCTTGGTAACATAACGCCTGTAAAAGCTGTAAATATGCCAATTAAAATACTATATATCTCTGGAAAAATCTAACGAATGAGGGAAAATAATGATGGCGGCACTGGTGCTCAATGACTTATGAGTACTTTTGATGAAAGCCTCGCCGATGCAAAAGTGCAAGGAAATGAAAGGTAATGAGGGCGGACGGTTTTCAAATCATTACCCGATAATGAGGTAAGTTTATAGGTCGTTGGAGTTTATTTCTACTCTCTGCCACATTCTGCATAACAGTGTACAACTCGCTGATAACTAATTTTGTAACCAAAAAGAGTTGGATTATGCGAAGTACATTTAAGGTGCTGTTCTACGTGAACGGAAGTAAGGAGAAAAACGGTATTGTCCCCATTATGGGGCGAGTTACAATCAATGGTTCGGTGGCACAATTCAGTTGCAAACTGACCATTGCAAAAACAATGTGGGATGCCAAAGGTAATCGGGCAAAGGGTAAGAGCAAAGAATCGAGAGACATCAATTTGGCTTTGGATAACATCAAGGCTCAAATCATCAAGCACTATCAACGCATTTCGGATAGAGAAGCATTTGTAACTGCCGAAATGGTACGTAACGCCTATCAAGGAATAGGAACAGAGTATGAAACACTGCTCGGTGCATTTGATAAAGATAACGAGAGTTTCAAGAAGCGTATCGGCATAGACCGTGCAGCAAGCTCCTACAAGGTGCGTATTAGGTCACGAAATCATTTGGCTGCATTCATCAAAAAGTGCTACAAGCGCAGTGATATTTCTATGCTTGAACTTACTCCCGATTTTATCAAGGAGTATGAAATCTATCTTTCTACCGATGCTGGTTTGCATAATGGTAGTGTATGGTCGCATTGTATGTGGCTGAAAACAATCGTTTCAAAAGCACATTACAATGGACTGACACCGAGAAATCCGTTTGCTCAGTATCGGGTGAATCAGAACATCAAGGAGCGACAATATCTTACAGAAGATGAAATCAAGGCTGTAATGACACACGAGTTTGCAGACAAGAAGTTGGCTTATATCCGTGACTTGTTCGTGTTTGCAAGTTTCACAGCCTTGTCATTCGTGGATATTAAGGAACTGACTACCGATGATATTGTAGAGATTAACGGAGAGAAATGGATTCTATCCAAGCGACACAAAACAAAGGTCAATTTCCAAGTGAAGTTGTTGGATATTCCATTACAGATAATCAAGCGTTACGAGAGGTTTCAAGAGAATAAACTTGTGTTCCCGAATCTGAACTATTGGAACATCTGTAAACCACTGAAAAAGATGATAAAAGAGTGCGGTATTTCAAAGGATATTTCATTCCATTGCACTCGCCATGGGTTCGCTACGCTGGCTCTGAGTAAGGGTGTTCCCATTGAGAGTGTGAGCCGAGTATTGGGGCATACGAATATTACCACGACACAGCGATATGCGAAGATAACCACCGAGAAAATCGACAAGGATTTGACGATGTTCGGCAATAGGCTTAATCAATCGTTTAGTGAAATTTCAATAGCAATGTAACTATGGAACGAGCAATTATAACAATCAGCGAAAATGGCAAGGTAAATATTCCAAGCGGTAATGTTTGGATGTCAGAAATGGAATTGGTGGAGTTGTTCGGGGTAATATCCCCGACACTCCGAGCCGCTATAAAAGCGATATACAAGAGTGGAACGCTTTGTCCTGTAAGCACCCAACGATGTGATTTGGCTACCCCTGCAAGTTGGGCGACATTCTATAATCTCGAAATGGTCATTGCACTTGCGTTTCGCTTGAACTCCTATGAGGCAAGCAGGATAAGGCAAAAGGTGTTGGAGAGTTTGTGCCAACGAAAAGAGAGTGAAATTAGCATACTGTTATCGTTGGAGAGTATTGGGGATCAGATTTCACCCAAAGGACAGTGCTAATATAAGAATGAGACCTGCTATTCTCACGAACGGCAGGTCTCGCATTTGTGTCTTATATGTAAATAATCTATCAAAGGATGATAGAGTTTCTTTAATTCACAGTCAAAGTACCACTTACAACTCTACCTACCATATCGCTATGAGCGTCAGCACCATTATTCTTAACGGTATTACCGCTTACAGTAACATTAGTAAATGTAGTGTTTGCATTAACAGTACCAATTACAGCACCAGCAAGAGCAGTTTTACTTGTTCTATCTTCAGTAGCTTCTACTATTGTATTTTCAACTTTAGAATTTTCAACAGTTGTTGTACTATGAGTGTAAGCTACTAATCCTGCAGCACCACCTACAGATGTTAATTCACACTTTACAACAGAACAATTTTTGATTGAAACCTCAGATGCTTCTGAAAATGCTAATAAAGCAGCTGCACGTTCATTACCTGTTACCTTTGATTCAAAGAGATGACAGTTGGTAAATGATGCTTTGCCGGAATGGTCAATATAGCTGATAAATGCAGCTGTTCCCAAACCATTCTCCACAGTAGCAATACCAATTACTGATTCAGAAATTGTCAAATCATTAACAGTAATGTTAATACCGCCTGTACCTGCAACCAAAGGTTGGTTAATTCCCTTGATGGTGTGGTTGTTACCTTCAATAGTAACAGTACCTGATAATGCAAGTGATGTCCAGTCACCAGTTACAGTGTAATCTCTTGTAAGAGTGATAACACCATTTGCGTCAGGTGTCAATTCAGTTGCAAGAGCTGTAGCTGAAACTACGAATGTGATATTATTAAATGTGTTTCCACTTACTGTGCTACCTGTGTTTTCATAGCCAAGAATTTCACTAGCTTCTTTTTCAGAATATTCAATAACACAATTTTCAGCATAGTTGTCTTTTACAGTACCACCTGCTGTATAACCTACAACAGAGCCAACCTTCTTCACAGCTTTTACTGTACTATTGTAAACTTTACAATTTTCAACAATGGTATTACCATTCATACCGCCAACAATTACACCAACTTGGCTTGTACCTGCAACAGTAGCATTCTTAACAATCAAGTTTTTGATTACTGTATTTGTGCCCGAATATTGTGAAACTTGGTTGAAGAGACCTGCATAATATGTTCTGTTGGTTGCATCAATCTTGAAGTTGCTGATAGAGTGACCTTGACCGTCAAAAACACCATCAAAGAAACCTGAATCATCACCAAAACCACTAATGGTATTTCCACCCAAATCAATATCGCTTTCCAATACTACATTCTGATAGTTATTGCAATTCGGATATTTGCTATCATTCATCATACCTACCAATTCTTCAGCTGAAGAAATGCGATATACACCATCCGCATCTGCCACAGGAGTTGTTGCACTCTCACCGTCCCAAACACTTACGATATAATCGTCTTCAGGAGAATCAATGAAGTCTGCATCAATAACAATGTTGAATGTAGCAGGATTGGTCAGAAGCTTACCAATGATGTTAGTACGATAGTTGCGCTGAACAGGAATGTTCTTGAAATGAGTAGTTGGGTTGTTTGTCTTTGATGCGTCTGAATTCTCCCATACAAACTCAACATCGGTCAATGATTTTTCTGTACCAGCATCGCCCACGAGAAGATAGTTCAATGCAAGATATTTGAACTTTTCTGTATTAGCGATTGTACCATCACGGTCAACATCCACCTCAAGCTCTTCGGTTGGAATGGTATTCATCGCAAATGTCATTGTCTTAGGTTCTGCCGTTGCTACAATAGCATTGTCATAAGCACTGAACTGGTCGTAAACATTGGTAACAACAATCTTGCTCTTGGCAACTGTAACGCCAGCCTTCACGGCATCAGTCCATTCTGTATTATCTACACCCAAGTTAAGCTGGGCAAATGGACGGTAAAGAGTTACATCCTCGTTGATGGTATTCACTGTCGCATCAACGTCAACATATGCTGTAAATGCATCACGGTTCTCAATATTTGAGTTCTGAGAATCTTTTACTTTAATGTCTGTCAAGTAGGTTACATCATATGCATCAGCTGTAGAATTGTAAGCAAAGAATGCTACACGGTATTTCTGACCCTTTGCCAGACGAATTTCATAAGTAGCCTTCATATCTACTACATCGCGAATAGCGTATAAATCCCTCAACTCGGTACCTTTTTCGTCATAAACAGCACAAGCAACCTTATCTGCTTTTGTGCCATTTCCGATTGTTGCACGGGTGGCAATACCATCTGATGTACCAATTGTGAACTTTGCACTAACGTAATCGCCCGTTGTGGGTTCGTTAAGCAATTCGTCCTGCGAACATGAGGTCGCAAACAGCATACCTGCTATTGCAAGCATACTCATAAACAAGTTCTTTTTCATCTTTTGAATTTTTTAAATTAATAATAAAAAGTTTATATTATTTTCTTTCTTTTCACGCTTTCCCACATATTTACATATGCCGGATCTCGTCCAGTGTTCATAAGGATTATTCCTTAGGGAACAAATTCATCATAGTAGAAATCTCCATTGAGAGATTCCAAAAGAATCACATAAGGATTCCAATTGTTTCTTTGTACTATCTAACTCTGTTTCTTGAAATTGAATTAACTGGTTATACTTTATTCTATAGTCGCGTTATTTTCTGTCGTATTGAAATCTTTCTCGAAAGTGATGGTATATGTAATTGTTCCTGTCAACAGGCCGCCTACCACATTCGTACGATAGTTATTTTCCAACGGAATGTTTTGAATGGTTACATCTTCACGAATTACGTCATTGTCTTGGTCATAGATAGTGTATGTAATATCTATATTCTCTTGTCCGGCATCGGGATATACATAGCACATTGCAATACTTTTGTAGGTCTCATCTCCAGCCACAAGGTCTTCACCGGACACATCAAGAGTATATGTTACCTCTTTATCCTCCCCTGTAGTTGCACCTGTCAGGGCGTTGAATGTATCCTTACCTGTCAGTGTTATAATCATCTTTGTGGGCTTCATTCCAAAAGTTTCTTCACTTGCCACTGCATTCCAATCATCTAGGGTTACACCAAGATTCAGTTGTGCCAATGGGCGTTTAAGTGTTATAGTTTCCGATTTGGAGCCTGTTACTTCGACCTCTACACTTTCTGTGAATGCATCAAAATCACTTTCAGCCGCAGTCGTTTCCGAAGCACGAGTAATGGCAGTCATATCATTCACATTATAATTCTTGTCTTTCATAGCCCAAAAGACAACATCATATGTACGACCTTTAATCAAGCGAGGAGCAAAAACAATGTCTTCCCCCTCTTGAATTGTAATAACTTCACGCAAGGTGCTGATTTCTTCTCCGCCTTCAAATACGGCACACACCACCTTATTCACATTCAAATCGGTCGTACCAGCACGTGTGCCGATTCTTTTCGGCAGTTCTGTACTGAAACTTACCTGAACTGTTTCTTCGCTTGCCATCTCATCGTCTTTACTGCACGATGTAAAGAGCAGTGGCATTACCAATAGTAGATAGATTAAATTCTTCATATTGTATAGAGTCTTTAAATTGTTTCTTTTACCGTAACCGTGTTCCATCTATATATACTTTTCCTCTCTGCAATAAAGATGAAAGTGAATATCCACCAACAAACTTTGATTTTTCGTCTTTCTTATTTTCATAAATGTTTCCGGATACGTTGCACTTATTGATGTCTATTCTGTGCGATGAGTTGTCCAATCGGATAGTGCCTATAAATTGATTGACGTGTCGCAGAACAGAATTGGAACAATTAATTACAGAGTTGGTTACACTACATGATTCCACCAATGCGCTTTGTTGTATAAAACCTACCAATCCCCCCATTTCTCCCGATGCGGCAAATGTTTCTCCGGTAAGATGCAAGTAGGAATTTTCAAGGCGTAGGTTATTGACCGAGCATTGTTTTGCCGTGTAGAAGGTTGTTCCCGATGTCACGTAGCCATTCAGCCCTCCGGATTTTGAGATTCCAAGAACGTAAGCATTATCAATCTTGATATTTTCAGCCGTATAAGAACCTTCGATGTATGCGCACAGAGTAGCAGCATAAGCCAATTCACTTCCACTGGAAGGCTTTACCAATACCGATGAGTTAGAGAAATTCAGATTCTTATGACTGGTTGTTCCTGAAGAAGCTCCGATGAAGGCTCCAATCCAATTCGTTACATTGATATATAAATTATAAATTGTCTTATCGCCACCATCCAATGTACTAATCGTACTTATTGGTGTAAACGGATTCTTATTGGTTGCTCTGTCACCACCCAAATCTACATCTTCTTTAAATGTGACAGCAGCATGGCCACTACCTTGCAATGATGCTAAATCAAAAGCCGAATAGATAAGTTTAGTTGTTCCATCTGTAAGCGGTGTGATTTTTGTAATTCCATCCCAGCAAGGAATAAAGCGTTTATCACCATACATCACCGTACCGCGATAACACTCTTCATCTCCCAACCAACCATTATATTTTGAATAGTCATTGTCTGCCAGCCAAGCGCCCTCATTACCCTCACGATAAGGAGATACAAATTCATCAGCCGACCTTACGGTCGCAGAAAGTGTAAGTGTACAATTATTATTGAATTGCAAAGTTTCTTTATTATCATAGCCACGAAGCAAACCTACAAAATGACCTTCACTTTGTGTACCGCTTACTGTTGTTTCTGTTACGTGACAATCATCAAAGGTTACTGTCAATGTCTCTTCCCTATTATTCGGGTCTTTACGGGAAATATATCCTACAATACCTCCTGCAGCACCATTCTGTGTGCTGACGGATGAACTCTTGATATGGATATTGCTGAATGTATTGCTTCCTTTGAGTGTATTAACCAATACTCCTATATGGGTCACATCGGCAGATGTATTTGCCACTGTTGTTTCTTCTATGGTTAAGTTCTTGACAGTAATGTCTGTTACATCCCCCAAGAGAGCATTTTCTAACTGCAAGCCTTTGATGGTATGTCCATCACCGTCCAATATACTTCCCGAAGGGAGTTGTATAGCGGCGAGACCACTGCCATTATTCATATCCACATCGACTGTCATAATGAAAGTGCTATTAGCGGCAAGGCTTTGGGCATTTTCCTGAACACTCAACCAAGCCACATCATCGGCTTCATCAATGATGTAACGATTCTGATTCTCAGGGTCAGTAGTCAATGTTGATTCTTTTGGGATCTCGCCATCCCATACACTCCAAGTTTCTGGCTGCTGTACGATAGAACCCAGTATATTGGTTTTCTTATTTTTCTCCAATGTAATATCAGGTACTTCTATTTCCTTAATAGAGATTCCATCCGTATTCTGCAAATCAATAGTTGCGCTCATATTGCTTATTGTTCCCGTCTGGGGCGCAAAGAAATAGTTGCTTGACAGATAATAATATGAGGAACCATCTACCGACAGCGTTTCGGCGGGGAAATCTGCAAAAGTAAAGACTACATCAGTATTTGACATTTCAACAATCCCTGTGAAAGGATTGAATGATGTTGGGACACCATGAAAGGTTACAACGGTCTGATGAGTTCCTTGTTCGGGCAATGTGGTATTGTCTGCAAAATTCAGTTGGGCAAGTGGACGGGAAAGTTCTATCTGCTTGTTCTCGTTTTTCTTCGAACCCACTGTAATAGATGAAGTGCCACAAAAAGCATCCATTTCCTCCATCTTGGCAAAACCTCCATCGATATATCCATTGTAATCTACGGTTATTTTTCCGTCATTGGTTAATGTATAGGCTGTGTTTACACTATTTTCCGCCCAAAATAGAATTTTATATGAGTGCCCTTCAATCAAAGTCAAGGTGATACCGTTCCTTTTTGCAATGTCCCAATCCTCTGAGTATGACAGTTTTTTAGACAATGTTTGAGTACCTTCATAAACAACAATCGTCAGACGGTCGATACCTGCTGCGTCACCGATGGCACGAGTATTTAACTCACCCTTTAATGTCGGACGGAAAGTGACAGATACATTTTCTCCCATCGTCTGCTGCAAATAATCATCATTGGAGCAGGCGGAGAACGATAGTATGGCAAACGCCAAAATCAGACTTCTAATATATTGATATGGTTTCATTATTATTCAATTATAATGTTATGGTTTCCGTCAAAATCAGGATTGATAGTGATACCTCCCGATGCCTCCTGCATCAGGAATGAGCCTTTCAAAATCGTGTGATGACTTCTTCGGAGTGGTACATCAATAGGCTCGGACAAAGCAATCTGCCTATCCTCACTATCATATAATCCAATTTGAATAGAAACTCCAGCTTCCTTTCCGTTTACGAATACATAGTCAAATCCCAATGATGCTTCATTATCATTTAATATCCCGAGTCTTGATTCAAACATTACTCCCGTTGCAGAATCGATAGGTTTGTCTGTATTTATATTATAGGTGTTAGGCATAAATCCCGAATAATGAAATACGACCTTGTACTTATCTGTATCAACTCGTGTCGGGGCATTTTCTCCACGTGTAGCGGCTTCTTTTTTCAGATATTCAATCTCTTTATCTATAAATTCCTGTAAATCATTGGTAATGAATTCAAATTTTGCAAGAGGACGCTGCATCACTATATCCAAAGTATCGGGCAAATGCTCCATAATATCCGCTACGAGAGATATATTGTTAGAACCCCTGAAAGCATCACGGTAGTCATTATTACCCTTGTGGTCGCCTTGCAGTCTGATTTCCGCAAAGTTGTCGGCATTGTGGAAATGGCTGTCACCGCTTGTCTGTACCAAATCTGACCATACCATCACATTGTAGCTGCCGGGCAAGAGGTCAAGCGTCACTTCGTGGTCATAACCCTCTGATATATCTTTCGTGAAAACGAACTCCTGTGTATAATCCGATGTGGTACGCATTTTCTCCGACACGGGATAGGTGCGGACGATGTAGCGTATCTTTCCATAATCACGATGATTGTCGTATGTCTCGCCATATCCCTGCTCAATGACCGATGTCCCATCATACAGATGTTCCCATTCGGTCATATCCGTTTCATAATTGAGGCGAAGATGCATTTTTACAAACTCCGGCGTTTCAGGCCATTCGTGAACATCACAAGCCGAAAGAAGCAATATCGGCAGGCACATAATAAAGTATAGAATCTTTCTCATTGCTTGCCTCCTTTCTTCTTTAAGTCAAACGAATAGGAGAACGATACCGTTGCTTGGTCAATACCCCAATAGGTCTTCTTGATGCTCTCTATCATCAGACCGTCTTTTGTGCGTGGGGTATTGTGGAACTTGTCGTAGTGATTTGAATATACTCCTGCTCCGAGTGAGAACTCCACCCTCCAACGGTTGTTTTTGCTGATGGGCAGACGATAACCGATGCTCACACCGCCACCGATGGCAGGTGTCTCACGGTTATGGTCTTGGTAGCGGTAATTGCCATCAAAAGCAAAATTGTAGTATGCCAGTCCAAAGTGTGCTCCTGCGAAGAATCCGTCATTCTCTTCCGACAGCCAATAGCGGAACTCAGGCTGCACGGCGAAAGTGCGGAACTTGATGGTTGATTTGAAATAGTCCCAAGCCGAGTAATAGACAGGAAGCGTAAACGACCAGTGCTTTGCCAAGTCGATTTCCGCTGCGACATTGGCAATGCCCATTCCCAAGCCGATGGCGTTGGTCTTGACGTGCAGTTTGCGGCTCCATTCCTCCACATCGGGAACAACGGGTGCTACAATTGCCGTTGTGTCGGGCACGATTTCCTCGACTTCAACGATTGGTTCTACCTTAATGGTATCGGGTACGATTATAGGCTCTTGTACTGGTGGCAACTCTTTCTTGTAGGTTACGAATACCGCACAGGCATTTCGCATCTGCTCGAAGAAGAGTTTGTTCATCTGCTGCCATACCTTGCCACCGTCCAATGCTCTCAACTTCACGATACGGTTGTCGATATGCGTATTCGGGTGATGATAGTCCACCAGTCGGGCTTCTTCCTCCAAGATGGCAATTACTTCATCCTTGCGGATAAGTCCCGAATCCTCAATCTGCGATTTGAGATAATCCCACGGTATGTAACTGTCATTATAGGTAATAAGGCTGTCGGGAATATCCACCTCACTGCGGATGAACTTTTCAAGTGCTGTAAGACGGCCTTGTGCCAACTTGCGGTTGAGTTGATAACTGCCTTCGGGAGAAGCTGCTCCGCAGAAGGATACTTCAATGATATTGATTGTACTGTCTTGGCGTATAGTTCGTAGGAACTCCAACATCTCCTGCATACGGGCGGCATTGTCCGAATAGGCGGAGTCTATGACAGTACTGTTCACACGGAAGTCAATACAGATTTCCGTGTGTCTCTCTTGCGAATGCGCAATACCTACACCAAACAGCAAGAGAATCAGTGTTATACAATATTTCTTAATGCGCATAAATCAGAATAATAGGTCACTTCTCTTTGGAAGAGTGATTTATGCAACATACTGCTATTGATTACGAGTAGGTTATTTGAACAGTCACGACATAATTTGCTCAACAATCCACATTGCCACTAAACAAAATCTGAATCGAGCATAACATTTTTTAGTGTAAATTGGTGCTATTTGCCGAAAAATGTGTAATTTTGCATCGGTAATCATTTCTCTTCCAAAGAGATAAGTTCTCTCTTCCAAAGAGACCTTTCATTCGCTCAACAATCCTTCACTCATAGAGATTTCAATATCATACTGTTCGCCTTGTCGATGGCTACGGTGTCCAATGATGCAAGGTATATGCGTGTGGTGGCTTCCGAGTCGTGTCCCATACCCTCACTGATTACCGAGAGCGGTACATTCTTGCTCTTGGCGATGCTCGCCCAAGCGTGACGAGCAACATACAAGGTTAGTGAAACGGATAATCCCAACTCTTTACCGATGATTTTCAGGCAACGGTTGATATTATGGGCTGCATAGATATATTGCTTGCGTTCATCTATATCACCGAAAGGTTTGATAATAGGCAAAAGGTAATTGGATTGCGAAGTATCGTACTTATCCACAATCTCCTGCATACACTTCTCCCATTTGATGAAGAGTTGTTGCCCGGTCTTGCGTCTGCGATAGGAAAGCACACCATTCTGCAAATCCTTTTTTCGCAGGTATGCCATATCCACGAATGACATACCTCGGGTATAGAAGCTCATAAGGAACATATCTCTGGCGAAGTCAAAGGACGGATTCATCGAGAAGTCAATCTCCTTGATTCGTTTGATGACTTTCAGAGGTACGGCTCGCTTGACGGTCTTTTCCACTCCCGTATAGACGTGCTTGAACGGGAAGCGTTGTGAGGTAAGACCCTTCTCTACGGCACGATTATATACTGCTCTGAGATTTCGCATATAGAATGATGAAGAGTTTGGACTCACTCCATTATTCTTCAAATATGCTTCGTATGCCATCATCATATCGGAATCCATATCATCCAACGGCACATCCTTATCCTCTCGAAAGCGTCTGAAACTGCAAAGGGTAGCAGCATATGTCTCCGATGTGCGTATCTTGCCCAATGTTTTCAGATTGGCAATAACTCCCTCCATAAATGGGAAGAGAAAATTGTCGGGGTTGTCCGATGCAAATTCCGCTATCACATCATCTGCGGTATAATCACAACCGCTATGCTCAAAATCAGCGATGACCTTCTGGAAATGCTTGACATCCATTCGTATTTTGTCGCCAATCTCCGATAGATAGCGTTTTCTGCTCTCGTTGAACTTGGGTAACACCACCTCCGAAGAGTGGTTGTTCCACTCATAGCCGTAGAGACGGTAGCCCGTCTTTTGCTGACGGGCTACACGATTATGGATTACTTGATAGAAAATTGAGCCTTGTCCGCCATCAACCGTTGATGGTCGGAACTTAATCTTTACTGTTGCCATATTACAATCAGGGTTTTGATTTATTTTGTTTAACCTTACTATTATCCTGCTTGTTCTTAATGGACTTGGCTTTGCTCTCTTGTTCCTTTGCAGCCTGCTCCTTGAGTCTTGCTTGCTCTGCAAGGGCGGCTTGTTTGCGAACAGCCTCTTCATAGGTTTCTACATCTTCACGCATCTGCTCAATCTTTTGATTGTCGCGATTAAGTTCAAATAAGTCCTCTAATGTGGCGATTTGCTCAGCCGAAGCATCGCCTTTCATCTTGATGTAGCGATATTTTAGGTCGTTGTCATCCCTCTGAACATTTGGTCTTGACAGGTGATATACTGCTGATACTCCTGCTGCCATAAGGAAGACAATTATTGATAGGAGAATCCAAGATTCCTTTGTGTAAAGAGCAAACGAGTGTCGTTTCTCGTCAATGTTGTGCTTTACCTTTACCTCATCCATCTTGTCGATAGCTTCTGTTAGTCGTTGTTTTACACCCTCAAAGTCGGGTTGCTCCTGCTCACTGATGCCGTCCATTCGCTTGTTTATCTTACCAAATTCATTGACAACGAAGCCTGCAAGCTTGTTGGTTTTAGCATCATAATACTCCTTGTTTTCTCTGTTCCCATTCTCGATTAACTCCTTAATCGGTGTCAAATCTACATTGGCATTTACTGTTTGTTCTGTTCGTTGGCTCTTGCTGATGGTCAGCAACTCTTCCAACATTGCGATAATGATTGAATTATTTTCTTGCATATTTCTTCTGTTTTTAAGTGGTTAATGATTAAAGTTTGAATCCTCTTGTTCTCTTTTTCTTAGGCTTCTGCTGCATCAAACGGCGGAAATTTGCCTCTTCCTGGCTATCTACATCGGGAGAAGATATGAAATCCAACAAGCCTAATGAACCGTTGATAAGCTCCGATTCCTTGTTCTCGAAATGGCTTATCTGCATATGATACGGTTCATATTGTCGCTGATATTCTGTTTGACAGTTACCATTCAGAGCCTTGTCAATCTTCGAATAACTGAAACTGCGGTCTATTTTAGAGCCGTTGAAGTGGTAGCCATTCTTGGTAAAGATTATACCTTGCACCTCATTGCTATTGCCCTTATACTTGAAGCGTACATCTATATCTTCGGCTTTCAAGCGCTTCAGTAGTGTAGTCCAATCCGAGCATCGTGCAACCTCCCGTTTGAGAACTTGATATATCTCGTAACGGGTTTTGTCAGGCTCTTTCAATCGCTGCGTTTTTACCTGTTCCTTGCCATTCGCGAAGTATAGCCCGTATTTGCGTGTCAGTTCCTTGCAGATGCGTTCACTGCGGTAACGGTCGTTCCTATCGCTGATGGTTCTGCCGTTATTATCTACTCGATTAAAGGCAATATGTACGTGAGGATGTTCCTTATCATAGTGTCGTCCTATGATGTATTGCGTATCACGAATGCCCATTTTCTCCATATATTCCCTGCTTATTTGAATCATAAGTTCATCTGTTAAGCGTGGCAAATCCTGCTTCGAGAAGCTGAGTGAGATATGTCCTATGAACTTATCCACTCGTGGATTAAGCTTTGATTGAGCAATGAAACTTTTGGCTATCGTGCTGTTATTATTGAACAATACACCTTGACAATCTATGAGCGTGGCTTGTTTATTCTTGTCGAGGATATAATCAACAACTCCTCTGGCTCCAGAGCCTTTTACAATCTTCGCCATCATAGGCTGATATGGTCTATAATGTTTTCCAATGAGAGCAGCAGATGTTGGCATTGTCCGTAGTGCAGCCTTACACCCTCCCGATGCGCCTTGCGTGTAAGCTGATTGAGGTTGTTTGCCATACCGCATAGTTTACGGATATAGTCCGCTTGTTCGGTGGTTAGGCGTGCCCTGATATGGCAATCACGGATAGCCATTCGCACAATCTCACTCGCCGATACCCCTGCATTCTTGGCTTTAAGTTTCATAGCGTAGTACTCTTCGGTAGCCATCTTTACCGTTATGCGGTACTTGCGTTTTTCGGACAACTTCTTCGTGGGTCGTCCTCCCTTATTGGGCGTCTTATTATTGATACTTCGTTTCATACTATTACTCTTTTTTGAAATGATACATACATTGTTTACTTGATAGACCAACGGGATGTCTTCTTCTGCGACCTTCGGGGGGGGGAAGCAAATGGTTTTGGTCTGCCCAAAACATAAACTTGCTTCCCCACTAACCGAAGGTCAATCAATTTTGAGTGCCTCAAAATGAAATACCGTTGGAATAATTCTTAAATAGAATGGATTAAGAGGTTACATTCCTTTCCAATGCTCGAAATCTTCTGAATAGAGTTCGATGTGATGGCGAACGATGTTCTCCAATAGTCCCGACATGCTCATTCTATCCTCACCGATTTTGCAGGCGAACTTATCGAGCATTTTTCGCAACTTACCGCTGATGAATACCGGCTTACGGTCTTCAATCTTGTAAGGACGCATAAAGGTGTTACGATACTCCTCCAACGAGAGTTTGCGTTGCTTACTGCTCACTCTGCGTTGGATGGTCGGAGTCGGTGGCTGTTGCTCTACCATATTGGTAGGTGGAGTTTCATCTGTCACCTCTGTAACGGAAAGCACTGCTTCCGTTTGGGCTTGTTTTGCTACTGATGGTAGAGGAAGTGGCTTGATGTTTTCAATAGAGAAATCCTCCAATGCGGCATCAATACTCTTCTTTCGACTCTCTTCTATTTGCGAGTTCTGCTCGGAGAAATCCAAACCAGTCATTTCCTGCAACTCTGTTTTACTTAAAGTCTGTTTTTTACTCATTTTTTTGAATGTTTTGAAAGTTAATACTATGGTCTTTGTGCACAATCTTGACCTATTATCTGCTGCAAAGAAAATATGCATACAATTCTATCACAACTAATTAGGTCTATGTAGGCAATTATGAATTGTATTGCATTTCGGGGTGATTTATAAGCGGTGCCGACTGCATAATTCTTCCCAAGTTGAACGGGTAATTATGGGTTAGGGCAAAATGCTTAATTGAAGAAATTAAGGTCTTAAATACAATAGCGGATAGACGGACTGCCGAAGTGTCGGGAGTTGGTCTATCCGCTATACTGCAATTATAGAATTAGTGGCTACCCATTTCGGCTGTTCGGTGCTGAAGTTTGTCAGACGGATAGGCATCGGTCTGACAAACGACAATGAGCGGACAAGATCCGAGATGGGTAGTCGCTTAGGAATATTCTTACTATAATATTGGTTACAATGTGATGTATGCTTAGAAATGTATCATCATATACATCTAAAAGTGCCACGAACTATGCCACATACTGCAACAGGCTCACCGTATGATTGAGGTGTGATAACTTATCTATTACTTCGCACCAACAAAACGAAATTGCATATAAGGAGAGAACCTATTTCAATGGCTGAATATCGTGTCTGTGATGAAACGATATGACAATGAATGACACCTATTGTTAGTGCCATTGAAGTCTGAAAATCTCTTCCTTATTTAGCAGTGCGAAACAAGAAAACAAGTGTAATAAATTAAAATAAAGCGTATGGATTTAATCATTTTTGAGCGAAAGGCATTCGAGGAATTTGCCACAAAGATTGAGCAGTTCATTCTGCGAGTATCAAATTCACCCGTTGTCAAGAACGGGAAGAAAAAGACAAACAATTGGCTCGACCATCAGGATGTTTGTCAGAGGTTGAAGATTAGCAAGCGTACATTACAGACCTTGCGAGATAACGGAACGCTTGCCTACACCAAAATCGGCAACCGCACCTATTACCTACCCGAAGATGTGGAGAGCATCATCACCAAGGTAGAGGACAGACGAAAAGAAGCAAGATGGAAGGGACGAGAAATCTAATCAATGTATAACAATAAAACTATTTGAACTATGTATCAAGAAATGCGAACAAAAGACGATGCGTGGATGCAGTCCATTCACGAGAGTATCGACCAGCTATCGGAGATTCTCGATAGTATGCCCAAAGATGGGGCAACCTTACCAAACAATGATGAGTATTTCTGCGACAAAGAAGTTGCGTATATGCTTAAAGTCAGCCGAAGGACATTGAGCGAATACCGAAGCAATGGCACATTGCCTTACTATGTTCTCGGCGGAAAAGTTCTGTACAAGCGAAGTGAGATTGAGCAAGCGTTGAAACGGGAGTACAACGGCAAGCACCTGATGAATGGCAGTGGATAAACCTCTCTATATTTTTGGAGGGAGTGAAATTTGCCGCTTGCCCTACATTCATCTGTTGCAAAATAACAGTGCCCCTATGAATAGAAACAAGAACAGCATACAAATGGGTTATCAATGTAAGAACCCGTTTGTATGCTGTCTGTTTATCTTTTTCTACATTTTCGTCAGTCGTTCATTTCCGTTGCCGTCTGCATTTCTGAGTACAGACATTGAAAGGGGAAAGGTTTTCGGGCTGAATACTCTCCGTAGGAGGAAGATTCAGTCCGAAACGACTTGCCGTCCGACCTTTCAACTTTCAAGGGCTGATGTACTACCTTCGCAGACGAGCAAAGGAGAGGAGCGAATGACGGAATCGGGAAACTCATATACATCGCAGATTAATGATAGACTAAATTCAAATATTACACTGCAATAATGAAAAATGTACCGCCCTTTTGCTCATTCATAAAAAAGTTGTACCTTTGTTCCAAGATGAGTTGTACATCAATGCAAATCACGCAAGTATGTAGAAATCAGAACAGTTGCTAACTCATTACCTCGTTCTTGAACTTTCCGCATAAACTTTTTATTCTTAGCGGATTATGAGATTATTCCAAAAATAACACATAACTTTGTAGCTGTTGTATAATAACCCACTTCTGTTGGTGATGTGACAAGTCCCAAGAAGGTAGTATTGAAACTAGTATACATTGATGTTAGAATTGAATAAGTTCCGAATATGCATAAAGGCTTAAAGTAATGCGATAAATTGAAGTGTATCAATTTTAAGGAAATAAAATTCCTCAAATAAAAAATATTGCAGAATGCATTTACCACAACCATACCAACAGTTATTGCATAGTATATATAATAATCCTTTTGTTCTTTTACAAGCACAAATATGGCAATTACATATAAACATTTGACAATAAAACTTCTGATTGTGATGTATTTGAAATTTTCAATTCCTTTGTAAAACCATTCTACTAAAAAAGTATTAAGCAATAATTTGCAAATTCCAATGTATACAAGTTGCTTGTTTTGAGATAATGTTTCGGAATAATTTAGTGATATAAATAGGATAAAACAAAGTAGAATAGACATTAAGATATTTATGCTTATCAAATCATAGAAGGTTTGATTGAGTTTAGTCTTGTCACTTTTGTTTTTTGCAATTTCTCTTATACCGTATGTGCTTATGCCTAACATGGAGAACAGTATAAAATAGTTTATTATACTGTCTACAAAATTACACAATCCTATTCTTTCGACTTGTAAAACTCTAGAAACATATGGATATGTAATCAATGGGAATACATAGTTACTAATAGTAAGAAATGTACTGAAAAAGAAATTCTTTTTTATTGAATTCATCGATAGTAGGTCTCCAAAACTTGATATACGTACTTAAGACAGATACCTGTAAGCATCTGTCGAATTGTAAGCACTCTCTGTATGGTTATCATACTCTTGAAGGTATCATAGCCACACCTAAGTTATTTTCTATATTAGACTTTAATTTATTTTGTAATATTCACAGGTAAAAGTGGCGTATTATCCGTTTCGCCACTGATGAATTTTCTTAAAATATTTGCAACATGTTTAGCAGGGCGAAGACAGTTCATTTTGCAGGTCTCTATCAGTTAGCGTTAAATTTTGGCGTGTCCCCCAAGAAAGCCGCCACAAGGCGGTTCCCTAATAAATAACGTCAAAAAATATACTGATTTTTAATATTTGTTATTGATCTAATCCGATTGGCTATACGCTTGGAATTGGAATTCATGTTATAATAATTGCCGGAACTTATTCTTAACGATACGGGATGATTTCAACCAATCTTTCAATTCCTGAAAGATTGTACACTACAATTTTCCGATAAGAGATACGAAAGTTGCCTATTCTTTTAGTTACTTCTCGAAGGCAGACAAAGATATTCAATTGGTGTTCGGACACCTCCAAGCATCCACGCTTAACCTCCATATCAGCGGGTACATGGTCTTTTAAAGTAGGAAAGGAAGCCAACGATATATCTCCCTCCAAGTCCTCAGTACAACAAAATATTTAGGTTTGGGCACAGCCCCATTCTTGAAGAGAAACGGTTCGAATTTCAGTAAGTTCTCTTCTTCAAACATTGTCACTCGCTTTTAATATATTGGCAGTCTGCTTGATATCCAGACTTTCACGATAAGTCTCTGCCGTACATAGAGCCAAAGCCAATGAAAGAGCTGTCTGATAATCAGAGTTATTGCATTCGTGCTGGGTAAACGGTTCTAATAGTTCATGTTCTTTCGCCGCATTGTACCATAATGTGCCTTCCTTATGAGTTTTTGCTACCAACTGATTGGCTGTTAGATGCCCGTACTTCTGCAACACTTCATCCATCATTTCAATTTTAAGTTCAGAGAATTTATCATCACAGAATTCTGCGGTCGGGGTTACGTATATCCCATTTTGTTGTACCTCTGTCTTTATGAAATTTTCAGGATATAAGGTCTGTCAGACAAATCAATGAAAACATCTTTGGTAACAACAAGCTCTGCCTGCCATACTTCGTAAAGTATGGCTAAAAAGGGAGTGTGATAGTTCTAAAATTTGCACATACACGAATGATTTCGATACAAAGAAAGACATTATATTCTGAAAAAACAAAGATAATTTTTTATTCAATAATCCACCTCTCTATGTTCCTCGTCTTATTGCTGAAATTGATTCCAATCTTGAACAACTTCCGTGAATCCGTCTCGAAGGGGCGGGCGTAATGTTTCTCTTCTATCTGGGCGATGGCCTCTTCAGCGGTGCCTTCCAGCTTGAATTCCATCACGTAGATGTAGTCCGTAGTTTTTACCACGAGGTCAATCCGTCCTTCGGACGTATGATATTCTGCCTGGGTATAGAAACCTACCAGTTTGAAGACGATGAAGAGCACGTTCTGGTAGTGCCGTTCCAGCTCGCTTGCCAGTTCGTAGGGAGTATCGGCAAAGAAAGTCTGCAGACGTTTGAGAAAGGCTTCCGGTTGTCCGGAGCGTATCTCACGTACAAATTTCTGTATCTCAAACGGCGCTTCTATCTTCGAGAAACGGGTGTAGAACGGTATCAGGAACTTGATAAACCCTTCTTCTACTTCCCGGTTGGGAAATCCGAGGCGGTATAAGCCAAATTCTTTGTCATATTCTTTGATGGTGAGATAACCGCTCTGGAAGATGACCGGTATGGGCTCTTCGTCGCCGTAGATGCTGTTCAGTACGTCGGCATCGGTTTCTTCGTGTGCCATGCGCTCCAGGTCGTAATGGTTGTTTTTGAGTAGCTCCACCAGATAGGTGGGGGTACCGGTCTCAAACCAGTAGTTGCCGAACTTCTTGTACTTGAAGGTGTTGAGCAGGCTGAAAGGGTTGTAAATTCCTTCTGTGTTTTCTACAAAGTGGTAGCCGTCGTAACATGCTTTCAGTTCTTGGCATGCCTTCTGGTATGTCATGTCTTGCGTTGCGGCCAATTCGTGAATTTCTTCTTCGAAATTGTCATGAATCTCTTTTTCGGTGATTCCGCATAGACTGACGTAGGGATCGCGCATCGTGATGTCGTCCAGGTTGTTCAAGTCGCTGAACACGCTGACCTTTCCAAATTTGGTAACTCCCGTAAGCAGGGCGAACTTGATGCAGCCGTCCATGGTTTTTAATACCCCGTAGAAGGGTTTCAGCGTGTTGCGGAATTCGCGTTGCAGGTCGTGGTTACCGATGGCTTGTAGCAAGGGCTTGTCGTACTCGTCGATGAGGATGGCCACTCGCTCGCCCGTCTGCTTATAAGCGCGTTCAAGGATGCCTTTGAAGCGTAGCGCCAAGGTGGCTTCCGCTATCCCCGTGCCGTAGATTGCTTCCCATTGCGAGATGGCATTGTCCAGAATCTTGTCCAGGCTATCCGGCGTATCATATTTTCCGATGTTAAGGTCTAGGTGCAGCACGGGGCGTTTCACCCAGTTTTTCTCCAGCTTTTCCATTGCTAGTCCTTCGAAAAGCTCCCGCTTGCCTTGGAAGTAGGCTTCCAAGGTAGATATGAGCAGGCTCTTGCCGAAGCGGCGCGGGCGGCTTAGGAAGTAATAGCTGCCGCTGCTCACTAACTGGTAGATAAGTGCCGTCTTGTCTATGTAGACATAGCCGTCCTTGCGTATTTTCTCGAAGTTCTGTACTCCAATCGGATATATTCGTTGCTGCGATTCCATATTATCGTTTTTTGCACGGTTCTATCTGCAAAGAAACAAATTCTCTTCCGTTTTTCCTAATTTTCACACTGTTGTTTCAAAGCCCGGTTGACACCTATGGCACCCTTAATCATAAATATCCGTTACGCGCGCGAGACAAATTATCAATTTCACAAACCTACATGGGTTGTGCGTGTGATAAAAGTTGATCTATTAATAGTGTGGGAAAAAGGGTGCCACAGGTGTCAAGGCCTCGAGTGAGGTTAAGGTTTCAAGACTCCCGTATGGATTCTATAATTCCTCAAATCCCTCTCCAGGCAATCTGCTACCTCTTTCTCAAAGCTCTCCTTTTCTTGTTCGGTTTTAGGGAACGACCGCCAGAAATGCGTTACGGCATGTATCTGGTTGATGTTGTTACTCAGCCCTTTTTTAAAAGGTTGTAGGTTCTGGTACTCATCATCGTTGCTTGGGCGATGGTCTCGTTGGTCAGATGTCTGCCGTTAACGAGCTGTTCTTTCTGGCATTTGCTCAGAAAGGCTCCGAATGCCGGTGTCACCGGCTCTTTCTTTGTCATGTTGACTCTTTTAATTGTTAAACAATAATAAAAACAAGTGAAATCATTTCCATGTAGTGGAAACGACCGGGCTTGTGTATCTGGGCACTTATGCGTTCCTTCGCGTCGTAATTTTAAACATAAACAAAAATCAGTAAATTATGGAACACCGCAATATCAGCCTTTTCAGAGGCTATTCGGACACAGAATCTGTAGAAACTTCTCTTGAAGAAGTAGTCAACATCATTAAATGCGACGCTGCCCTGCGAGACCGCACTGAGAAACATCGCTACTACTTGCAGCAAGACCTGCGTAGGGATGCCGACCGCGAGAAGTCCGGCTGTTCCTGCTTCGCCGTTGCCGTCTGCTTTGAAGGTGGGAAGACTCGCGAACATATCTGTGCCTGGACCGGCTATACCTTGGTCGACCTGGACCACATCGCTCCCGAGCGGATGGCTGCCACGTTGACATTGATTTGTGCCGACAAGCATACATTGATGGCCTATACCACCATCAGTGGGCATGGCATCCGCATCATCTGTCGCATCGATGACCTGAACAGAGTGGAAAAGGGAAAAGCCTTCCGGCAATACGCCAAGTATTTCAATCAAGTCAACGACTACTATTCCTGTCTGGTGGGCTTCGAAAGTGACGGGCAGTGCAAGAATGCTACCCGTATCAGCGGACTGGCTTCCGATCCTCATGTATATTACAATCCCAGTGCCGCAGCCTTTGTTCTCCAAAATAGTCCGATTGCTCCCCAACCGCAGGATAGCGCTTCCGAAGTTGTGCCGGCAAAGCGTAACAAACGTTTGGAGAAGGCAGTGAAAGCTGCCGAACGCCTGCTGGAAGAGGAGGGAGTGAGTTATTGTGAACATCATCATAATGAGTACGTGATGCGCATGGGTTATTTGCTCAACCAGTACGGAGTGGCCCGGAAGACAGCCGCCGCTTGGGCAGCGGAGCACTTTCCCGACTATGACGGGGATGTGACAGCCGTCATCGGCTCCTGCTACGCGAATACCGGGGAGCATGGTATCCGCTCCCTTGTCCGCAGGGGAGAGGACGATGAAAAGTTTGCCACGGTGGCAGATATCGAGCAGTTCCTTTCCGAACAGGCGAAGTTCCGCAAAAATACGGTGAGCGGCAAGTTCGAAGTCCTGATGGCCGACTGCGGAGAGGAGTATGCGGAGCTGACCGACCGCTACGTCAACACGTTGTGGAGCCGCATGAACAAGGCAGGGATGCTTGCCCGCATTGCGGACATACGTTCCGTGCTCGATTCGGAGTACACGCCGCTTTTCAATCCCTTTGTAGCCTATCTGGAGGGGCTGCCTGCTTGGGACGGTACTACTGACCCTATTGCCCGTCTGGCTGCCGGCGTACATGTGAAGGACGACCAGAAGCTTTTCGGCATCTATTTCAAGAAGTGGCTGGTGGCCACCATTGCTTCGCTGCTCGATACCAAGGTGGTGAATCATGAGATTCTGGTCTTCATCGGTAAGCAGGGCATCTACAAGACTACCTGGATGCAGCGTCTGCTTCCTGTCGAACTTCAGCGTTATTTTTATGTGAAAAGCAACAGCCGGCGCGTCAGCAAGGACGACCTTTTTACGCTGACCGAGTTTGCACTGGTATGCCTTGAAGAGCTGGAGGAGATGACCTCTGCCCAGGTCAGCCAGTTGAAGGCCATCACCGGCATGACAGACGTGAACGAGCGTGCCGCCTACGGGCACTTCAAGGAGAGCCGTCCGCATATAGCCAGCTTCTGCGGCACGAGCAACAACGTCACCTTCCTCAACGACCTCAGTGGCAACCGCCGTTGGCTTCCCTTCGAGGTGGATTCCATAGACAGTCCTTTCGATTATCCCATAGACTATGCCGGAGTGTATGCGCAAGGCTATGCCCTCTGGAAGAGCGGCTTCCACTACTGGTTTGAGCAGGAGGAGATTGATGCCGTGAATCTTCATAACCGTTATTTTGAGGTGCCCTGCCTGGAGCGTGAGCTCGTTCAGGTGTACTATCGCCGCCCCATGCCGGGCGAGGAGTGCATGTTCTTGACCAATGCCCAGATACTGGGACATATCAACATAGGTATCCGGCAACCCTTGAGTCCCACGCGCCTCGGTCTGGTGATGAAGCAGGAGGGCTATGAGGCTGTCCGTTCCGGTGGCCGCCGTGGTTATCGGGTGGTCGAGCTGAAAGGGGATGAAATCTACCGCAACCAATGCGCCATGGCGCGCTATGTGGGGGATTGATTCTTTCACGGTTTTCCTAAATACCTGAATATAAGTTCCACCTGCAGGGAGGTGAATATTTTCTGGGAGCCTTTGTAGCCGGTATGCCGCAGGGCTTCGTCCAGTTCCAAATTCAGCTTCATCCATTTGGACAAGCGGTTGAGTGCGGATGCCGGTGAAATGGTGGGGGCGTATGCCTCTGCCAGTTCACGTTTGTAATAGGGACGGACGGGCCACTCTTTGCCGGGGATATTTTCGTAGTCTTCAACGTACTTCATAAACAATACTTTAACAGGTTAATACACTGTAAATGTACGGAATTTTTTCTGTATACCCATTGCCGGAACCCGGTATAATCTTACCTAATCTCACATTTTC